>Ga0180432_10007988_pt1 | contig 13321 bp, 10 predicted proteins | sample SS_ome_10_FD_132414 | JGI IMG/M metagenome (GOLD analysis project Ga0180432, IMG submission 132414) | Hypersaline lake sediment archaeal communities from the Salton Sea, California, USA - SS_1_MS_2 metaG | ecosystem: Environmental > Aquatic > Non-marine Saline and Alkaline > Hypersaline >...
CCCGCTCAAGCATTGAACGGTTTATCCACATCACCAGACTATACACCGTTGCGACCGCAATATCAACGCTTTTGTGCCCTGAATCATTCTCACTCACCCTATTGGGATATTGAAAGCAATGGCTGTTTTTTCCTTGATATTGACTGAAGATACATTATAATGCGTTTATCCGTGGAGCGCTTTGGTGGAGGAAGCCGAAATGGCATTGAGTCAGGAGGTTTTTTCATAGAACAATCACAATCCGAGGAAAATGCGCGTAGTATGCCTTGCGAAAATATAACAATCCTTGAAGGGATAGAAAAGTGAAACGGTTAAAAAGTTACAGAATAAGTTTGGCGTTCGCTGGACTTGTAGCCGTAATTGTGATAGGTGGCAAAATTGCCAAGGCAGATTTCATCTTCAGTACTCCCACGAACCTTGGGCCGATTGTCAACTCAGAAAGTTATGACGAGGCGCCGAGTATCTCGGCCGATGGGCTTAGTCTCTATTTCGGTTCCTGGCGATCCGGAGGGTATGGTAATAATGATCTCTGGATGTCGACTCGTCCAACCACAGAAGACGAGTGGGGAGAACCGGAGAATCTTGGATCAACGGTCAATACTTCGGATCGGGATGGTGGGCCTAGAATTTCAGCCGACGGTCTTTCACTCTACTTTAATTCCACCCGACCCGGTGGGTATGAGCCTACTCTTTGGGGCGATGTCTGGGTAACAGAGCGAGCCACGACGTCTGACCCGTGGGGTGATCCAGTAAATCTTGGGCCTGTTGTCAACACCCCGTCACATGCGTTCGCAGCAAGCATCTCGCATGACGGCCTTTCACTCTACTTTGGCAGCGACCGGGCCGGCGGATCAGGCAACGACGATTTATGGTTTACGAGCCGGCCAACAACAGATGCCCCCTGGGAAGAACCGATAAATCTCGGCACTACGGTTAACGGTCCAACTCACGATGCAGACCCGAGTATCTCGGCAGATGGTCTTGCACTCTTCTTTAGCGATTACGCGCTCGCTCCATATCGCCCGGGCGGGTATGGCAACGCCGACCTCTGGATTACAACCCGGCCGACCATCTCCGATCCATGGAAACAGCCGGTGAATCTTGGGCCAACTATCAACACTTCGCATCACGATTTTGCCCCGAGCATCTCAGCCGACGGTTCTACGCTCTATTTCATGTCCGACCGACCCGGCGGTTACGGCCTTTGGGACCTGTGGGAGGCACGTATTGTCCCCATCGTTGACCTTAACGGCGACGAAGTCGTTGATGCTGCGGACATGCGCATCATCGTTGACCACTGGGGCGAAGACTACTCCTTGTGCGATATTGGTCCGATGCCCTGGGGGGATGGCGTCGTCGATGTCCAGGACCTCATTGTCCTGACCGAACATTTGTTTGAGGAGATTCTGCCGCCCGATTTGATTGCCTATTGGAAGTTCGACGAGACGGAGGGCCACATCGCCCAAAACAGCATGAGCGATAATCATGGTATCCTTCATGGAGAGCCACTCTGGCGGCCGCATAGTGGCAAGAAAGGCGGCGCGTTGGAATTCGATGGAATCGATGACTATATAAGCACCGATTTTATTTTAAATCCGGCGGATGGTGTGTTCAGTGTATTTGCCTGGGTCAAGGGCGCAGCGCCCGGCCAAGCTATTTTGTCGCAGGCGAATGGTGTGAATTGGCTCGTTATGGATTCAGTAGAAGGCTGCTTGATAACAGAGCTCAAAGGTTCAGGCCGATCTGCCAGTCCCTTGATATCCCAGACAGTCATCACGGATGGCAATTGGCATCGGATAGGTTTTGTGTGGGATAGTTCACACAGAACTCTCTACGTTGATAGCGTGGCAGTAGCTGAAGACACACAAGATGGTCTGGAAGGTTCAGATAGCAGTTTGTACATTGGCACTGGTAGCGCAATGCAACCCGGCACCTACTTCTCTGGTCTGATTGACGATATCCGCATCTACAATCGGGTTGTGTCGCCGTAAAAATATTAACCGTTCCCTGCTCGCTCCGGGATAAATTTCAAAGGAGAATGAAATGAAAACGACAAGAATGCCAACAATTGTGTTCTTTGCTTCTCTTGTTGTGGTACTGGCGCTTATTGGCAGCATCGCCACAGGTGGAATTGTGTTCCGCGACGACTTTGAAGACGGCAGTGCTACAGACGGCGCTCCAGTGACTTGGACGCCGGTGCCGGGAATGACCGGCAGCTTTGAGGTGATAGATGGCGACTTCGTGATGACCCGTCCCAGCAATATCGAGGAGATGTACTCCGCTGTCAACCAGTACACCCTGGCCGACACGTCCATCCGCACTCAGGCGAGGCTGATCGGTTCAGGTGCCTGGTGGCTTGCGCTGCTTGCCCGGGGTAATTTCACAAACTACACTACCTATGCACTCCTATTGTTCAACAACGGGCGGCTCGAAATATGGCGATTCGGCCCTCCTGGCCCTAATTCCTGGATGTTAGCCGGTGCAGATGTTGGGATCGATCCGAGGGCGCAGGATGTCCTCCTGCGGTTTGACGTGCTTGGAAACGAACTGAGCGCGTGGGCCTGGCGAGAGGGAGACCCGATGCCTGCCGAGCCTCAGGTCAGGACGGTACACTCCGAATGGGCAACGGGCGGCGTTGGAATAGCCGCCGACCTTGGCTGGCGGCTCAGTAATAACGATGCGATCTTTCGATACGTGGAGGTATACGAGCCCAGCCCGCCAACACCTGACTTTAATGGGGATGGCTTAGTGGATATCAAAGACCTTCTGAGACTCATTGAGTCTTGGAATCAGGATAATACTCTGTGTGACATCGCACCCACTCCGTTTGGCGACGGAGTGATGGACGCTTCGGACCTGGAGCTTTTGATGAGCTACTGGGGACAAGAAGTCGATGATCCCACGCTGATAGCTCACTGGGCTCTGGATGAAACAGAGGGTGCCGTTGCCTATGACAGCGCCGGTGTGAACGATGCTATTGTTATCGGTGAGCCTATATGGAAGCCAGAGGGGGGCAAGGTCAATGGCGCGCTTCAGTTCGACGGGATTGATGATTATGTCAGTACCGGTCCTGTTTTGAATCCGGCGGATGGTGTGTTCAGTGTGGTTGCCTGGATTAAAAGCGGTGCGCCCGGCCAGTCCATTTTATCGCAAGCCGGTGCGTGGAATTGGCTGTGTACGGATTCCGTAGGAGGTTACCTGATGACCGAGCTTAAGGACTCCGGTCGGGATGGGGCACCCTTGTTATCGCAGACGAACATCACCGACGGTGCCTGGCATCGAGTAGGCTTTGTATGGGATGGTTCGCATAGAAGGCTTTACGTCGATGGCATCGTCGTGGTAGAAGACACACAAGATGGTCTGGCAAGCTCAAGTAACGGCCTGTATTTCGGCGTCGGCAGCGCCCTTGCGCCTAATACCTTCTGGTCCGGCCTGATCGACGATATCCGCATCTACAATCGGGTTGTGTCGCCGTAAAGATATTAACCGTTCCCTGCTCGCTCCGGGATACGTTTGAAAGGAGAAAAAGATGAAAACGACAAGAATGCTAACAATTGTGGTTTTTTCATTGGCTGTGGGTATGGAGGTTGCCAACGCGGATTTCACCTTCGGGGAGCCCACAAATATGGGGCCGACGGTCAATACGTCTTATGGCGAGGGTGGGGTATGCATATCGAGCGATGGATTAGAGTTTTATTTCATGTCCAACCGGCCAGGTGGTTATGGAGGCTATGACCTCTGGGTCAGGAAACGGGCAACGATAGAAGAAGAATGGGGGCATCCGATGAACGTTAGCGCACCTGCGAATACGCAATACTGCTATTGGGAGCCAACGATCTCCGTGGATGGTCTTACACTCTATTTTTCCGATGGACATTTACCCCCGTTCGGCAACCACATGCCAGGTGGACTTGGTGGTGAAGGCGATATATGGATGTTGTTACGGGAAACAGTTGATGGTACGTGGGGTCCACCGATGAATATCGGTCCGACGATAAATAGTCAACATGCGGTTTCTCCAAGTCTCTCAGCAGATGGACTGTCACTCTACTTTCAATCCCATCGGCCTGGTAGATTAGGCGGTCACTGTGACATCATGGTGGCGACGCGAGAATCAACATCAGATACCTTTGGCGCCCCGGTCTTTCTCGATAACGTCAATACGACGGGTCCTGAATGGATGCCGGATATCTCGGCTGATAGTCTGGCGCTTATTTTCTGTCGTAACTATGCCACCGAGCTCTGGATGGCAACACGGGCAACAATATACGATGACTTCGATACCCCAGTAAAACTCCCCCCATGGACCAACATTCCATCGTATACTAACGCATCACCGACCTTTTCAGCAGACGGGACGATTCTCTATTTCAGTTCTGATCGTCCTGGCGGGTTCGGAAGCTATGACCTATGGCTTGCCCCTATCATTCCCACTGTTGACTTTAACGGCGATGGTATTGTCGATAGTGCTGATATGTGTATTATGGTAGATCACTGGGGAACAGATAGTTCTTTGTGCGATATTGGCCCGATGCCCTGGGGCGACGGCGTCGTCGATGTTCAGGATCTGATCGTCCTGGCTGAGCATTTATTCGAGGAAGTCCCTCCTGCTAAATAGGTTGGATAGGCTACACACGTTAAACTCGACTTTAAGAATTTTCTACGCTCATCGCGGAAGCAAGCAAGACGGCCAGAATGCTCAATGGGTTGGGTATCACAGGGACCTGTTCTGGGAGATCGCACTTTGACTCGGATGAGGGTGTGGTATAATCAGGTTAAAGAAGCAGACAGGTTTTTCTTTTGTGAAAGAGAAGGCCAAAAACCATGCGAAGACGAACGGGCTTTACACTTATAGAGCTTTTAGTGGTGATTGCTATCATTGCGCTTCTATTGGCGATCTTGATGCCGGCGTTGCAGCGTGTGAAGAAGCAGGCCAGGGCTGTGGCGTGTCAGTCGCATCTGAAGCAATGGTGCGTCGTCTGGTCGATGTACGTGAACGATCACAACGGTTCATTCCATCCCGGCTGGGCGCCCTCGTCGGCCGGATTCGTCCCGAGTCATACGTGGCCGAACGTCCTGGCGCCGTATATGAAAGATGAGAAAATTCGCTTCTGCCCGACGGCCAAAAAACTCAGAAGCCAAGGCGCTGTGGATCCGTATGCGGCCTGGGGGCCGCGCAGCGATTTCAAGATGACCTCCGGCAGCTATGGCGTCAATGGCTGGGTGTGTAATCCTTCAATGGCAACGGGGGACCTGTATCCCACGAGAGGCGAGCCGGTCAGTTGGCTCTGGCGGAATATCAATGTGAGCAAGGGCCTTGCGCCGCGGATACCGCTGTTTTCCGGCTGCAGCACGATTGACGGCAAGCCCCTGGAGGCGGATGCGCCCCCGCAGAATGTGAGCGATATCGCCGATTGGGGGTCGGGAGACTCGGAAATAAAGCGTTTCTGCCTCGCTCGCCACGAAGGGGCCGTCAACGTGACGTTTCTCGACTTTTCTCTCAGGAGAATCAGTGTTAAGGCATTATGGACGCTCAAGTGGCACCGCGAGTTTAATACCGCAGGCCCCTGGACCCAGGCCGGCGGCATGCAGCCCGAGGACTGGCCGCAATGGATGAGAAGCTATAGGGGCGACTGAACACTCCGCAAGCCGTTGCGACATCTCGCTTAAGCTTCGCTTTTTCGTTTCTGTAATAGGATACGAGTTCTCATAACAGATGAATTTGTAGATAGATTGGGAAAGGGTGGCAGCCTCAAGCGCAGCTTGGGGATGGCTTGCCCCCCCATCCCCAAAGCCTGCGGCTTTGAGGCTGACACCCCGCTGGAGGTAGGCAACCTACACATTCGTGCGCGACAAACGACCGGGGGCTTGAGCCATTTCAAACGGGTGAATCCTATACGAATATTATACGAACTCGCCATTTAAGCGGGGCGTATACAAACCATAGGATATGCATCGTTTTGTAACGATTGATGACCAAGGGATGGAGGGTAAACGTGTATTTTATATACACGATGCGCCCCTGCTTTGAGCATTCCCTCTCCTCCGCGAGCAGGGGCCTTTTCGGCTCCCGGCCTAACACGAGTCCCAAAGGGCGCCTGCGAGATTTGCACTCGACGAATGGGGCCACTCGATCGACGGTACTACTTTGAACGTCGTGCGGCGACCTTTTGCGTTTTTCGTGCCGACTTCGTTTTTACAGACCGTCCGGCCTGGAGTTGTCGCTCGATGCGTCGTTGCTCGGTTTCCTGCCTGATCTTCTTCCAGTCTTCCATTCTCTTTTCCTTTTCACGGATTCAATCAAGGGCTTGCCCCCGGAAGAGCAAGACGGACCTATCAGAACATGAACATCGGCTCTTTAAGGGCGTCGCTTTAGCGTTTAAAACAGGTAAAGTCATAAGGATTCATGAGTTGACTCGTCATACCAACGAGACATCACACAGTAACCCCGGGAAATGTCCTATGCTCATAGAATGGATGGTCTCATCTCACACGAGTGATCGTTGCTTTTCTTCAGAGATTGACTCTTGCAGCGACGTCATGCCCTTCGGGGCAGAGCACCTAATGTGGTGACTACGTATTTTTGCACAAATGTGCGGAATTCCTGTATTTTTTCTGGGTCTTTTCTTGACGGCTATGTCCCTGAGCGGGTAAAATCGTAATAGAAGTGTGGAGTATTATAGGGGCGGGGTTTTGTCGTTTATCCCTACCTATATGTCGTTGCTTCCAGTTAAGTATCTTAATCTGTAGCAATGTATCAAATATGGAGGTTTGTGATGAACGCGAGGTTTCAAACAAAACAATGTCTCCTGTCGAGGCGAGCGTTTTGCTTTTTCACTGTTTTACTATTGTCTTCGGCAACGAGCTTTTGCCACGCGCGATGCGGCCCGGAAAGGGGCATTTTCAATACGGCGAAATAATCATTCGTAAACTCGTAAACAGTGGCATTTGATAGGAGAGGTGAAGAAATGAAGCTTCAAAAAACATTAACAGTGTTGCTGTCGGTTTCGATGTTAGCCCTTCTCATGGTGAATCCGCAAGCATTCGGCGCACCCGACCCACCTTTTATCAGCGGATCGACGGCCACCTTCACGGGCGATCAATCCAGCGGTATCTTCAGCGGCTTTGACGTGCTAACCCCGCCGATCACCGAGTTCCGGGTCTTATACCTTACGGAGGACATCACGCCGGCAACAAACTTACCTGGCGTGGCGCTGTTCAGTATATCCCCCAGTGGTTCTGACGGCGAGTTTGGTTGGGAAGGTGCGGAATACCCCGGTGGGACGGGATGGGATGGCTACCCTCTGTGGGTCCGGTTTTACGGCGGCGGCAAGGCGATCAGAACATCGGGTACGAATCCGTACGGCGTCACTGGCGGCATCACTGCCATGAGCCTCGCGGGAAGGGGGGGGGGATGGGGGCGATGCCGGCGGTGTTTTTGCTGCCCTCGGCGGGGACGGCGGGCAGGGTGGCAGCGGCGGCACGGCGTCGGTCTGGAGCGATGCCACTTTTGATTTTGGAGGAAGCGGCCTCACCTTGCACCCCTCAAGTTACATCGAAACCGCAGGTGCTTTTTCGCACGGAATCCTCGCCGTCAGTCGAGGCGCTGACGGCGGCGACGGCGGTGATGCCGGGGCAGCCATCTATTCCGAGGGCGGAAATGGTGGTGTCGGGGGCATGGGAAGGGAGGCAAGCGTTCTGAGCAACACCCACATAACCACTTCGGGCGATTGGGCCGCCGGGATCGCTGCGGCTAGCCTGGGGGGGGCGGGCGGCGAAGCGGGTTTCGGGGGCAGCTTGGGTGGCCAGGGCGGTGATGCGCTGGGAAGTGGTCCGGGCGGCCCCGCCAACGTGATGAACTTCGGTACGATTGAAACCGCAGGCGCAGATTCTCATGGCATCTTCGCACAGAGCGTCGGAGGCTTCGCAGGGGGCGCCGGGGGCGCCGGTGGGCTATTCGCCTGGGGTGGCAGTGCCAACAGCGCCGGCGACGGCCATACCGTCTCTGTGTGGAACAGCGGCGTCATTACGACGGGAGGTGACCGCGCCGACAGCATCTTTGCCCAGAGCGTCGGTGGTGGGGGCGGCAACGCCGGCATCGTCAGCGGCCTCCTTGCGATCGGCGGCACGGGAGCCGCCGGCGGTAATGGTAATACAGTGACAGTCACCAACAGCGGCCTGCTTCAGACCGTCGGCGACGAGTCCCGCGGCATCCTGGCCCAGAGCATCGGTGGCGGCGGCGGCGCCGGCGGCAGCACCTATGGGTTACTCAACTTGTTCAACATCGGCGGCGATGGCGGCAGTATGGGCAATGGCGGCGATGTCACAGTGGACAACAGTGGGGCCATCACCACCGTCGGCGACCATTCCTCCAGTATCCTCGCTCAGAGTGTTGGCGGCGGCGGCGGTCTCGCTGGCAGTGGGGGCACCGGCGTCAGCTTCTTTTTAGCGACTGGCGGTGCCGGCGGCAGCGGCGGTAACGTGACAGTCCACAATAGTGCCGCACTTAAAACTTCAGGTATGTCTTCAAGTGGCATCCTGGCGCAAAGCATCGGCGGTGGCGGTGGGGTTGGCGGCGGAGCTTATGCTGCTGGTTTTGCGGTTGGCCTGAGCATTGGTGGCGATAGCGCGCTTGGCGGTGATGGCGGACAGGTCAATGTCTACAGCGGAGCTACCTCTATCACCACGGCAGGGGATTTATCGCATGGAATCCACGCCATGAGCCTTGGTGGAGGGGGCGGCAGCGGTGGCATCGCCAACACCTTCACCGCCGGGGCCTACTTCAGTCTTGGCATAGCGGCGGGCGGACGGGGTGGTGGCGGCGGTGACGGTGGCCTTGTGAATCTTACCAGCGACAGCCAGATCACGACACAAGGGGAACGTGCCCACGGCCTTTATGCCGAGAGCATAGGCGGCGGCGGTGGTTCCGGAGGAAGGGCCAAATCCACGGTCGCGGGCGGCAGTCTTCCTCTTCCGGGCCCAGCGTTTGCTTTCATTCCCAGCTTAGCGGCAAGTGTAAGCGTTGGCGGTAGCGGTGGAGTCGGCGGCAGCGGCGACAAAGTTACGGTGACCAGCACCGGCGACATCAGTACCTCTGGGGGGGATTCCTTGGGTATCTTTGCGCAAAGTGTGGGCGGTGGCGGCGGTAGTGGGGGCAACAGCACGGCCACTACCGTTGCTGTCAATAGTTATGCGCTCTCGATAGCAGTGGGCGGCAGCGGTGGTGTCGGCGGCGACGGCGACGACGTTGACGTGACCAGCAGCGGCAATATTGCAACACAAGGCGATTTTGCTTATGGGATCCTGGGCCAGAGCATCGGCGGAGGCGGGGGCAGAGGCGGCAACAGCAAGACGCTCCTGGTCGATTTCGAGCTCCCGACCGGCTGGGAAGATCTTATTCCGCAACCGGATCTGAATATTACCATGTCGCTTGGAGGGGCGAGTGGCGCCGGCGGCCATGGTGGGCTGGTGACTATCAAGAACGACGGGGGCCAAATCGACACAAAGGGCAGTTTTGCCCATGGAATCCTCGCTCAGAGCATTGGCGGCGGCGGCGGGGTCGGAGGGGATAGCACTAACATCGATATCGAAGTTAGTCTTGATCCGTGGGACTACCATCCTCTTCTCGGTTTTATGAACGTTGGCGGCAAGTTCTTGTTAGGCGGCAGTGGCGGGGCCGCTGGACACGGCGGCGGCGTCAGTGTGGATAACCAGGGCAACATCAGCACCGAGGGCCATTTCGCCGGCGGGATCCTCGCCCAGAGCATCGGGGGGGGCGGGGGTGCGGGAGGATATGTTTATAACGATATCTATCGTTTCACAAGTCCGCAGTCCGCCTTGACGCTGGAGGGCGCCGGCGGCAATGGGGGCAATGGCAGTGGGGTCAACGTTCATAACAGCGGTGACATCACGACCAGTGGATTCTTCGCGCATGGGATCCTCGCCCAAAGCATCGGGGGCGGCGGCGGATTTGGCGGTATCAGTGAAACCAGTGGCTTTAGCAGTCTCAGCGGCTTCCTGTTCGGTGTCGAGGCAGAAAACACGGACTTCGGTGTAGGTTTTGCCGGCAGTGCCGGCGGTTCGGGCTCGGCCGGCGCGGTCACTGTCTGGAATTTAGGCACCATTACGACGCACGGTGATGGGTCCCATGGCATCCTCGCACAGAGTGTGACATTGTCTGGTACGACCGGTTCTGTGAATGTCTTGGTTGACGGCGACAGTACGGCCAATGGCATGGACTCAGACGGCATCCGCGCCGAGAGCATCGGCGGCACCGGCCACGGTGACATCACCATCCACGTCAATGGCGGCACGGTCCGGGGCGGCTCGGGCGCAGGCTCCGGAGTTAGAATCAACGGCGGACGGAATAATACGCTCACCAATGACGGGAGCCTCTCTGCACTGAGTGGTCGAGCGATCTTCGGCAGCTCAAGCAATGACATCGTCAATAATAACGGCATCATCACCGGCTCGGTCGATCTCGGGACGGGTGTTAATGCCTTCAACAACAATTTGGCCGGAACATTCAACGCGGGGGCTACCGTCAATCTTGGCGCGGGCAACACACTGACCAACGACGGAATTTTCTCACCCGGCGGTTCAGGATCGGTTCTCGATACGATCATCGCCTGCGATTTCATTCAGTCGACTACGGGTCATCTTGATATAGAAATCGGGGGCTTCAACGACGGCGAATATGATTTTCTGAACATCACCGAGACCGCTTCTTTGGGCGGAAATATCAACTTCTCGTTCCTGCCCGGCTATGACATCGTTACGGACGTCGATCCCGGCGAGACGTGGGAGCTGACGTTCTTAACAGCCGGTTCTATCGGCAGCTTTAATTCTACCATTAACTATAATTTCGCGAGCTTGCCGTACTTTCAATTTAATGTGCTCCAGAGAGATAGTAGTTTGTATCTACAGGCTACGAACTTAGTTCCCGTTCCTGGAGCATTTCTTCTCGGCTGTTTGGGATTGAGCTTTGCCGGTTTGAAACTGCGAAGACGCAGGGAGTTGTAAGAGCGAGAGCGCGATTACAAATACCAACAAAACAGGGCAGCGAGTTCAGTTTGACACTTGCGGCCCTTTCTTCTGCGCGATGGTTTTCGCTTGCAGTTTTCGAGCTTTTTTTGGTATAATCTCAATGAAAGAACCCTATCGGCGTTTTCTATCGAAAGGAAGGGCTACCAATATGCGCCAAAAGGACGGATTTACGCTCATCGAGTTGCTGGTGGTCATTGCGATTATCGCCCTACTGTTGGCGATTTTGATGCCCGCCCTGCAACGCGTGAAAAAACAGGCGAGAGCCGTCGTCTGCCTGTCGAATCTCAAACAGTGGGGAACGCTTTTTGCGATGTACACGGACGACAACAACGGATTCTTCCCCAAGCGCACGAGCGGAACGGGTCGCTGGATCAATGTGTTATACGACTACTACTATCGCGATGCCAAGATACGCATCTGCCCGGTGGCGACTAAGATTAAAGTCCCGTATTATCCGAACACGGTGAGCGGCGGGCTTGAAATAGGCGGCGACGCGACGACGTGCTGGGGTAAGATCGGTATAACCGGTTCGCGGCCGGATGGGGTGTACGGGCCGGCCGGCACGTGGGGAAGTTATGGCATCAACCATTGGGTGTATGAGGCCGCCGAAGACCCGCTTTACGGCCAGGCCGCAAAGTACTATTGGGGCACCGTGAATGTAAAAAACAACAGCAATATTCCGCTGTTTCTGGACTGCTGGTATTGGTGTGGGGGGCCGGAGAATGATGATACGCTCCCGTCATACGACGGCCATAGGATGACCGGGCATACGGAATCCATGAACCGGTTTTGTATCAACCGGCATCAGCAGGGCATTAACGGTATCTTCCTGGATTATTCGGCCCGCAAAATCTGGCTCAAAGAATTGTGGCGGCTGCGGTGGGCCAAAAACTTCAATACTTCGGCCCCCTTGCCCAACTGGGAGGCCGAAGCCTCCTGGATGGCGTCCTTCAAAGGACCTTAATTCTGCGAAAAAAAGCAAAAACACTCAAAAATCTGCGGATTTTCCTTGCTATTTTACGCCAAAGGCTGTAATATAGGCAAAATAGGAAGCTTGGTATTCAAAAGGCTTACCTTAACGCTGTATTACTATTCACGAGTGCTGGGCAGCGGCAGCCGGAAGGGTATTCCGGCATGACAATGATGTGAGACAATAGTGATGCGGCCAAGAAAGAGGAGTGGTGTCGGGCTACTAAGGCCTGTCTTTGAGGGGAAAGGGTGTTTTCTACACTTTCCACGTTTGGTTCCTCCCGGTTTCCGTCCGCAGTCTCAGCAATATTCAATCTTCTTGAGAGATGAAAAATGAAAAAGGATTTGTTTTTTTGTATTGTGATGATTTTTTTCGTGACGGGCACAGCCGGTGCCGCCCTGACGGTGCGCGAATACGTACCGGGATCCGGCGAGCTCGTCACCTACGACGATGCGACCGGCAGTCATTGGATGTGGGACCTCACTTTGTTGACGAATAAGACCTACGATGAGCAAATCTCGACCATCGGGGGGCTGGGGACCTACGGGAATCTCGACGGGGGATGGCATATGGCCACCGCTGCGGAAATGCAGGCGTTATGGGCCTATGACGCAGAAACCCTCGCTCAGAGCTTCAATTCGACCGGTATCGTATTCGTCGCCGGACCCGGTTTTCATACCGGCGAGATCACCTCGGGGCGATATGATGAAGCCGGCCCTTCAGGGACCTCCCATTCTATTGCCAATGTCATAACTATCCATGACTGGTCTTCTTTTCCTCCGACTGCCTCTTATGATAAGAGTCCATTATCCTTGTTTTCGATTCCGGATGATCTCCGATTTGCTTCCGATTCCGCCTGGGTCACGACGTCGGCTTCGGTCCTGAGCGGCAATACGATGGTTCCGGCTCCCGGGGCGCTGCTGCTCGGTGGCATGGGTGTCGGTTTGGCCGGCTGGCTGCGGCGACGCAAAATACTCTAAGCAACGATAAGATCACCATCGAAATCCGATAAGGGCTGTGAGCGTCATGTTTTCAGCCCTCGGAATGTCTTCATGCGATAAGCGATTTTTCTCGATCTTTGGAATCGCCTATCGACCTACCCATCACTGATAGAAACCCTATATTCGCCCACTTCTGGGATCACAGTGACAGAATGGGCAAAAACATTGCACAATAATAGGATATTTCACTTGCACGAGTGCGTGGAGGTGTGGTAGTATTAGGTAGTTGGGGCAAGGTGCTTTTGAGAGGTATGCCTCAATGCCGTATTGCGTATCCACGGTTCCTGGGCAGAAGCCGGAAGCG
>Ga0180432_10007990_pt1 | contig 13317 bp, 24 predicted proteins | sample SS_ome_10_FD_132414 | JGI IMG/M metagenome (GOLD analysis project Ga0180432, IMG submission 132414) | Hypersaline lake sediment archaeal communities from the Salton Sea, California, USA - SS_1_MS_2 metaG | ecosystem: Environmental > Aquatic > Non-marine Saline and Alkaline > Hypersaline >...
GATACAAAGATATTTTCCGTCTTGCGAAAAACACGTTGCACTTGTAGCGCTGGACGGCAACACGTCCGGATCGGGGATTTTCTGAAAGACATCGCCAGTGTGATTGTATAAAATCACATCCTGATCAGCTCGAGAAACAACAGACAAAAGTACCGAAAAAGTTTGATCGGTTATACTCCATGCCTCCGAACCATAGCAATTCAATTTGTACAACAAGTAATCGGGATGGGCAAAATACATCGAATCTTCTGCTTGCGCGTATTTCAGCTCAAACAAATCTGCTTCGGCCCACGGGGCGGCGATCTCCAGATTGCCCCCGCCCGACTGCACCAATGCCCCATCTTTCCAAACCCGGATCAACAGGTTAGACAGCTCCAACACGTATGCCTGGCCCGAAGACGCTACAAACGGAATCAGGCGGACGGTCCCGGTGTTGGTTTTAGCCCCGCCACAATAGTACGTTCCGGGCCGGCGATCGACGCCGCCAGAGGGATGTACGATCAGATTTTCCAGGGTTCGCACGGTCCTGGCGTAATCGGGAGCATCAACGCGCCCAGCAAAGCGAGGAGAGACCTCGCCCCCGGTGAAGTTGTTGAAAAAAGGTTCGGATTTCATGATTAATCGTTGTCCAGGGCATCTACCCAGAGGTCGGATCCGGAATCGGGCTCCTGGCGCCACCGGGCATCGTGCTGTTTCGCGGCCATGAGGGCCATGGCAAAATCCTGGGCCATGATCTGCTTGAGGGAAAGAGCCTTGCCCAGCGGGATTGCCAGGACCTCGGCCAGACGAGAGGCGATGGCCTCTACCAGAAGGGCGGCCATCTTGAAAGCAGTTTCGTCATCCTCTTCCTTGATGTACCGGATGTAACAGGTATCCGCATCGATCAGGAGCTTCCCCGCCTCCACGACATAGGGCAGGTCCCAATCAACAACTTCCACCAGATACAAACAGTCATTGGGGAGGGTGTACTGATAGGCGTATCCGGAATTGGGCTCGGTTTCGTCCGCGCTCAACTCCTCTGAACGCACCACGATTTCTTTCCAGTCGTACAACTGAAATACAGTATTCAGGACGTGCTGGTAGTGCTGATTACAAAGATCTGTTGCCTTGTCGTCACCACTAAGATCGGTAAGGGTTTGCTCGCCCAGCTTGGATAGAGCCAGATTGCATATCGAAACATCGGTATAGACCACCAATTACCTCCAAAAGAAAGCCCCCGGAGTTTCCCCCAGGGGCTTGATTGACTGCGTTCTATCTCTTACGCGTCGCCAGGGGCCAGTTCGACCCGAAGCTTACCACCGGCAGTTACGGCAGTTTCCGCGTAGAAATACGCGGACACGAACTGAGAGAGGTCCTGCGCGGGCAGGGCCACGCGGGCGATCCGTCCGGCCACCGAAGCGGTCGCGGCAGAGATAGGCCCAATGGCCATTCTCTGGTTGTCGCCCGGAGAGGTTGTCCCGGTCTTAACGTAGATCGAGAATACCTCGGCTCCGGAGGCGAAACCTCCGTCCGAGAACACGTGGACGTACAGGGGAGACCCCTTCCCGGGTTCGGCAATCGAGCCAAAATCCAGGACGCCCAGGCTCTTCGAGTTGGTGCACTCAGTCAGAGCGCAGAACTGGTTTTTGTAATCAAGAATCATACGGCTCCTCCTTAGCTCACCACGGCTTCTGTGTTCTTGATCTTCTCGTGCACCCGAATCGGGGCATTTTTGAAGTAGAGCACATCGCCGATACCGTCGACCTTGACCCAGCGCAGAATGGAATCCGCACCGTTCTTGGCCGCGATTTCGAGTTGCGACTTGACCGTGCTGTTGACGTACATCACAGCACCCTGACCCTCGTTAGGCATTTCGTTCAAGGCCTTGATTCCCAGGTCGATGTCGAAGTGGTTGGCGGTCGTGGTACCGATGTTGGCGATCCGCTGGATGCACCGATCATCCCATACCGCGATGCCCATGTTGAACTTGAACTGGGTTACGAAAGCCACGAACTTGTAGCCGGAATCCACTCCGTCTTCCACGAGCATCTTGCCAAGGTCGATCATCTTGATGAAGTCGTTCATGGCGTTTCTCGGATACACGAAGTGTACCTTGCGCTTTCCCCACTGCATGAGGTAAGCGCTGGTGACAGAATCACCGGTCGCGTCCCCACAGTCCCACACATTCGCCTTGGACAAAGCGTTGTACCGGACCTGAAATCCGTCGAAAGCCAGGGGCTCGGCGGCCAGGCTCTTGTACAGGACGGCATCGCCCATGGTCTGGGCCAAGCCCTCCACGTGAGCAATGTCCTCGTCGTAGCGGAACTCTTTGGGGTTCGGGGCCAAATCTATGAGGTATTCATCGACCTCACTGCGATCCTCGATCAATCCGATAGACTCGGTGATCTGTTTGGTTTGTGATGCGGACTTCGGCACACCTTTGTTGACCTGCCGGAAAGATCCGGTGGGCAAATAGGTGCGCTGATTGATCACGTGCCCGGTCAGCTGGTTGGCTTCCACCCACACAGCGTCTCGAAGCATCGGGACCTTTTTGTCGAGAACCTCGGCAATAGCCAGCATCTTCTTGTTGTTGGTTCTCTTGGCCAGCTCGACAAGAGTGAGCTGATCAGCAATAGCCATATTTTTCTCCTTATGGCGGTATGTCAGCTCCCCTGCTCAGCGCGCTTCATTCCCAACCAAGCCAAACGATCCTTATCCCCCGAAAGGTTACGTTTCGCGTAACTTGCAGGTGCACTACTACGAACTGGTTTTGGGAGTCTTGGGGCTAAGCGCGACGCGCCTATGGCCCCATTGTCATTTCTTTTTGATGTCCAGGTTGTACCTGGGGATGTGCATAAATCTTCCAGCCCAACTCCTTGGCCCGCATGCACCATGCGAAATCCTCGGACGGGAAGAGGATCCTCCCGTTGGGCAAAGTACGCACATCAGGTCGGAACCATGGATATTCCATGGATTCAAACACGCCCTTTTTAATCAGGATAAAGGCAAACCCGGCAAAGTCGGCCTCGAATAGACCGCCCTGCTCCGCAAACTCCTTGACCGCGGAATTACGGACAAATAACGACGGATTGAAATCGTTAAACAGTCCCACTGCTGCATGCTGCGGTGAAACTGGCACGAATCCGCTGATGATGTCCTGGTCCGCATCAACGAGCCTCTGAATGTCTTCCGGTTCCCACACGGTGTCACTGTCAATCCACATTGCGAAATCGTAGTCCTGGCCCATGAACGGCTGCAATCGTTGTTCTGGCAGCTCTGGATTCTTGTCCATCGACACGAGATCGTTGCGGCAGTGAAACACGCTTGAGGAATATCCCCAAGACAACTCTATCTCGGTACCGGTCCTCATGCAGTAGGCCAGCGTCTTTGTCCAGCTCTGCATGAAACCCTGCGTGAAGCTCTTCCCCGGTAAACAGAAGATAATTTTCATTACCATCTATTCCTGACGGGAGCATCCTTCATGGAAGGATATATCTCGTTCAACAGTTTCTCGTCCCCGGTGGCGCCATCCTTGGCACTGCCAGGCTCGAGCTGGTCTTCGCCAATCGCTTCTCCGATCTTGGCAAACGCCTTGATGACCTCGGGGTGAGCTATAAAACCAGAGGCTGTAAAAGCCTTCTGCAGCTCCTCGCTACCGAAAGCGTCCAGGGCACGCTGGGCCAATTCGCTCTTGGCCTCAAACTCATCGCCCCAATCCTTTTTCAGCTGCCCCAGGGCCTCGTCTTTGCGCTTTGCGTCCGCGGCCAGCGCGGCCTTGTACTGATCGAAGATGGTTTGGTTAAACCATTTGTAGGCTTCCTTCGCCTGTGCCTTCGTGAAGTTGCTCGCCTTCGCGAACTCACGAAAAGCCTTTTGCGTGTCGGCATCTTCCTCGAAACCTTCGGGGGCTTCGGGCATCTCCAGCTCGTACTCGTCCACTGACTCGGGAGCCGTTTCAATGCCGTCGGCCTTAACCTTCAATTCCTTGAAAGCGCCGGCAAACTCCGGGATGGACTGGTACTGTGCGAAGTCCTTGTTTTCTTTGTCCTCGTCGCCCAGCTGTGCCATCCACTTAGGAAACTCAGGGGCGTTTCCCTCGCCCGTGTTGTCCGGCTCTCCTCCGCCGGCTGCACCGGAATCGGCTTCGAACCGAACGTTCCGGATCAGGTTGGTGTTGTCAATCAACATTACCCATACTCCTTAAATGTGTTTTGTTGCGTTGTATTACTGCTTGTGTATATGCAGTGCCCAACGCATGAAAAGCTTGAGGAATCTCATGTCCTCGTCTTTTCGGGTAGGACCAGCGGCCAATTTTGCCTGATAGACACCCAGCCAGGTTCGGTCAGACTTGGCAATGCCAGTCTCCAGTTCCAGCTTGTCGATCGGGCCATTCTCAGCCACCAGGGCTCCTGCTACGTCGTTCGTGTTAAGCATTTATGCCTCCTACTTAGTCCGGATTGGACTTATTGAATAGCTCCTGAACCAGGAGTTCTTTATTGACCTCCTTGAAGATCGAACAGTTCTTCAAGAGTTCAACAGCATAGTTATGTCGGGCCATCAACTCGGGGTCCGATGCAAGCTCGTCAAACCAACCCAGGTCATCGAGCATGTCCATGAACACCTCACGGCCCAACCGGGTGTTAAACAACATCCGGTACTTGTCTTTCATTTTCTTGGTCTTTAGCCTCACGACGGCACCACCTTGTTGCCCGCGTTCATCATCTGATCAAGAATACTGCCCCGCTCGGGCTTCTTGGCCAACTTCGGGACAGCTCCCGCGGCAGTGTCCATGGCCTCGGCCTGTTGCTGTTGCTGCATCGCCTGTTGGCGCATTTCCCGGATCCGGGCCACAATCTTCGGATCCCGCAGAACCTTCTCGGGCATGCCAGAAGCATCGGCCAACACCCTGGTCATTTCATCGAAATCGAACACGTCCAGGATCTCTGGGTTCATCTGGATCAGCGGAATCATGGACTCCATTCCACGGGTGATCCCCTGGCTCTTGAATAGACGCCTCTGTGCCTGGGCCAACGGACCCATGTACTCGATCTCGTACTCGGGCGCTTTTCCTCGGTCCCGGGCCCAGTTCAAGATAACATCGGGCATGGGCGGGATTCTTCCGGCCCGGTACCCAAGCGCAAAAGACCGACTGATAACCCGGTCCATCACCTTCCCAAGACGGCCCGTGATCGATGAAAGCACGGCAGCCTTTTCGCCCATCTTTTCAATAACCTCGGTAGCGGTCATTGTCCTGTCGGTCTGTTGCAGCATCAGGAAGAAATCCACATAGAAATGGTTCCGGATCATCTCCTGGAGTCGCGCCTCGCGATCTACGCCCGCCGGCAAGTTCGGTCGGTGAGCGGCATCGGTCACGATCCGCTGGGGATCCTCGTAGTATGTTTTTCCGCCTGGGTTGATATTAACCTTGCCCCGCATTTCCAGGGGCACGTTCACGGGCGGATCGGCCAGTTTCTGGGCCGCAATCAGATTGCTCTTGGCCACCTGATTCAACATGATCACGTCCTTGATCGCGTTCGTTCCCGGAGAACGTCCGTACTTTTCACCGCTGGACACATCCCAGCGCCACACGATCTCGGGCATTGAATCAAAGCCGCCCTCTTTGACGATCTTCTTCTCGTTCTTCTCGATGTACACCGAGGCCCAGGGCTTGTTCGTCGAAGACACCAGTGACGGATTACGGCCCTCGCGCGGCTCAATAATGTGCAGGAACCCAAACTCCTGGTCCGGGTTGTCCTTAAGGGCCTGCTGTAGCTGTTGGCTCAGTTTTGCCTTGCCAAAGAACTTGGCCGCGTTCCGTGCGGTCATCTTGTAATCCCGATAAATCGTATCCACCTCGCCCCAAAAATTGGCCGAAATATAGATCTCTTTCGGGTGCCGCACCAAGAAGATCAACTGATTCTTGCCCAACTCCTCGCCCACGTACATCGTGGCCGTGCCCAGGGCACCAGAATCCATAATGTACTGACCCATCGCAGGGTAGAAATTGCTATGCTGGAACTCGTTGTATAGCGCGGCCTCGGCATCATCCAGCCACATCTTCACGACGCGCAACTCATTCAGCATGCGATCAAGTAACTTGAGCTTGAACCACTTGTAGGTCGGGCTCACCATGTAGCCCAGGATCCCGTTGGACATGAGCTGGAGGGCGTGAATGGCCGTACCATCATAAACCTTGTTATGCGTTAGATCTCCGCGCTTGTCCTCATCGCCCATCAACAGCTCACGGTTGGGCAACGCGTACTCACAGATCTGGAGCCAGCGATCGTCGTGCGGGGCCCTCTCGTCCTTGAGCTTGTCAAAGCGGCGCAGATATTGTGTAGCCCTCTCTTCGGCCATGCCTTACTCTCCGTATCCCTTGCGAATGGCTTTGAGTGCCTCGCCCCAGCTGGAAAACCCACCGCCCTGCAATTCGGGCGGCATCTGTCCGGGCTCCAAGGCTACGCCAGCCTTTTGCCAGACCTCTTTGCCGTATTGGCCCTTGCCCTTCGAATAGCCCAGGGCCGCCATTACATTGACAAACGCCTCTCGCTCTTTCCCGGGCCTATAAATCCGGCCCTGACGAATCCGGCCGATTAAGCCCGCCAAGGTCGGTTGCTCGAAACCGGTCCGAAAATCATTCAGGTCACTATTTTTGAGAATTGATTCCCCCATGCTTTCCTCCAATAAAAAAGGCGACCGTTTTGGTCGCCTTAATTGCTATGATAAAAAATACCTCACTTGCGCTTCATTGTGGTAGAAACTATCGCCACCCATCCCAGGCCAATCATGGCCAAGTTGAAAATGGTCCACCCCCACAACACTACCACCAGGAATGCATCACTGGTCAGCCAGGGCACCCAGATGCGAAAGTCGGGCCCGAAATAAGCCATGCCCCACTCCGCGTGCGTGGCACCCAGCAACAGGGCCGCCATGGATATTTTACCCCTGTATAACAACCAGAACATGGCCGAATATAGCACGAACATTTTACCAAACGGCCCGGCCAGGCACCCTATTAGGGTAGAATTGGAGGCACGCCCAAAATTGACCTGGCACCAACCCGTGATCCGGGCCGGAGACCCGCTCAACCGGAGAAAGATCCAATGGAAAACTTCCTCGATGATGCCAAATGCCCCAAAGAGCGCGGCCACCAAGCCAATGATAAAAAGCACAATGCAAAGCGTCTTGTTCATACCCGAAGTATAGCACACAACATGTTGAATGTCAATATATGCAAGTATTTTTTCGCACTTATTTTAATAGGTCATCGGGTTGTATTCTTTGGCCCGCTTCGATGATTCTCGCACATAATCTTCAACGATTTGTTGCCGGGATTTCCAGGTGGGACCCTGGCCCCGGTTCCAGTTCTCCTCGGGCGGAAGCGTGTATTGCCGACGGTGTCGGCCGGGGTGTAGGCCGTGCCGGCTCATGATCGCGTACCGGGCTTCGTCGTACACGTGATCCTCGCCCGTGGTCTCCACGTCCTCGGGTTTGTTCTTGCTAACAATCAACATCGGAATTGTCCGGATGAAATCGACACAATGATCGAAAATCAGTATAAGCGGCCGCCCATCGTGGCCGGTTGTACTGAACAGGTCGTGCATTCTCGCAGCACCGCCCACTCGATCGTTGTTGCCCTTCTGCATACGAAAACCGGCCTTCTTAAACGTATCGGCCACGCTCGCACCCTCGAGGCCATGCTTGGCCCAGCACGCGGGATCGGCCACCATATCCACGGCACCGTCCGAAGCGCTCATGCGAAAGGCTTTCTCGGCCACTTCCTTGGCCGGCATCTCAACGCCCGTGTTTGGTTGACCCTCCTCGCACCCGTACCACTCTTTGTAACGGACGAATCGCCCATCATTGGTCACGGCCCACCAGCCAATCGAGAACGGTTTTTTGTATCCCCAGTCCAGCGATGTGAACCGGATCCACGTCGGATCCAAGGGGAAGGGTTTGACCACGTGCTTCTCCCTGGAGAAGTCCCCAAAAAACTGACCGGCGAAAATATCCCAATCACCCTTCCGAAGCGCCCGGTACAGGTGCTCGGGCAAAACCTCGAGCCTCTTCTCGTATTCCGGGTCATTCTTCATCAGGATGAAATTGTCATCCAACAGGGCCGGAATGAACACCCGCGGCAAACTGGTCCTCGGATCCTTGTAGAAGTGCTCCGGAGGGGCCACGTCAATGAACCGGGTCTTGACCCAGGCATGTCCCGGGCCGCCCGGGTTTCCGGCGGCACGCACCCAGCAGGGCACTCCCGCGGCAGATCGGGTACGTGACCACATGTACAGGTAACAGTAATCCGAGGGCCAGTTGGTCAACTCATCGAAAGCGGTCCAGGTATACTGGTGGCTCTGGTATTTGTGCACATCCGTGTCGGCCTCAACGAACCGCATCTTCAAGGTCGACCCGCCCGGGAAAGTCCAGGTCTTGTCCGACTGGCGCCACTGCGCGCCCATGGGCGTGTACAGCTCGTAGGACCGGAGGATCAACTCCTCCAGCTCAGGGAAAGACCGGCGGAACAGAATCCCGCGATGATCAGCGCCATAGCTAATCTGCCGGGCAAAATCCATCAGGAGGAAATCAGACTTTCCACCACCGGCGGCCCCGCCATAGAACATCTCAAAAGCAGGACACTCGAGGGCCTTCTGCTGGCGCGGTTGCGGTTGCCAAACAAGCTTACTCATTCATCCCCTTCTTGTCGAGGTTGCGGAACGCGAACAGCCAGATCCCCACGGGAACCGACAGCATGCCCAACAACCAAATAATGCCCATCCAATACATTTCCATAAAGCCCCCGGTAGGAATCGAACCTACGTCCAGGTCGCTTTGCAGGCGACCCGCTACCCATTTGCTTCGGAGGCATGAGCGGATTTCGTGCCGGAATCTTGCGCGCCACCACCGGACTTACCTACTTTCCGCCGCGATTGGCCTGGTTGGATTTGAACCAACGATCTTTCGGATATCAGCCGACTGCTCTACCCGGGCTGAGCTACAGGCCAGAAATGGGCAGGGAAGGACTCGAACCTCCGTAGCCCGAAGACAACGGGTTTACAGCCCGCCGCAATTGCCGCTCTGCCACCTACCCCTTTTTCCTGCGAACCATCTTCCAGCGTTCGTTATCCCCGTTCATCATGGCCACGTTCCCGTGCCGGCGCTTCATGGCCGTTTTCCGGGGCCGGGCCGACACGGTCATCCACAGGCCGTCTTCGGTTTTGTGGAACTTGAAATTATGGCAAAGGCCACAATCGCAGCAAAACAGGTTGATCTCCATTCGCTCGTTCGGAATGAAGAAATCGAAATGATCGCCCACAATCGGTATCCTTGCCATACACCCCTCCGTAAAGAATCGAACTTGACCTAATGTCGATAGTTGACAAACCGGTCAACTTCGAGTCTTTGAACCAGATAATAACCGGGGAACATCCCGAACTTTCAGAGGCTTACAGCGCGTTCTACGTCGAGGCCATCTTCCCCGGTCTAAAGCCGCCACGAGGCATCGAACCCCGGACCCGCTGTTTACAAGACAGCCGCTCTACCAAACTGAGCTATGACGGCTTGACGTGACCGGAACGGTGTGCGCATCACCTTGTCCTTGACCTCATACCCGTAGAGGCTGTAACCCGATCACATAGAGTCCGCACGGGGATTCGAACCCCGACCATGAGCTTGGAAGGCTCTGATGCTGCCATTAACACCACGCGGACTTGACCCCCTGACCTACCACGGAGAACCCTGGGGTTCTTATCAGCCAGAAGGAACCTTTGGAGCTGCGCAGGCAGGACTCGAACCTGCGACCATCTGGTTAACAGCCAGCCGCTCTACCGACTGAGCTACCGCGCAGTGTCCCCGCGTTTTATATAGCGCCCCGGGGCACGGGCGCGTACTTGCTTTACGACGTGCCCTTCATTTCCTTGGTCATGGACGCTATGGTTTGACGGGTAAACCCCATCCATCCAAGCTCGGGGTCATACACCATGATCAGGCGCAGGCACAAACCGTCCTTGTACCACTTTAAAATAATGACCGGAAAATCCGCGTACACCTCGGGAGGACCGACGTAATCGACAACCTGCCGAATGAACTCTTTCGCTTCCTCGGGCAACGGAGGAAACTCCTTCATCACCTCTTCCATGGTCGTAGGCTTTGCCTGGGGCAAGTTCAGGCATCCGAAGACACCGAACAAAAGCACCAGAACCACAAGTACCAGAACGATCTTTTTCATGTGTTTCTCCTTCACTCAACACGATATCACACAACCGGTGAAAAGGTCGAGATTTTATTCCGTCTCGAGAATGTACAGAACCACGGTGCCGGTCTTCGCGTTACCAGCTCCAGAGATCTCCATGGATACTTCGCCACGCAAAAGCGGGCGATCGGCAAATTGCTTGATTAGCGCGGCAGTGGCAGAACGGTCCGCCAATCCCCCACCGGCAAGGTCGGCATTGCTTTCATCTTCCAGGGCAATATCCCAATCAGCACTCGGGGTTTGCGCGCCCGGAACGGTTTTCACGCAGTCCAGGAACCCATACAGGCCATCTTCGCCCAACGCCGCGGCGAGATCTTTTGAACATGTGCCATCGGCATCGTCTGACAACCACTCGACGGTGACGACCTGCAGAGCCCGATTTTCGGGCAGTTTGATTCGCTCTCTCATGACAGTTGCTGTAGCTCCAGCCATTTGATTCTCCTATATCAGTATGCTATATTATTTAATTCCGGGATTTTCAAAAAATTGGCACCCGGGTATATGTGTCTATATGATCCGTCTGGATGGCCTCCTGGGATGGAACGGGAGTCCCGCGATCCGCGGCCCCGGCCCCCTCCCTGGGACCCCTTTCGCACCAATTCGCACACCACAACAGAACGAATCACCACGCAACACATCGCAGCAGCTTTGCAGGCTTATGCAGTGTTACACTTAATTCCTTATGTTGTGGTGACATGGTATGTGGGCCATGTGCCCGTGATACCAAATATGTGACCAATTCCCCCAATTACGATAAACGTAGAAATCGGTCCTTTTGTGCGGTTGACCGCACACGCCAACAGGGAGCGCACACGGGCCCACCAGGCTATAGTTTACGCCTCTGCAAGCTTGGGCTTCTGTGCCCGCCACACCTTGATCGCCCTGCGCCACCGTACGAAGCGCTGCACAAACCGCACTACGGCCTGCACCACAGCCAGCACTGCGCTCACCACCACCGGCAACAGCACACCCAGCAACACCAGCATGCCGCCACCCAGGATAGTAGCAGCCACTACAATTAACACCTGCTTGATTGTCGGTATATTCATTTCGGTCCTTCCCCTGGGCTATAGTTTGCGCCACCTGCGACGGTCTATCATCTCACACACGGCGAACATTACGGCGCCGGCTGCAGTACCCAGGGCCAGCAACACGGCCACGGCCAGCACAATCACCTCGGTTCCTCCCTCACCTCTTCTATCATGCACTCAGGACACACACTCCAGGATACGGACGCGTTCGGGTGCTTACCATGCTGCGCAATCACCCTCTTGCAACGCATGCACTTCACCGTGTAATTGTCCTTACTCAGCAGCAGGCTGTTCTTCACTCTCTTGCCTCTCAATCCACTGTTCTGCAGTCAACTTCGGGGGCATGGCGATCGCACCACCGATCAACACCCAACCCTCGGGCAGATGCATCTTCTCCCTGGCCTCTATCCTCTGCAGGATCCGGTCAGCTAATTCGTTCACTTCCAGCTCTCATCCATTAGCAGTGGACACGGGCTTTCCAGGGCCTCGCGCAACGTCCTGCTCGCCTCCTCAGAGAGACCACTGTCCAGGGACAACTCAACCAGACTGAACCATCGCCTATTGGGCGGGAACATCACCTCAGACACGAACAGCTTGGGCTCTACACCACCGGGCTCCCTGCCCTCCCATCGGATCAGGTCCTCAATGGTAATCTTGGGTTTCCTCATGCCTTCCTCCGGGTCAACCACGCAGTCACCACAAACGCAACCACAAAACTAATCACGAAGGCTATCCAGCTCATTCTGTTACGTCCCTCATCCCTTCCATAGCGGCACGTACAGCGCGCAAGGCCTCGGGATAGGGTTCGAGGGCAGCGATGATCTTGTCCGCCACACTGTCCAGCTGCGTGTTAATCTGTACCTGGACCACGGTGCTATCGGTCTTGAGCCAACCCTTGAGGTTGTACAGCAACTGCATAGTCTGCCTGATCTCCTTATGGACATCGACAGCGCTCTTGTACGCTCCCTTCTCCATAAAGGCCAGCCACACCGTATTGAAGTAATCAAGCTTGGCCAGGATCGCACTGACAGCGTCCTGCATGGTTACGTCGCGCTGTTCTGTCTTGACGACCTCGAATGTATTGGCCACCTCGCGCAGGGCCTTGTCCTCGGCCGGTACGTGGTGCTCATTTATCCGGTGCCGGCGGATAGCATCACGGCTGACGTTGTACTCTTTGGCTATGTGCAGGTCGGGCTTCCCGTCCCGGATCTTCTTGTTGATCTGGACCAGGGTATCCTCGGGCAGTGCACAGATCGAACACCGTGCCATTATGTCAGCCTCTTGTCATACCAGTTGGCACTCACCCAGCGCAGACGGGCAAAGGGCACCCGGACGGGCGCGTCTTTCCACAGCACCGTACATCCCCGACGACCAACCCCGATGATTTCAACCTTGTGCCACCCGTTGCCCACGAGAACCTGGATCATGCCAGCTCCCTCGGGAACCGGGCAACCCTGTTGCACCGCTTACACCGGGCCTGGGTTTGCAACTTCCCTCTATTGTAAACACTGATCATCCGGACCTCTCCACCGCACTGGCAGTAAAAGACATCAGGACCATTCTTCTTGGCATTCTTGCTCAACTTCACAGCCATTATCTCACCTCCGGATGCAGGGCCTCATCGGGCATCACGACCGTTTCGCTCCAAGGCGCAATCGGCCTCGCCTGCCACGTCCCCTGCCTCTGCTTCTCTCGGGCGCTCTGCACCATCAGTGCTACGTACAACGGGGGCACCTTGCTCTCCCCGCGTGCAGTAAAGCCGGCAATATACCAACGCCCCTGACGTCTCAGCACCAGGGCGTCATCCCCCCACCACACGTACACCTCGGCGCCGCTAAACGTCACCGCAGTAGGTGGGCCGATTTGATCGGCATAAGGCTGGATTAGAACCTCGATCTCACTGGGCACAACCGGACGATCGGTCGGCATCAGAACGGCCAGCAAGGCCAACACCAATACCGTGCTCATCGCCATCCACAAGGCTTTTCGTACCATGCTGTTCTCTCCTCATTTCCAACGCTACAGACACCAAGGTGAATGCCAACCAACCCCAAA
>Ga0180432_10007991_pt1 | contig 13314 bp, 8 predicted proteins | sample SS_ome_10_FD_132414 | JGI IMG/M metagenome (GOLD analysis project Ga0180432, IMG submission 132414) | Hypersaline lake sediment archaeal communities from the Salton Sea, California, USA - SS_1_MS_2 metaG | ecosystem: Environmental > Aquatic > Non-marine Saline and Alkaline > Hypersaline >...
AGGCGCGGTTGACGAAGTCTTCTTTTCGGATGATGTATCTTCCCAATATCATGACGTCCAGGTCGGTTTTGCGTATTACGCAGATCGCCTCGTCGGGTGTATTGACGATCGGCTCACCCGCGACGTTCATCGACGTGTTGAGGACCACTCCGTGGCCTGTTCTTTTCTTTATTTCCGCCAGAAGGCGATACAGATCCTGCTGCGGGGTGATGGTCTGAATCCTGCACGAGAAATCCGCATGGCAGATAGCCGGGAATAGGTGTCGGGATTCCTTCTTGAACTGAAAGACCTTCAACATGAATGGGGACCTTTGAAAGCTTTCAAAGTACTTGTGTCCTTCATCCAGTATGACCGAGCAGGCAAAGGGACGGAATCCTTCCCGGTGTTTGACTTTGAGGTTCAAAGTATCTTTCATTCCCGGGATCGAGGGGGAGGCGAGGATACTGCGATTTCCCAACGCCCTCGGGCCGAACTCCATCCGGCCCCTGTACCAGCCGACGACCCTGCCTTCGACAATGAGGTCGGCCGCGTCGGAGAAAATGTCACTCGAAGTTCGAGGGCTTATGGAATATTTGCTCAGAGCCCCCCGGATTTCTGCATCGCGGTATTCCCGGCCCAGGTAGGCATCGGGAAAAGGATGCCTTGTGTAATCCGCGTTCAGAGCTGAGTCGGCATACAGAGCGGCCCCAAGCGATACCCCGTTGTCGCCGGCCGCGGGCTGGACAAAGAACTCACTGGTGTAATCCCGAACGATCTTCCCATTCATGACGGAATTCAGGAATAACCCCCCGGCGGCGCACAGGGGCCTCTGCCGGCCGCCGGGAAAACGCGCCCCCAGGAGATAGAATACCTTTTCTTCTATGCACTGCTGAAGTGAGCGAGCAAGGTCCTTGTGCTGCTGGGTCAGCGGCTCGTCCTTCTTTCGAGGGGACATTCCCGTCAGCTCCAGCCATTGCTTGGAGAAAAAACCGTTTCTCGCGGCGTGGTAGTCGAGGAGTTTGGTATCGACTTCAATTGTGCGGCGCTCCCTGTTGGTCTGCACGAGTCGTGAAAACAGCTCGTGGTATGTATCCTCGCCATACGCGGCAAGGCCCATCACTTTCCCCTCGTCGTAGGTCATCCTGAACCCGAGGAATCCCGTTACGGCCGCGTAAACGTGACCGAGAGAATCAGGGAGCTTGATCTGTCCTAAGCGCGCCAGATTGTTCCCTTCGCCTTTGAAAAACGAGATGGTGGCAAACTCGCCCGTTCCGTCGGCGATCACAATACTGGCACTTTGATATGGGGATGGCAAGAACGCGCAGGCGGCATGCGCGAGGTGATGGTCCACAAAGACTTTTTTCTGCCTTGTTTGATAATCATCAAACATAGCGGCCAACGAGCGCCGCAATCGCAGCAAGTCCTTACATCTGCGCGCATAACCTGCACCTCTGGCGGCCTTGCTTCTGAATGCCCCGGGCATTTGTAGCGCGGACCTGACAGTTTCAGCAATTCTTCTGCCCCACCCGCGAAAGGGGTTCCACCCTATGGCGATGACGTCGATGTCGTTAAGGCTCATGTGTGCGATTTCCATGCACTCATTGATCGCCAGCCACGGCATGCCGTCGTAATGCTTTATTCTGTTGAGCCGTTCCTCCTCAACCGCACACAACACCCTTCCGTTCCGGACGATTGCTGCGGAGGAATCGGCAAAGGTGCTCAATCCAAGTATGTTCACGGCGTCATCTCCGGCAGCAAACAACTGCAATCATCGATCATTTGGGCCAACAGCTCCGATGCCAGACGCTCCATCCTGCTTTTGCCTCTGAAGGGCCTGTAGTAAAGACGAGCATGCGCATGGATCAGCAAACCGACAAGACAGGTGTGTTGCGTTGAGAAGAAAACGTGCTCCTTCTTGGTATCTCGGAGAGACAATAACCCGCGTTCTTCCGCCTTCTCATCTGTTCGCGCAATATCGTAAACGGGGCAGTCGTATTGCATTCCGTACGATTGATAGAGGCCCTTCATGACCTCAATGTAGCCTTTTGTCTGGGCCGGGAAGTATGCCTCGGCTTCTTCGTTTGCCCCATCGTAGGTCGTCCGGATGCCGTTTTCTCGGTTATAGACGATCGCCCTGAAGTGCATCGCCATCTTGCAGGCTCCACATACCCAAGGAATATAGAGCGTCCGGTACCTCACGATGCGCTTGCCCATTCTTGTGAAGTAACACCTTCTGTGAAGGGCGTCTATATCTTCCTCGAGCGCGACGATACGGTCTGCTCCAAAGGTCTCGCGCAGCTCCTCTGCAACGCTCCTGTGCCGCTGTGTTCTTTGCATAAGTCGGTGATGAAAGGTGAGCAGGTGAACTCGCTCCGCTCTTTCCATGGCGTACAACGCCGCCAAGGTAGAATCAGGCCCGCCGGAGAAAAGCACCGATATGTCGTTGGTCATTCTTGCCTCCCGACGACAAGCACCTCGCCGGGGTTCGGGAACGTCTTGTGCCTGGCCCGAACGGCATAGCCGCGCCCTTCGCAGAGAGCCGTCACCATGTCTTCACGCAAGTATTTGGTATTGAACCCCAACAGCACCTCACCGTTTTTCTTCAGGTGCGGAGGTGCGTCTCGCAGGAACCTGTCGATCGTCTCTGCCCCTGTCTCTCCCCCACACCAATCGGATTCGGTCTCATGCGACAGATCAATTCTCAGTTCTTTTCCCAATTGTCTCGGGATGTAGATGGAATTGAAAAAAATGACATCGAATTCACCCTCGATACCCTCAAACAGATCGCTGTGCAATATCTCTATTGTTGCGCCGTTCAAAGCCGCACAAGCCCGCGCGTTCTCAACGTACGCTTCGTTTATGTCGCAGGCCACGATGTTGCAGTCAACCCGCTTGGCGAGAAACAGCGAAAGAACAGCGTACGGACCCGTTCCGATTTCCAATACATCGTGCCCGGGCACCACGCGCCGCCGCAGGCAATTCTTCAGTGCCAGGGTCGTAAAATCCCAGAGGATCCGCCGGCCCCGCCGCACCCTTACCCCGAAGATCGCCCTGAAGATCGGCGAGCTCCTCCGAACGCGGCTCAAGACCTTCAGTGTCAATATTCTCAAGAGCTTCAACATAGGGTAACGACAAGCAGACGGGATTACCGTTATTGCGGGCTGGTCGGAAGTGGGACGGCGCCGAGAGAAGCCCCCCGCTTCTGCGCATTCCCCCCGAGGCGGGCGATTCCCCGCCCGGCCCATCCTTGGCCGCCAATGGTATTATAGCACGTGATTTCGCCCCTGTCAAGCGCCGCGAGTTCTCTCTTCGCCTCAGGCAGTTGATTGAGGGCGCGTCCGGTCGCGGGTGTGATCAAACATTCTGGTCTTTCTTGAGTTTTGACGGTTCAGCAGGTATGCGTGCATGGCGTCACAGCGGCTGTTTGAACCGTTTTTGAGCCACGATGGTGGGAGGGAAACCCTTTGAGTTTCCTCCCACATTCCCCCTTCAGAAACTTTTGGATTGTTAGCAGGCCGTGCCGGCTCCTGCCGGCACGGCAGCCGAAAAGTCTTTGGAAGGGGGTCTGGGGGAAAACCTTTCTTCAGAAAGGTTTCCCCCAGCACGGGCGACGAGACCACGGCTCGAACCAAGATCTGTAATCACACCCTCCGATCACCCCCTTCCCGGAAATCAGGTTGATTCTGCTCCCCCTCCCCGGTAAAATACCTTTCCAAAATAATCGCCGAGACGGCGTGGCAGCAAATACCGAAACAAGAGGACTATTACCATGACTTACCGTGAACGGCTCGTCAAAACTTTTTCCTGTCAAGAAGCCGATCGCGCCCCGTTCGGCATCGGGCTGGGCTTTTGGCCCTGGGGCGGAGCCATGGAGCGCTGGAAAAAAGAATCCGGGATCGAAGACCTCAACATCTACAACTACTTCGGATACGAGCCGGGGTTCATCACCCCCCCCGCCGGCATGGGTCCCCTCCCCCACTTCGAAAACAAGGTGCTCGAGGAAAACGACGAGTTCGTGATCTCAATCGACAGCCGCGGAATCAAAATGCGCAACCGCCGCGACGGAGAATCAATGCCCGAGTGGATCAGCCATCCGATCAAGAACGAAGACGACTGGCTGAAATACAAGGAAGAGCGCCTCCAGCCCCGGCTCGAAGAACGCACCAAGGGCCTCGACGAGTTCGCTGAGAAGGCGAAAACGACCGACGCCGGCGTGTCGGTCGGCTACTTCCCATGGGGAGTCTTCGGCACCGCGCGCGACCTCCTCGGCGCCGAAGAAATCCTGATCGGCTTTTACACAATGCCCGACCTCATCTTTGATATCATGGAGACCTACATGAACCTGTGGCTGAGCATCTGGGGCCGAATCGCCGAAAAAGTCCAGATCGACCACATCCACATCTGGGAAGACATGGCCGGCAGGCAGGGATCGCTCATCTCGATGGCCATGGTCGAGGAATTCATGATGCCCCAGTACGACAAGGTCGCAGCCTTCGCCCGCAAGCACAACGTCCCCACCATCTCAGTCGACAGCGACGGCCTCGTCGACGAGCTCGTGCCCACGATGATGAAGCACGGCCTCAACGCCTTCCTCCCGTTCGAGGTGCAGGCCGGCAACGACATCGAGGTCTACCGCGACAAGTATCCGACGCTGGGCATTGAAGGCGGCCTCGACAAGAACGCCCTCGCGCGAACAAAAAAGGACATCGACCGCGAGCTCGCCAAGGCCGAGCGCATGCTCGCGAAAGGCGGCTTCATCCCCGGTGCCGACCACCTCATCCCGCCGAACGTCCCGTGGGAAAACTGGAAATACTTCTGCGAGGAGTTGAAGAGGATCATTGGGGTGTGACCCGGTCGGGCCAAGACGGATTCACCGCAAAGGCGCAAAGCGCGCAAAGAAGAAGAACAAGAAGCAGAGAAGAGAGGACCATGAGACCATAGGACCATGAGACCATAGGACAATGAGACCATGGGACCGTAGGACAATGAGACCGTAGGACTATAGGACATACGGACCCGATTGTTGGCAAGGGCTGCATTGCCCATGTTCAAGATTCGAGGCCCGAGGTCCCCGGCAGATGCAAAAGTCAGGTCCGAAGTTCGCCATTGCTTGTCGGATGCTGCCCCCGACCATCATCCTGAATCAATGCTGATTTGGCATTTGTGTTTTACGGAGAAGGCGTACCACAATCGCTTGCCATTGCCCCATAGTTCTATTGTCCCATGGTCCTATTGTCCCATGGTCCTACGCCGTGCTCTCCGTGCTGATGACTATTCGCCCTCGGCTTTGAACTCTCCGGCATCGTATTTCTTCCAGAACTCGGCCGGGGGCATCCTTTTGAAGGTGGAGGGCCCGATCCGCTTGAGGGTCTTGATACCCCGGACTACCTCAATGCCCTTCGTGATGTTCTCAGGTGGGAAGTACAACTGTTGCAGGGGCATCCCCTTCAGCGCCGTGAGGTCCGTGACGTTGGTGTCTTTGAGGGACAGCCAGGTGAGCGGCATGCCTCTGAGTGGCGTGATATCGCTGACCTTCGTGCCTTCCAGAATCAAGCGGGTCAGGGGCATGCCTTCGAGCGGCGTGAGATCGGAGACCTGTGCTTCGGCGAGCTCCAGGCTGACAAGCCCCATTCCTTTGAGCAGCGCCAGATCGACGACCTTGAGAGCATTGAGTCCCAGACTCTTAGTCTGTATGCCCTTCAGCAGCGTAAGGTCGGCGTTCTCTGCGTAACTGAGGTTAAGGTCATGCAGCCGCATGCCGTGCAGCGGCGAAAGGTCGACAACGCGCTTACATGAATGCAACGAAACGTAGGTGAGAGGCATGCCCTCAAGCGGGGTGAGGTCGGTGACCTCGGTGCGGTTAAGCGCCAGCCAATCAAGCTTCATGCCTTTGAGGGGCGTGAGGTCGGTGACCTTTGTCATGGTGAGGCTCAGCCACGTCAGTGGCATACCCTTGAGCGGAGTGAGGTCGGAGACCTCGGTCACGTCGAGGGTCAGCCGCGTAAGAGGCATGCCTTTGAGTGGTGTGAGGTCGGTAACGTTCGTGCCTTGGAGGTCCAACCACTTGAGTTTCACGCCCTTGAGCGGCGAAAGGTCGCTGATGTTCTTGCACCCTATGAGGCTGAGCCCTCCCAGCGGTATTCCTTCGACCGGTGCGAGGTCTTTGATCTCCTTCCTATAATCGAGACTAAGGGCAAGGAGTCCGTCGGGGTTAACGGAAAGCCAGTGACGGCCGCCGCTGATCATTGGGAGATCGGGCCACACCTTTTCGAGCTGTGCACGGTAGCCGGCCAGGGCCTTTTCGTCCGGGCCTTTCGGTGCCTGCCCCGCCTCGCTGTCGTCCTTGCCGCACCCGGGGCAATGTACAACAACACACACGAGCGCCAGCGGGAGCAGCAACCGAACGGCTCCCGCGACTATTCCGCCATTCTTGTTTCGTTTTCCGCGCTTCATAATCCTCTCCACAAACATGTTCTCCTTGGCACCAATTCGCACCGAGCACGCACCCGGCGCTCACATTCCGTCATTTTACTGGCCTTCCGTTCGAAGTTCAAGATGAATCCGCGAAGCAATATTCTTAGAATGAATCGTTCGTTGGCTCTGATTATCGCGCATCGTACTCGGCGCATGGTGGCCCCTTCGTTTCTGGCATAAAGGCGTGATCAAAGACTGTCATTCTGGCAGAAATCGCGCCCCGCGCTCCCCCTCCCGGTCATGCTTAACCTATTACTGCGCAAGGTGTTAGGGCCGCCGGCGGAAAACAACCCCATCTTGGCATGCTATTTGCACTGACATTTCTGGAGTTAAATCAGGCACCACACAAGCCGTGGCGCGGTTCATGAATACGGGAAACCAAAACGAATATATCGATCGGAAATCGCAGACGCGCGGAGCCAGACTACGCTCTGCCCGCCAGATCCCCAGAGGAGGTAACGAATGGCTAAGAAGATCATAGGAATCGACCTCGGGACGACAAACTCGGTAGTCTCGGTTATGGAAGGCGACCAGCCGGTGGTCATTCCCAATGTGGACGGGAACCGACTGACGGCGTCTGTTGTGGCGTTCCCCGACAGCGGCGAGCGGCTCGTCGGCCAGCCGGCGAAAAGGCAGGCCGTGACCAACCCGCGCAACACGGTCTACTCGATCAAGCGTTTCATGGGGCGCCGTCACAACGAAGTGTCGGAAGAAGAAAAGATAGTCAGCTATCAAATTACCGGCGGGCCCGATGAACTGGTGAAGGTAAAGGTGAGAGACAAGGATTACACGCCGCCCGAAATCTCGGCGATGATCCTCCAGAACCTCCGCACCGCCGCCGAGGAGTACCTGGGCGAGAAGATCGAAAAGGCCGTCATCACGGTGCCCGCTTATTTCAACGATTCGCAACGGCAGGCCACGCGCGACGCCGGGCGCATCGCCGGGCTGGAGGTCGAGAGGATAATCAACGAGCCTACAGCCGCGTCGCTCGCTTACGGCCTCGAAAAGAAGAAGAACGAGCGGATCGCCGTGTTCGACTTCGGCGGCGGAACGTTCGACATCTCAATCCTCGACGTCGGCGAAGGCGTATTTGAGGTCAAGGCCACCAACGGCGACACGCACCTGGGCGGCGATGACCTGGACCAGGCCCTGGTCAATTACATCGCCGACGAATTCAAGAAGGAGCAGGGGATCGATCTCCGTGAAGATCAGATGGCCTTGCAGCGCTTGCGCGAGGCCGCCGAAAAGGCCAAATGCGAGCTCTCGACCAAAACGCAGACCGACATCAATCTGCCGTTCATCACGGCCGACGCCTCCGGCCCCAAGCACCTCCAGATGAACGTCACGCGGGCGAAGTTCGAGCAGCTCGTCGATCACCTCATCGAGCGGTGCCGCGAACCGGTCAAAAAATGTCTTCGCGACGCCAAGATGGAGGCGTCCAATATCGACGAAGTCGTGCTCGTCGGAGGCTCCACGCGTATTCCCAAAGTCCAGGACCTTGTCCGCGAGCTCTTCGGCAAGGACCCGCACAAGGGCGTTAACCCCGACGAGGTCGTGGCCATCGGCGCGGCGATCCAGGGCGGCGTGCTCTCAGGCGAGGTCGGGGAAGTGCTCCTGCTCGACGTTACGCCCCTTTCCCTCGGTATCGAGACACTCGGCGGCGTACTCACCAAGCTCATCGAGCGCAACACAACCATCCCGACCAGCAAGAAAGAGATATTCTCAACGGCCTCCGACAGCCAGTCTGCGGTGGACATTCACGTGCTGCAGGGCGAGCGCGAAATGGCCGGCGACAACCGCACGCTCGGGCGATTCCAGTTGACGGGCATCCCGCCCGCGCCCCGAGGGGTACCGCAGATCGAGGTGAGCTTCGACATCGATGCCAACGGAATCCTCAACGTGAACGCGAAGGACCTCGCCACCAGCAAGGAGCAATCGATCGAGATCAAGTCGTCGTCCGGCCTCTCCGAGGATGAGATCAAGAAGATGACTCAGCAGGCGGAGGAGCACGCCGAAGAAGACAAGAAAAAGCGCGAGCTCGTCGATACGCGCAACCAGGCCGACCAACTCGTCTACAGCGTCGAAAAGACGCTCAAGGAATACGGCGACAAAATAAGCGACGACGAGAAGAAAAACATCGAAAAGGCGATGGAAAAGCTGCGGGAAGCCGCGAAGGGCGAGGACGCCGCCGCGATCAAGGCAGAGATGGAGTCGCTCACTCAGGCCTCGCACAAGCTCGCGCAGCAAATGTACGAGCAGGCCGCGAAGGAAGCGGAGGCTCAAGCAGGCGCCGGGGCCGGACCCGAAGCACCCGGTGCGGAGAAGCCCGAGGAAGAAAAGAAAGGCAAAGAAGGCGAAGACGTTATCGACGCCGACTTTGAAGTGAAAGAGTAGGCGCGCGCCGGCCTGTGAAGCCCGGGTCGCGGGCCATGCATTCGCGCATGAGTAAGCACGCAAGCCGCCGCAGGGGACGGCGGAAACAACGGGGGCAACCATGAGATTCGACAAGTTCACCATAAAAGCACAGGAGGCGGTGCAGGCCGCGCAAAGCCTCGCCGAGAGGCGGGGGCACCCGCAGGTGGAGGCCGCCCACCTGCTCCACGCCCTCCTCACACAGGCCGAGGGAGTTGTGCCTCCCCTCCTGCAGAAGGTCGGCGTGGATCAGAACGCGATCCTCGGCCGGCTGGACGCCGAGCTCGGTAAGCGGCCCGAATCGAAAGGCGCCGAGGTTTATGCCTCGCCCGGGCTGAGGTCGGTCCTCAACCGCGCGTGGGACGAAGCAAGCGGGATGCAGGACGAATACGTGAGCGCAGAGCACCTGCTGATGGCGATCCTCGGAGAGAAAGGCGACCCCGCCGCCGAGATACTCAAAGAAGCCGGGCTCACCAAGAAAACCCTGTTGAGCGCGCTCAAAGAGCTGCGCGGCGGGCAGCGCGTAACGGACCAGACGCCCGAGAGCAAGTACCAGGCGCTCGAGCGCTTCACCCGCGATCTCGTCGAGCTCGCACGGCGCGGGAAGCTCGATCCGGTCATCGGCCGCGACGACGAAATCCGGCGGGTGATACAGGTCCTGAGCCGCAGGACCAAGAACAACCCCGTCCTCATCGGCGAAGCCGGGACGGGGAAGACCGCAATTGTCGAGGGGCTGGCCCAGCGAATTGTCGCGGGCGATATCCCCGATTCGCTCCGCAACAAGCGAGTGCTCGCGCTCGATATGGGCGCGCTGATCGCCGGGTCGAAGTTCCGCGGCGAATTCGAGGACCGCCTCAAGGCCGTCCTCCGCGAGATCGCCGGGGCCGAAGGGGCCATCGTGCTGTTCATCGACGAACTCCACACCGTCGTCGGAGCCGGCAAGGCCGAGGGCGCCGTCGATGCATCGAACCTCCTCAAGCCGGCGCTGGCACGCGGGGAGCTTCGATGCGTGGGTGCGACCACCCTCGATGAATACCGCCAATACATCGAAAAAGACGCCGCGCTCGAACGGCGATTCCAGCCGATCTACATAGGCGAGCCCTCGGTGGAAGACACCATAGCGATCCTTCGCGGGCTGAAGGAACGCTACGAGGTCCACCACGGCGTGCGAATCCAAGACTCGGCTCTCGTGGCCGCCGCAACGCTCTCGCATCGATACATCACCGGCCGCTTTCTTCCCGACAAGGCAATTGACCTGATCGACGAGGCGGGATCGAAACTGAGGATCGAGATCGACAGCATGCCCACGGAACTGGACGAGGTCAGGCGCCGCATCATGCAGCTCGAAATCGAACGCGAAGCTCTCAAGAAAGAAAAAGACGAAGCATCCAAAAAGCGGATGGAGAAAATCAACGACCAGATCGCAGACTTGCAGGAGCAAAACTCCGCCCTCACCGCGCACTGGGAGAACGAGAAGAAGATCATCCGCGAGATACAGGAAATAAAGACCCGAATCGACCAGGCGAAGGTGGATGCGGAGCGGGCACAGCGCGAGGGCAACCTCGAAGAAGCCGCGCGGCTCCAATACGGCGTGATCCGCGACGCGGGGCGCGAGCTTGAAGAAAAAAACGAACAGTTGACCGAGCTCCAGAAGCAGCGGTCGATGCTCAAGGAAGAAGTAACCGAGGAAGACGTTGCCGAGGTCGTCGCCAAGTGGACGGGCATCCCGGTGTCGCGGATGCTCGAAGGCGAGCGCGAAAAGCTCCTGATGATGGAAGACCGCATCAAGCGGCGGATCGTGGGTCAGGACGACGCCGTGGGAGCGGTGTCGGATGCCGTCCGAAGGGCGCGTGCCGGCCTGCAGGATCCCCGCCGGCCGCTCGGGTCGTTCATTTTCCTCGGCCCCACGGGCGTGGGCAAGACCGAGCTGTGCAAAGCCCTCGCCGAGGACTTGTTCGACGACGAGGACGCGATGGTGCGGCTCGATATGTCTGAGTTCATGGAAAAGCACAGCGTCGCGCGGCTGATAGGCGCCCCGCCGGGCTACATCGGCTACGAGGAAGGCGGGCGGCTCACGGAGGCGATCCGCCGCCGGCCGTACGCCGTAATCCTGCTCGACGAAATCGAAAAGGCCCACCCCGAGGTGTTCAATATTCTCCTGCAGGTGCTCGATGACGGACGGCTCACCGACGGGCACGGCCGCACGGTCGACTTTCGCAACACCGCCGTCATCATGACGTCCAACATCGGAAGCGAATTCATTCAGGAGCTCCCCGGCAAGCAGCACGAGGCCGAGATGCGCGACCGCGTGATGCAGGCCCTCAAAGCCGGCTTTCGGCCGGAGTTCCTCAATCGCGTCGATGAGGTGATCATTTTCCACAGCCTCGGCAAGGAAGAGATCAAGCGGATAGTTGAGCTGCAGCTCAAGTACGTCAACAGGCTCCTCGCCGAGCGGCGCTTACACATCGACCTGACCGACGCGGCCCGGGCGGCCCTTGCAGAGGAAGGCTATGACCCCGTGTTCGGTGCGCGTCCCCTCAAGCGCGTCATCCAGAATCGCCTCCTCACCCCCCTATCGAACAAGATTCTGGAAGGCGCCTTCAAAGAAGGCGACGAGATCCTGGTGGACGCCGCCGGTGGCGAGTACGCGTTCGAGCGCGCCCCTAGCGAACGGGAGGTAGCGGCGGCGGCGAGTACGTAAGGCGCCGGGGGCGGCCGTTACCCGGCAATGAATTCTTGGGCTATATTCGGCCGTCGCTACGCGACAAAAAAATGCCGGAGCTTTTCGGAATGCCGTGGGGCTATGACGTCCGACGAGAAACCCGTCCGCAACAACCATTCTGAGTGCCGTAGGCACGGCCAGGCGCGCGATGTGAAATGCGCCCCGCTCCCCTACCCGATCCTATCCCCATACCCGATGTCTTCGAGCAGCTTCATGAATCGCCGGCCGTATTCGACGTAGTTGGCGTATTTGATTTCTTCGGGTGCGGTTATGGTCTTGTCGTGCGGGACCTCGCCGAGGTGGGGTTCCATCGAGATCCCCCCGTCGTAGCCGCTGTCGAGGATATCTTTGACGATCGCCCGAACGTCGCCCTCCCCCTCCCCGGGAAAGGTGAAGCCGAGCATTTTGTTGTTGATGTGGTCCCAGAGGGCATCTTTGATGTGCACGTATTCGATGTGGTCCTTCACGTGCTGGTAAAACTCCCACGCCGACTGCGTCGGATGGGGCTTGGGCTTGGTCCTGTCGAGGCTGAAGACCGGATTGCCGGTGTCGAAGACGAGCTTGAGGCCGGGGACGTTTTCGATGAGCCTTAGGGTGTAGGTCCAGCCCATCCCGCCGTAGTTCATGCAATTCTCGTGCACGGGTGTGATGCCGGCGTCGGTGAACATTTTGTGCAGCTCGCGGAGGCGTCGGAAGCGTTCTTCTTCCACCTGTTCGTCGGCCTCGCGGCCATCGATGACGGCGAAGCTCATTATGCGGATCAGCTTGCATCCCAACTGCTGCATTCGGGGGATGGCGCGTGTTGTTTCTTCGAGGGATGAATCGAACGGCTCGGTGATTTTCTTTCCCCAGTTCGCGATGGCGGAGCCGAAGCAGTTGATGCGAATGCCTGCGTCTTGGAGCTTGCGGCAGACGGCATCGAATTCTTCGTCCGAGATGTCGTGGATATTGGTGCCGCCGATGTTTCGGGACTCGATATTCCGCCAGCCGAGTTCTCTTGTGGCGCGGACCTGGGTATCTATGTCGGCTCCGGCTTCATCGGCAAATCCTGTGAGGTACATTTGTCGCTCCTTGTCTATTGTGGATCGTCCGGGGCGCCCCGTCCCAATTGATCGGGTTTCTGGAATACGCTCCGTCTTATTCCGCGGCCTGGCGTGCTCGCCAACCAGCCTATAGTATGGCGGCCCCCCGGTGCGTTTCAAGACCTTTTTCTGTTTTCGATGAATTTCGATGCTGCAAGGCGGGGAGGGAAAGCGGCTTTTCAAAAGGGCATTGATGCATGCCTCGATATGGAATTGGATCGGGGGGCGAACGAAATCGCGCGCGTGCGGCATGCGCAAAGCTGCGAGGCCGGATCCTATGCCCGGCTTTCGCAGGCAATTGCGTCGGTCAGGCTGTTGCGTATCCGGTCGTGGCCTTCCGGACCCGTTGAGGGTGGCGCTGCCACCCTGCAACGTGCGCGGCCACGGCTGCAAGCAACCAGGTGCTTACCAGGCCGGGGCTTCGCTTTCGACGGGGTCGGCGTTGGCCTCGTGCATTGTTCCACTGCTTTTGAGGCCTTTGCAGCGCTTCTTTGAGCCCCCGAAGACGGGCCCGGAGGGCTCAAGGTCGCAAACGCCGAGGATGACGCCGACAATTGTCATCGCGGCCATGATCGGATAGAAGATTCTCTCGTACATTCCCCTACTTCTCCTTATCTCGCCGGGTTACCGGCAGGTTTCGGCGAT
>Ga0180432_10007992_pt1 | contig 13313 bp, 17 predicted proteins | sample SS_ome_10_FD_132414 | JGI IMG/M metagenome (GOLD analysis project Ga0180432, IMG submission 132414) | Hypersaline lake sediment archaeal communities from the Salton Sea, California, USA - SS_1_MS_2 metaG | ecosystem: Environmental > Aquatic > Non-marine Saline and Alkaline > Hypersaline >...
AGCCTGAGAGGCCATCTCCACGAAGCCAAATCCCCTGGAGCGCCCGCTGATCTTGTCAGCCACAACGCTCGCGGACACGACCTCACCATAGGGCGCGAACTGCTGCGCCAGCAACTCATCTGTAACTTCGAATGAAAGGTTGCCTACGAATATCTTCATTTCCTTCTCCAACCGATAGTACTTGTGCCGGGCCCCATCCGGCGTCCACCCTTGGTGGCAGGGGTTACCAGGTATGCGGAACTCTACTTGTCGACGATGACGACGTATTCTGATCGCGCTTGGCACGTCGGCACGTCGGGCACCGCTTGGGTTCGTTGTCGAAGCCCTTCTCAGCGAAGAACTGCTGCTCGGACATCGTGAAGACGAACTCTTCGCCACAATCGCGGCAGCGGATCCGCTTGTCTTGATAGCTCATTGAATGACCTCCTCTCAAAGACTCTAGTTGGTCAGAGTTGCGGTCATTCGGAGCTCGAACTGGACTCAAAGGAGAGAACGAGGACGTAAATGGCCTGTACTAAGACTTCCTACACTCAGTGTACGGCAGAATGCGGCACATTACAAACAAGGCCCCTCTGTGTACTAACACAAGAGGAACACCGTCCATCGTGACATTGAGGTGGTCATACTACCGCCTCCTCCGCCTGTCGCGCTGCCGGCTAGTCGAGGGGGGCTGCGATTCATTCACCGTCAGTGCCCTCCCCTGCACTTGTTTGCCGTTCAACGCCTCGATGGCCAACGAAGCTTCCTCGGAATCAGGCATTTCGACAAACCCGAATCCCCTGGGATGCCGACTTCGCTCATGGCGGGCAATCGTCGCCCTCTCCACTTCACCGAACTCCGTGAACAGTGCCTCGAGGTCATGCTCATCGATGTCGAACGACAAATTACCCACGAATATCTTCACCATGCTACACGCTCGCTTATGCGTTGCCCGGCAGTTTACTCCAGACTCGTCCTCCGCGACAATCGAGCTTCTTACCGGCCCGCGATATTCCAACAACTCGAGCAACGAAATGGCCCCCAACGAGGTCGCCGCCGGTCGGAGCTAGCGGCCGATACTGTTCCGCCCTCCCCGGCTCACGCCCGGACCTCGCACCACCACGAATCAGGTTGTGGCCACTGACCCGGCCCGGCTTTCGCTCAACAGAACGGCCCCACCCCGCTACTCACCGAAGAACCCATCGGAGCAATTCACCAACAACGGCAATCCACGCGTACAATACGCTCAATGACTCTGCCAGCAAATGTCAGTATGCGGAGGTTTCTCCTGCTGTCCCTGATCCCTATCATCGCACTCGGGGCATGCGTGCCGCCTGACAGCACTCCACACAACGATTCCACCGATTCCGCTTCCATCAACCACGACCAAACAGCAGAAGAGCGCCCGTACCTCCCCATCGCGCCGGAACGTGGCTACTACAAAGGCTTCTCCGCTATCCTGCCGCCAGACGGAGACTTCGAGACCGCGTACGCCCGTGCGTCCGAACATGCTGAGTTCGTCAGCACCTGGGTGGGCGCAAGCGACAGTGGCTACTGGGATCTCGCAGAGTACCTCAGCGGTTGGTGGGGCTCAACATTCGTCGAAGGATTCACCCGCGGAAACGGCATGTTTCCGATACTGAACCTTTCGTTTATCGATAGAGACGCCTCAGGAAGACTCACCTTATCTCAACCTCCAGGGGCATCCTACACCGGTCTCTCCGACCCTGCGTTCAGAGAAACGTATCGCGACGCCGCGGTGGCCGCCGTGAGAGCTGTACGGCCTGCCTACGTCTCGCTGGGCAATGAAGTGAACCGCTGGCACTCCGCGTTTGGCGAATCCTCCGACGGCTCGAATGACTTCGAACACTTCGTCACTCTCTACGAAGAGACCTATGCTGCAGTCAAGGAAGCGTGCCCTGAAACCGTTGTGTTCTGCGTGTTCGCCCGAGAAATCGTCAGTGAGGGGCGGAAAGCGGACATGTCAGTGCTTGGGCTCTTCAAGCCATCCACCCTTGACGCCGTCGTCTTCACGAGCTATCCGTTCGCCGTCAGCGGTGTTTCCGTGCCTTCGGACCTACCCGACGACTACTACTCGGCAGCAGTGCGCGCAGCAGGGCTAGCCGACAAGCCCTTCGGCTTCACAGAGCTGGGATGGTCTACGATGGAGGCGTTTGGCGGCGAGTCCGCGCAGGCACAGTTCCTCGCCGATGTGGTCGGCCGACTCAGTGTCGAGCAATCCCTGCAGCTTTCCCTCCTTGGATGGTGGTCGCTCTTTGACCTGGAAGGAGATGTGCACGGAACGGGCCTCATCGCTGCGGATGGGCGCGAAAAGCCTGCTTTCGCGCTCTGGGAATCACTGTAGTCGGCACCGCGCCGCTCGGTGAAGCGCCCGTCCATTGACGAACGGATGGGCCCACTGTGCCGTGCGCTCACCAGCGTTGGGCCCCGGACACAAGTCAGGCCGCCTTCCGGCGGCCTGTTTCGGCATCTTCCTGAGGGGTTCCCTAGGCAGCCGCGCTCACTTCACCAGCCCTTAAGGGCTTGCGTCGGCGCGGTCCCCGAGTCCCGCTTTGGGTTCGCCCGGACTCCTGCGCGTTCGAGGAACGCGGTGGGGCACCACGCCCCCTGCGCGCCTGGGGAGCGCCGGAGCCGTGTTCTCTTTCAAACGGCTTGTCGTAGTCAAAGTCAGCCAGGGTTCGGCAGGCGAGGCGCTCGCTCAGGAGCGTCTCCACGTCGGCAATGACCCCGACATCGTCTCTTGTCACGAGGTTGATCGCATTGCCTGTGCGGCACGCACGAGCTGTCCTGCCCACGCGGTGCGTGTACGAATCAGCCGTATCAGGCATGTCGAAGTTCACCACATGAGAGATGTCCGGCACATCGATTCCGCGGGCCGCGATATCGGTCGCCACCAGAATGGCTATCCGGCCACTGCGAAACGCATCCATCGCAGCCTGTCGCTTGCTCTGCGACATGTCACCCTGCAGGCAGGCTGCGGAGTGACCATTTCGCTGTAGCTTGTCGGCAAGCCTCGCAGCCGCATGCTTGGTACGGGTAAACACCAGGACGGGACCGGTCTCGTTGCGTCTCAGCAGCTCAAGCAGCAGCGCAGTCTTGAGGTGGGGCGCCACAGGATACAACTCGTGGGTCACGCCACCGACCGGTGCTTGCCTGCCAACCTGAATCGTCACAGGACTACGCATGAACTCGCGCGCCAGTCTCTCAATGTCGGGTGGCATCGTTGCCGTAAACAGCAGCGTCTGACGGTCACGGGGAAGCAGTTTGAGGATGCGGCGTATGTCGGGCAGGAAGCCCATATCCAACATGCGGTCCGCTTCGTCGAGGACGACTATCTCCACGGCTGACAGGTCGACATTGCCCCGGCCAACGTGATCCAGTAGCCGACCGGGACAGGCGACCACGACATCGATGCCGCTCTTGAGCTTCTTTATCTGCGGTTCATAACCAACGCCACCATAGATGGTGGTGCTGCGTATTCGCGTCTGCCTCGAGAGCGCAGTCAGCACGTCATGCGTCTGATGTGCCAGCTCGCGCGTCGGTGCCAGAACCAGCCCTCTGATCTTGCCACGTGGGCCCTCAAGCAAACGGCTTGACAACGGAAGCGCAAACGCCGCCGTCTTACCCGTTCCTGTCTCCGCAAGACCCATGACATCTTTGCCGTCGAGCACGGGCCCGATGGCTTCCTTCTGAATGGGAGTCGGCACTACGTAGCCGAGTCCCCTGATACCATCCGCCACTCGGGGATGGAAATTGAACGTATCAAAACTCACAAACACACTCCTCTACACTTGGACGTACGCACTGGACGCAGTGCGATGGGGATTGATGAACAGAAAATAGAGAATACTGATAGCTCCCGTCCGGGCGTGGCCAGAACGGGAGCCGGATACTCCGAATCGTCTATTCTGTGGGGAAAGGTATGCAATGGTGTGCAGCAGAACAGTCTCTAGCTTCCGGTGCCTACCACCTGCCGCCGCCGCCACCACCACCACGACCACCACGGCCACCACCACCACCACGGCCACCACGGCCACCACCACCACCGCCACCGTAGCCACCATCGAAACCGCCACCGTAGCCACCACCACCACCAAAACCACCGCCACCACCACCGCGGTCTTCACGCGGTCGCGCTTCATTGACCACGAGGTTGCGGTTCTGGAACGCCTTGCCATTCATGGCCTCGATCGCCGCCTCGCCTTCAGCCTTATCAGGCATCTCGACGAACGCGAATCCTCTTGAGCGCCCCGTGAACTTGTCCGAGACGATGCTGACCGACGACACTTCACCGTACTCGGCGAACACGTCATTCAGCTCCTGCTCGGTAGCCTCGTAGGATAGGTTGCCAACATAGATCCTCACTTACCGAATTCCTCCTACTCCGATTTCCTGACCACCCAAATACAGACAAACGCAGACGGTAGTCATAGGTCTGCGTACTCACTCATCGCGGCTGAAGCCCTGGGAGCCCTCACGCTGCTGTCGGCGGGAACGCCGGCACGCGGGACAGCGCTTTGGCTCATTTGTGAAGCCCTTCTCTGCGAAGAACTCCTGCTCCGACGCGCTGAAGACGAACTCATTGCCGCAATCACTGCATCGGAGAGATTTGTCCTCGAAACTCACGGGATAACCTCCTCTCTTCGTGGTTAGTCAGAGTCACGGTCATCCCGGGCTTGGTCGAATACCTGTAGGAAACGGTTCTGAGCACAGCGGACAATGGCCTCAACTACAACTACCTAGCACAATGTACGATATTCCCGCTATTAGTGCAAATCTGGCGCTTCCCGCGACAAACAACCGTCCTGTCGGCAGGGCACTACCGCGCATTGACACCCGGCACTACCCCGTTGTACCGTGCTTCGGTCGCTCCCTCAGCAGATACATGCCCTGCAGGACGAAAACTGTGAGTCTGAGAACCCTCTCGCGCGGTCACTACTTCTTGGTTCCCACTCTGGTCCTCCTGCTTTCCGCACTGCCCTCATTTCTTCACGCCGATGAGTGCGCGAAGCCGGAAGCCACCTGGAGAGAGTACCCCACGCCTTCTCACGAAGATCTCCGTGTTCTGCCGGGCTCTGACATCGACGATTTCGTTCTAGCGAGCGGCGACGGCGGGCGACTCTACGCAATCGGCACCATCAACAACCCCTGCCAGGACGAACTGCCGGTTGACCCGTTCACTCCACCGGCAGGGCTGTTCGGCCGCACTCAGTCCCCTCGCTTCTGGACATCCAGGGATTCGGGCATAACGTGGAGAGACCTCACCGCAAACGTACTCGATGCTAAGAACCTGCCTGACTTGCCGGGAGCCGACCCATTCGCGGACTTCCTCTTCTTCACCGCAGTGTCCTCGGCTCCAGACAACACCGACCTTGTCGTGGTAGCCGGCTACAACGCAGAAGGGAATGCCGTGGTTGCCGGCTCCGACGACGGCGGCGAAACCTTCCACTACATGGGCTGCGGATATGTGCCCGGAATCATCACCTGCACAGCCATGTCTTCCGCGTATGGGGGACGCCGACTTGTCGCCGTGGGCACATCTGACGATGTCGCCGGCGGCAAAGTGTGGAGCTACGAATTCGACAACTCGTGGTCCAGCACTTGGACGGACACGAGCACATACGCCGGTTGGGACGAGACGTCAGCGTGGGGCGGAAGCCCGACGAGCATCCGGGCAGTCCTTGACATCGCTGTGTCACCTTCCTTCGCGACGGACCGCACAATGGTCGCCGTTGTGATGGCCGATGCTCTCGAGGAGGACGGAGACCCGTACGAAGGATTCTACCTCGTAAGGGGGCATTGGGATGACACGCCCGCATGGAACGGCCCCGGAGGATACGAGAACTACCCTGTCCTCATCAACAGCGACGATAGCGTCATACACGCACCGTCTCCGCTATCCGAGTACCTTGTGAGACACTTGGCCCGCATGGCTCTGCCGTTGGATTTTGACGGTGACGGGAGCGACCACCCGTTCCTGGTGGCCGTGAACGGCATTGAGCGGCATCAGGTGAGCGGCGCAGTCAAGGACGAAGGCGGTTACCTTTTCTGGACCAGCGGCGCAGACCTCAGTCGCGAACTACTGGACCACGCGGGAAACCCGTGGATCGCATCAATCGACTGCGGGGACGCTGCCGGTGAAGGCGATGTGCTTCTCGGCACACTGTTCCCCCGGGACTGGAGATGGGCCGACGGCGTCGACTGGGTCGAGAGTGGCTCAGTCGAGGCACCGTGCTGTGAGCCCTGTCTGGTACTGCGAGGGACAGCCACGGATTCGTGCTGCCCGAAATGGGAGCCAGCCGAACGCGGCCCCAGTGGCCAGTTCAACGCACGAGTGGCCTTCTCAGACGATGGGTCGGTGGCATTCGCCTCCACTGCAGGTGCGGGACGCGTTCTGCACGGAGGAGACTGGTTCGCCGACGAGAGCGCGTTTTCGACGAGCACTTTTGATGATTCGGGTGCATCGTGGCTCCAATCCGGTCTGGTGGACACCATGATTCACCATATCGAGGACATCTCGTACGACCCCGCATCGGACTGTTTGCACGTTCAGACCAGTCACGAGGGCGAAGACGGCAGCATATGCCGGTGCGAGAGCATCTGGCTCACGTGCGACGGAGGAAAGACCTACACCCGCGCTCTCTTCGGCATGCCCGACGTCTCAGACCAGGACGAGGACTCGTTCGAGGACATCATGGATGACTACCATCGCGGGTACCTCACATCCCGAACCGAAGGCGTAGTCCATTCCGGAGGCGTTCAATACCTCATCGGAGACGCGCTCGATGAAGACGACGAAGAACTGGTGGACGTCGACTTCGAGGCCGACACCGTGTATCGAAGACTGGACAACGGGGGGCTGGACTGGCAGGACATGGAGGCACTGAGACTGGACTATGCCGGTCTGCTCGTCCTCGATTGCGATGAGGCAGCAGGCACAGCGCTCTACGTCGGTTTCGACAATCTGTGGTGGGATTTCACCGAGAACAGGCCGCTTCCATATCGATCTGATGGCTCCGACCCCGACTGCGCTTGGGGGCATGACTGCCGGAAGCTCAGCGGAGCGGCCAGATGCCTCAATCCCGGCGAACTGGGATGTTGCGAAGGGGCAGAGTGGGACTACCTGGTAAGGGGACTCGAGGGGACCATAACAAGCGACGGGCCGTACGAGAGGCTTGCGTTGGTTGGGGGCAACTGCGGCCCGGCAGCAAACCGGCTCTGGGCCATCGACAGGGGGCATCGTTACTGGGCCCAGCACGGCGAAGATAGCGAGAACTACGATTGGTGCAGTGGGGAATTCGCAAATCCGGTCTGGGGGCGCCTCTGGGTCTATGATGACTGTTTCGCGGTAGAGACCCCACAGCCACAAGAGCCTTCTCAGACGGTCATCCCTTCGGATCCCTGCGCCTGCGTGAACGAGGAGTTCGTGCTGGGATGGGATAGACCCTGCTGCGCCTGTGAGTACGAACTGCAGGTTGCGATGGACGCGGGCTTCCGGCATGTGGTGCTGGAGACCGAAGACTTCCTGGACAGCAACGAGATAGCGCCAGATCAGAGGTTCTATCTTCCAGCCGACCCCTGCCACCCCGACCTGCTCATTGACCACGGCAGTCTCGATTGCAGCCAGGACTACTGGTGGCGCGTCAGGGGACGTGTTGCTCTGAGCGGCGAGGTCATCCGCACCTTCTGGTCTGAACCGGTCAGATTCACGACCGCGCCCGGGCCACATCAACGACTGGAGATCCATACGCCATTTGATGGGGCCACGCGGGTTCCGGCCAGGGACGTCGCGTTCTCATGGGGCACCGTTGCAGGGGCCACCAGCTACGACTTCATGCTCGTCGATGTTGACAGGGGCCATGTCGCGTCCGAGGTGGGCACACGTACCTCTGTCATACTCCCCGGACCTCTGGCGGAGGACACTCCCTACGTGTGGCGCGTCCTTGCCCTCCGCGGTGACGATGTAATCGCGCAGTCCGGTGACGCCACATTCAGGACGGCCCCCCCGGCAGCCACGTACAGGGACACTACTCAACCCACGTACGTGCTGCCCGATGGTTCGCCACAGAACGACTGGCTGACAGTGCTGGCCGTGACCATCGGAGTACTACTCATGATGTCACTTGCCCTCCTGTCGCATGTCAATCGTAGTCGGCTGAGGCACCGTCCCGCGCGGCATGACTCCAGACTCTGGCCGGAATAGCGAGGTCGACAACAAAGACCTCACGTCAATCATCTTTGCCACAGTTACCGGGCCGTCGCGCACTTGTCCCGCATCCGGCTGGTAATCGCCACAGCAACTGTCGGACAGGAAGATGATCCGTACCTTAGTCGCCCATGAAGGGACATACTTTTGTCCCGCTGTCGCGACGCAAATAGGTACTGGGTCATGTCAATACGAGTCAGAACTGCCAGGGTGAGGATGGAACAACGCAAGGTAGGCGACCATAATGGAGCTGTGGAGCCCGTGCCTTTTCATCAACAACGTGGCCCGGGACCACGGAGGAAGTATGCCTCTGGTGAGCGGAGGAGTGAAGTACTACCGAACCACCGAAGCCGCCCGTAGCGTGGGCATATCGAGAAGCACACTTCTGCGGTGGCTTGGCCAGAATCGTGTGGAAGTCCCTGTCCGCCGTGACAGGAACGGGTGGCGTGTCTTCACCGTTGAAGACATCTCTGTAATCCGACAGGCGGCCGAACACATCGAGGAGAAGAGGGAATAGCACGCTGGGTCATGCTCCATCGCATCCTCATCGCGTGATTGCGCTTCCCTATTTCGTCTCGTCTACGCTCATGCAGTCGCGTATCTCATGCTGGAGAACGCACAACGCGGTGTTCGGCAGCGACATGGCCGTAAGTTTGTGGACCATTCTCCAGCCTCGAAGAAGCCATTCCGCTCAGGCCAGGGAACAAGTCGAGTCAACAAGAAGGAGAGAGGTCAGCGAATCCGTTCAACGCGCAGACTGCAAGACGCACACGTGCGGAGAATAGCCAACTAGTCGACCTCGCAATCACCCTGGTCGTCGGATTCAGTGTTTGGGCAAAGCTCGGGGTCGCCGACCCCTTCCACCGTCAGCCAGAACGCAGCAAGCAGAGATATCAGTACGGCAGCAAGCGCGACAGCAACCCTGTGGCGCAACGGAAGCCCTATCCACCATTCACGCATCGCGTGTCGTGCCGGTCCTTTCATTCATGCAGAGCGCTTGTGACGACAAGCACACCTGCCTGGTTGGGGTGGCTCTGCCCGCTATTCCAAATTGTAGGCTCAAACGCGTACTATCGCCACCAGCCAGGCCAATCGCTCCAGTTCAGAACGGTGCAGAAATAAGCAAGCTGCGCTACTATGCATAGTCGGAGGTAAGGTCGATGTCTGAGACAATCAAGGTTGATTGCGCCGGGCAGAATTGCCCGGTACCGCTGGTAGAGACCCGCAAGGCACTCAGAAAGGCAGCCGCTGGCGACGTGGTCGAGGTGACCGGTACTCACGCCTCTTCCAAGAAAGAGATTCCCATGGCCGCGAAGGCAATGGGGCTGGAAGTCCTGGACGTGAGTGAGGATGGAGACCGGTGGACCATCCGCATCAGGCGGTGAGGAGATGAGGCATGGCCGAAAAGGCAACGATAGTCGTCCAGAGTGGCGAATTCGACAAGCTCTATAGCGCGCTCATCATCGCGAACGGGGCCCTCGCGATGGGCATGGAGGCCTCAATGTTCTTCACCTTCTGGGGTCTGCAGAGACTCAGGAAGGGACAGCTTGACAAGGGTCCACTTTCGAAGATGCACATGCTCGGGCTTGGGAAGTGGATGGTCAAGAGGCGCATGAAGAAGGCGAATGCCGTCTCTCTCGACAGGATGCTCGAGGACTACGTCGAACTGGGTGGCAAACTGATGGCCTGCGACATGACAATGGAAATCATGGGCATCAAGAGAGAGGACTTGCGAGACGACCTGATTACCGACTACTGTGCGGTGGGCTCGTACATCCAGGAAGCCCGCGAGTCCACGATAACGCTATTCATCTAGCGCGGGAGGTAGACGGCGATGCTGGAAAAGTGTACATATCTGGACAATTCCGCGTCGACCAGGCTCGACGAGCGCGTGCTTACGGCGATGACTCCCTACTTCTTCGAGACCTACGCTGTCGCCACGTCAGAGTTCGGATACTCACTCGGCATCGAAGCCCGCGAGGCACTCGATGCGGCACGTTCGACGCTCGCGCAGCGCGTGGGCGCCCGTCCGGAAGAGTTCATATTCACCTCGGGCAGCACCGAGTCAAGCAACTTCGCCCTTAAGGGTGTCGCCATGTCCCTGGGCGAGAAGAAGGGTAAGCACCTTATAGTGTCCCGCATCGAAGACTTTCCCGTCCTGAACAGCGCACGGGCACTTGAGCGTCAGGGGTATCAGGTTACCTATCTTCCGGTCGACAGCGACGGTCTTGTCGACCCGCAGGCTTTGCGCGAGGCGATCACTGACAAGACCATCCTCGTCTCCATCCAGCACGCCAACCAGGAGATAGGCACGGTCCAGGACATCGCCGCGCTTGGCGCCGTATGCAAGGAACGCGACGTCCTTTTCCACACAGATGCCACGCACACCTTCACCAGGGTTCCGTTCAACGTGGATGACGCGCACGTCGACCTGGCGACCACGGCCGCACACACAATCCACGGACCTCGCGGCGTCGGTGGCCTGTACATCAGGAAGAAGACGCCCATCGCCAAGTGGATGGACGGCGGGTTTCAGGAGTTCGACCTGAGGGCCGGCCTTGAGAACATACCCGGCGCTGTCGGATTCGCCACGGCGGCCACCCTCGTGACCGATGAGGAGAATGCCCGACTGGAGAGCATGCGCGACCGTATCATTTCGAGCCTGTTGACTGAGGTGCCAAGTACCACTCTTAACGGACATCCCGAGCAACGCGTGCCACAGAACGCGAATATCACGTTCCACTTCGTTGAGGGCGAATCGATCACCCTGCACCTTGACATGCGCGGATTCGCTGTGAGCACGGGCTCAGCCTGTTTCTCACGTTCACTTGAGGGCAGCCACGTCATCTTCGGCATAGGAGGCGACCATGAGCGTGCCCATGGCTCGATACGGTTCACACTCGGTCGGTTCAACACGATCGAGGAAGTGGATCGAATTGTCAGTAGCATCAAGGAGGTGGTCTCCGAGCTGCGCCGCATCAGTCCGCTCGCGCCGCACGACCAGAGCGATGCATGATACCGACACTGCCACTGGACAAATAACTAGACGACAAGCGGAGGTCAGATGGAAAAAGGAAAGACCGTATTCATCGTGCACACGAATCGCCTCGCCGGCGAAGACCTGATGCGGCTTTTCGCAGAGATGGCTCCCGAGGTCACCGTGCGCAATATCATCGACGACAGCATGCTGCCGGAGGTCCTTGCCAACGGTGGTGTGACGCCGGGAGTGCTTCAGCGCTACTGCGACTATGTGGTGCGAGCTCAGCACGCCGGCGCCGACCTCATCTTCAACCAGTGCTCGTCGGTCGGTGAGGCGGCCGATATCGCACGCAACATGGTAACGGTCCCGCTGGTCAAGATAGACGAGCGGATGGCAGAGATCGCATGCCAGTCCGGACCTCGGATCGGCGTCGTGGCGACGGCCGCGAGCACAATGGGACCGACAACTCGTCTCATCCGAAAGACTGCAGAACGACTTGACACGCAGGTCTCTCTGGTGGAAGAGCTATGCACCGAAGCATTCGACCGGATGCTCGCGGGAGACAAGGCCGGCCACAATGAACTGCTGCTCACCAGGATTCAGGACCTCTACTCAAAGGTGGACGTCGTCGTCTGCGCACAGGGCAGCATGCTTGCCCTCAAGCCACATCTCGGTGAGACTCCTGTACCGGTTCTTATGAGCCCACCGATAGGCGTTCGACACGCCGTTGACGTCCTGACCGCGCTACAATAGGCATGCGCGACGTAGACACCGTAAGGAGAACGCAGTATGAGCGTACCGTACTCAGAAAAGGTGCTGGACCACTTCAAGAACCCTAGAAACGTTGGCAAGCTTGGCGATGCCAACGCGAAGGCGACCGAGGGAAGCCCGGCGTGTGGTGACATGGTCAGCGTGTACCTCAAGGTGAACGACGAGACGAAGACCATCGACGACGTGAGTTTTGAGTCATACGGGTGTGCCTCCAACATCGCAACCGGCTCCATCATCACCGAGTTGGTCAAGGGCAGGTCCATCGAAGAGGCAAAAAAGATAACGTGGCAAAGGGCGGCCGATGAACTTGGCGGTTTGCCGCCTATCAAGGCACACTGCTCGGTCCTCGCCGTCGATGGGCTTCGGGCCGCAATCGAGAACTATGAAGAGACCCATGGTCTCGTGAAGGAGCGGAAGCCCACTACAGTCGAGGAGGTCCGACGGCGCCTCAAGAAGGTCATGAATCCGCTGGTCGGGCTCGATCTCGTCAAGACTGAGCTTGTCAGCGGCATCGTAGTGTCGAAGGGCAGGGTCACGGTGACTGTAGACCTACCCGAGACCAACCAGTTCGCCAACAACATCCGGCAGGAGATCATTGACAAGATAGAGCCTCTCTGGGATGTCGACGAAGTAGAGGTCAACTTCTCCGACTAGACATGGACGAACAAGACGAGAAGCTCAGGCGTCTGAAGATGCTTCGCAACGTCGGCGAGAAGACAGCGCCGGAACTTCTCTCGCTGGGCATCGAGACGCCTGAGCAGATGTTCGATGCCGACCCCGAGCGCCTCTACGAAGACCTGAAGCGCAGACATGGAGGAACTCTCGACCGCTGCGTCCTCTACCAGTTCCGCGGCGCGAAGTACGGCCTCCCCTGGCCGCAGTGCAAAGATCCCTTCACACCTCCGTAGTAGCGTCCATCGCGTTAGAAGGCGTGCTACACTGAGACAAGTCCCAGCCCGTTCGTCATGAGTGATTCATATCTGGCATCGCAGCCCGCGCGCACTTTCGGTCCGGTACCATCACGGCGCTTCGGCCAGAGCCTTGGACTCAACACCATTCGCCCCAAGACCTGCACTTACTCGTGCGTCTACTGCCAGGTTGGCGTTACGAACAAACTCACACTGCAACGCGAGCGACACACCGACCCGGGAGAGCTGGCCGCCGACGTCAGGTCGGTTCTGGGGAAGCTGGCGGAGACGGGTCAGCGAGTAGACTACCTCACTTTCGTTCCTGACGGTGAGCCGACGCTCGATTCCCGCCTCTCCGACCAGATGGACATGCTCAAGCCGCTCGGCGTTCCCATCGCCATCATCACCAACTCATCACTGCTGTCCCGGCAGAAAGTACGCGATGCGG
>Ga0180432_10007993_pt1 | contig 13313 bp, 8 predicted proteins | sample SS_ome_10_FD_132414 | JGI IMG/M metagenome (GOLD analysis project Ga0180432, IMG submission 132414) | Hypersaline lake sediment archaeal communities from the Salton Sea, California, USA - SS_1_MS_2 metaG | ecosystem: Environmental > Aquatic > Non-marine Saline and Alkaline > Hypersaline >...
AGGAGCGGATCGAGGACATCACGGACCTCGAGGCCGCCGCCGACGGGTCGCCCGTGATCAAGCTGGTCAACTACCTGGTCTTCAGCGCCGTGCGGGACGGGGCCTCCGACATCCATATCGAGCCCGATGACAACTCGCTCCGCGTGCGGTTCCGGGTGGACGGCCGGCTCTACGAGAAGCTCCGACCCCCGTTCAAGATGCTCCCGGCGATCTCCAGCCGAATCAAGATCATGGCCGGACTGGACATCTCCGAGCGGCGGCTGCCCCAGGACGGGGGGATCCACGTGCTGATGGACGGGCGGCCCATCGACCTGCGCGTCAGCACGCTCGCCGGGCAGTTCGGGGAGAAGATCGTCGTCAGGATCATCGACAACCGCAACGTGCTGGTGAACCTGGAGAAGCTCGGCTTCGCTTACGAGATGCTCAAGGAGTGGCGCAAGATCATCGCCTGTCCGAACGGGATCGTGTTGGTGACCGGTCCGACCGGCAGCGGGAAGTCCACGACGCTGTACAGCGTTCTCCAGGAGATCAACTGCGACGAGGTGAACATCTGCACGGTCGAGGACCCCGTCGAGTTCAACCTGAAGGGCGTCAACCAGTTCCAGGTCAACGAGCGCGTGGGGTTCACGTTTGCCGGGGCGCTGCGGAGCCTGCTGAGGCAGGACCCCGATATCATCATGGTCGGGGAAATCCGCGACAACGAAACCGCCCGCATCGCCGTCCAGGCCGCCCTCACCGGGCACCTGGTCTTCAGCACCCTGCACACCAACGACGCCGCCGGGGCCATCACCCGCCTGTTGAACGTCGGCGTCGAGCCGTACCTCGTGTCGGCGTCGCTCGAGGGCGTGCTGGCCCAGCGGCTGGTGCGGAAGATCTGCACCACCTGCAAGCAGCCCTACGACCCGCCGATCAACATCAAGCGCGCCGTCGAACGCGTCGCGGGCGACGTCGAAACCTTCTACCAGGGCACCGGGTGCTCCAAGTGTAGAAACACCGGGTTCGTCGGACGCATCGGAATATACGAGCTGCTCGTGCCCAACGACAAGATGCGGGAGAAGTTCTCCGCGTCCACCAGCGTCAACCAGATGCGCGACATGGCCCTCAAGGCCGGCATGGTCTCCCTGCGCGCCGACGGAATGGAAAAGGTCAAGGCAGGGATCACCACCGTCGAGGAGGTCTTCCGCGTGACGGCTTCGTAGCCCGGACGGCAGACAGAGGCGCTCCCCATGGCGAAGTTTACGTATCAAGCTCGAGATGCCAGCGGCAGGATGGACAGTGGCACGATCGCGGCGAACAGCGTCGCCGAGGCCACCCGAATGCTCCGCAAGGACGGCAAGGCCGTCCTGTCCGTCCGACAGGAGCAGACCGAGCTGACCGAGTACGCCAGGGCCCAGGCGCGAAAGTCCAGGATCAAGCGCGACCAGATCATCTTCTTCACGAACCAGTTGGCCGTCATGGTCGACACCGGCGTGCCGCTGTCCGAGGCGCTGGAATCCATCGCCGCCCAGACCGAACACCCCGGGATGAAGGTCGTCGTCGAGGACATCTCCGAGGACATCAAGGGCGGCCTGGAGTTTTCGGCGGCCCTGGCGAAGTATCCCCGGCTCTTCAACGACCTGTACGTCGCCCTGATCCGCGCCTCGGAGGCCTCGGGCTCGATGGGCACGATGCTGGAGCGGCTCAGCGCGTACATGGCCGCCGAGCGGGACACGCGCAAGACGATCAAGGGCGCGATGATGTATCCGATGTGCATGCTCGTGTTCTGCACGATGGTGGTGACCGGGCTGATGGTCTTCATCCTCCCGAGGTTCGAGAAGATCTACGCCAACAAGGGCGCCGCCCTGCCCGTGCCCACCCGCGTGCTCATGACCATCAGTCACACGATGACGGCGTACTGGCCGGTCTTCCTGGGCGGCGTGGCCGCGGTGATCGTCGGCCTGTACATGTACGTCCGTTCGGACGGCGGGCGGGAAGTCGTCGACAAGATCAAGATCTCCCTGCCGCCCATCGGGGGGATGTACCGCAAGGCGTCGCTGGCCAGAATGCTGCGAACCATGGCGACCATGGTCTCCAGCGGCGTGGCCATGCTCGACGCCATCAAGATCACCGCCTGTGCCGCTGGAAACAGGCACTACAGGCGCGTCTGGGAAGGCCTCGGCGAAGGCGTCAAGGAAGGCGCCAACCTCTCCGACCAGTTGTTCCTCTGTCCGCTCGTCCCCGCGACGGTGTCCCAGATGATATCCGCCGGGGAGAAGACCGGACGCCTCGGGCCGGTCATGGACCGCGTCGCGAAGTTCTGCGAGGACGATCTCCGCATCGCCGTCAAGTCCCTGACCAGCCTCATCGAGCCGCTGATGATTATCGTCATGGGCCTGCTGGTCGGCGGGATAGCCATGGCGCTGCTGCTGCCGGTGTTCCGTCTTTCCAAGGTCGTCTCTCGCTGAGGGTCGGCCGCACAATACAGGTTAAGGAACCAGCCCGCAGCGGGCAACACCGTTGGAGGGCGGTAAGTTCCTTACCAGGGCGGGGGCGGATCGGCCAGTTCGGCGGTTCGTCCTCGCTTGTTCTTTGCGCGGTGCTGCGTCCGTGTTTGGCGGGCGAACCTCCCGAACCCGCACGAAACGATAGCCCCGCGCAGGGGCCGCGGCTAGAATATTCCCATGGCCAAGAGGGACTACTACCAGGTGCTCGGCGTGAAGCGCGACGCGACGGCGGCGGAGATCAAGTCCGCCTACCGCAAACTGGCCAGACAATACCATCCCGACGTGAACAAGACCCCCGGCGCCGAGGAGAAGTTCAAGGAGGCCACCGAGGCCTACGAGGTCCTCTCCGACGCGCAGAAGCGCTCGACGTACGATCGGTTCGGGCACGTGGGTCCGGGCGGATACGCCCACGCGGGCCCCGGCGGGGCGCCTGGCGGGGGGGGCGGCGCGAGTTTCGAGGAGATCTTCGGGGCCGCTCGCGCGCACGGCGGGGGGGGATTCATGGGAATGAGCCTGGACGACATCCTCAGCGCCCTCGGCGGGAAGGGACGCAGGGCCCGACGCCCTACGCGGAAGCGGCGCGGGGCGGATGTCACCCACGACCTCACGCTGGACTTCATGCAGGCCATGTGGGGCACCACCCAGTCCATCCGCGTCACGCAGCCGGGCTCGGCCGGCCGCAGCGAGACCCTCGACGTCAAGATCCCCCCGGGGGTGGCCGACGGCGCCCGAATCCGTCTGCGGGGCAAGGGCGGCCACGGGCGAGCCGGGCCCGGGGACATGTACATCACGGTCCACGTCCGCCCGCACCCGTATTTCCGGCGCGAGGGCGACACCATTTACCTCGACGTGCCCGTCAGCATCAGCGAGGCGGCCCTGGGGGCCCGCATCGACGTGCCCACCATTGACGGGATGATGACCGTCACCGTGCCGCCCGGGACGGGGAGCGGACAACGGCTCAGACTCAAGGACAAGGGCGTCCGGGGCGTCGGGGGCGCGTCGCGCGGGCACCAGGTTGTCGTGATTCGCATTATCCCCCCCAAGGACCTCACCGCCGAAGGCAGGGAACTGCTCGAACGGTTCGACAAGGTTCAGTCGTACAATCCCAGGAAAGACGCACCATGGACATAGAAAGACACCGCAGGGCCGGGGCGGTCAGTTGGGCCATTGCCATCACGATGCTCGTGGCCGTCGCCGGGGCACAGGTCTACCAGATCGCCCTGGCCACGACGGTGGCCGGGCGGATCGATCTGCCGGAACGCAAGTACATGCATCGCCTGGCCTGGCAGGCGCTGGTGGTGCTCTCGACGGACCTGGTGGTTCTGTTCTGGCTGACGCTGCGTTTCTTCGCCGCCCGCGGACGCCGGCGCGAGGCCCACCGGTCCGAGACCCCGTACGTGGACGCCTGGGCCGCCGCCGGGCAACGGCTCGAACTCGGCCAAGGCGACGACGACCAACCTCCCGACGAGAGCGACGCGGCGGAAGAGTGATTCCGCGCTATCTCTCCGCCGGCGCGGCGCGGAACAGGCGCAGTTGTCCGGGGGCGATCACCACCGACGCGCCGCGGCGCGGGTCCAGCGTCATGGTCTCCTCGGCCAGCTCAGATTCGTCCCGGTACACGGGCGCCACCCGGGCGTCCGGATGCGTCCACCGCAGCGTCCTCCTGGCGGCCACCACGTGGAGGTTCCGGCCGGGGGACGCCGCGATGCCCGGCTGTGGGCTCTCCAGGGGGATGACGTCTTCGACCAGGACGTCGGTCTGCGCGAGCGTGGAAGCCGCGGCGGCGGTTGCCGTGGCCGCCACCGCCAGAAGCACACTCGTGCGCATGCGTTGTGAGGGCAGGAACAACGTGGCCGCCGCCGCCAGGGCCGCCAGTACCGCGCCCAGCATCACGTTCAGGCGCACCGGGCCGGACCACGTCGGCGGGGACCGGTCGTACGGCTCGAAGGCCGACGCCGAGACCCATGCCTCGCGGGCCACCCGCTCGATCGGCCACGACATCGTCACTGTTGCCGGCTCGAGCAGCGGATCGCCCCGGAAGGTCGCCGCGTAGGTCTGCAGCGGCGCCCCGGCCGGGAGGTACACCCGCACCACCTGCTCGGCGTCCGGCGCCAGCGCGACGGGGCAGATGACGGTCGGGCCGCCTTCGGTCCACCGCAGACGGACCTCGCGGAGCACGGCCGCGCTGCGATTGGCCAAGGCAAGGTCGGCCGCACCGTAGGGCCACACGGCCCCGCTCGGGTCGGCGGAGACCTCGAGTTTCATCTGGATGCCGCCCCCCGCGGCCCAGGCGAATCCGCCCGGCAGCAGAACGGCAGTTGCGACCAGGACATTGCACAGGACCCTTCGGGGAATGCAGCGTCCGAAGCATCGGGTACGAAGGGTTTGAAGCAAGGCATCGGTCCTTCGGCAGTTCATTGATTCCTGAATACGCAGGATCGGTCCCGGAGATCCGCAAAGCCCCCCGACTGCGTCGGGGGGATCCCCACGACGCAGTCGGGGGGCTTTGCGGGTCGCACAGCAACATCAGCAATCGACGGATCACTACACGTGGTCATGACCCACTCTCCCTGGCGTACCGTTCGACGAGGGTTTTGGCCCGGAGGACCTCGGCCACCGACCACGCCTGGGCAATGCACCCGCGCGGGGCGTGCGGCGCTTCGCCGTCGAATATCTCGCTGATAAAGCCCAGGCCCGCCTCGCCCAGGTGCGCGTCGAACCCGTCCAGCCAACTGCGGGCCTGGGCGACGGCGAAGGGCTTGGGGCCTTCGACCTTCAGGTAGGCCTCGATGAACGCCCCGATCAGCCAGGGCCAGACCGTGCCCTGGTGATACGCCCGGTCGCGCGATTCCCAACTGCCTCCGCATCGCGGGCGGAACCGCTCGTCGTGCGGGGCCAGCGTTCGCAGCCCCATCGGCGTCAGCAGGTCGCGGGCGACGACCTGCAGCACCCCGCGCTGCTGATCCGGATCCAGGGGGCTGTGCGGCAGCGAGACGGCGAAGATCTGGTTCGGGCGGATGGTTGCATCGGGGCGACCTTCGCAAACACAGTCGAACAGGCAAGCCCCCTCGCCATTCCAGAACGTCTGCACGAACGCCGAGGCAATCAACTCGGCCCTGCGGGCGTAGTCGGCGGCCAGGTCCGCGTCGTACTCCGCCGCTCGTTCGGCCATGATCCGGTGGGCGCTGTGCCACAACGCGTTGATCTCCACCGCCTTGCCGTGCCGGGGTGTGATGGGTTCGTCCCCGAGCTTGGCGTCCATCCACGTCAGTTGCGTCTGGTGGGAGCCCCCGGCCAGAAGCCCGTCGGCGTCGGCGCGGATGCCGAAGCTCGTGCCGTCGTGATAGGCCGTCAGGATCGCGTTGGCCGCCGGCATCAGCGTATCGTGCCAGAAGTTCGTCTCGCCGGTGGCCTCGACGAACCTCTCGGCGGCGATGATGAACCACAGCGACGCGTCGATGCTGTTGTAGTGTGCCGCGGCGGAGTAGTCGTCGAAGCGGTTGGGCACCATGCCGTCAGCGATACGCGAGGCGAAGGTCCGGAAGACCCCCTTGGCCAGGTCGAACCGCCCGGTGGTCAGCAACAGCCCGGGCAGGGCGATGAACGCGTCGCGTCCCCAGTCGGCAAACCAGTGATACCCGGCCAGGATCGTCGCCGAGGGTTTCCGGTCCCGGAAGGTCCGCCTGGCGATGAAGGTGTCGGTGGCGGCGGCGAGTCGGCGCGTGGCCAGGTCGGCCTTGGGGCCCACCGACCGGGCCAATTGGGCTAGCCGCTCGCGTCGGGCGGTCACCGCCGCGTCGAAGTCCACGGCGTTCGGCGCGTCCACGGACGCCAGCAGCACGCACGATCGCCCGGGCGCCAGGTCCATCGCGAACGCACCAGGACTGTACAGGTCCTCCTGCCCGTCCTGTCCGCGGGCAATGTCCGCGCGGTACACGAAACGATGCCACCACTGCCCTTCGCCCTCGATCTCGGCCCCCTCGGCCGACAGGTACACCACGTGATCGGGCTGGTTCAGGTCCCGCACGGCCACGCGGCCGTCGATCAGCTCGAAGGTCAGTTGGCTCGGCTGGTCGGGGGCCCTGAGGTGGTGGTAGTCTCGCAGGGCGACGAACGGCCTGACCCGCAGCCGACCCGGCGCGCCGGTCAGCGTGTAGCGGACGGCCGCGGTGTTGGCCGACTCGGCCAGGATGATCTCCTTGGTGAGCGTCGCGTCGTCGACGCGGTAGACGTAGGTGGCGGCGGTGTCGTTGCGGAACGCTTGCAGGAACGCCGACCCGTCCGGGGCAAAGGTGTCCTCGAACTCGTTGGTCGCCAGTTCGACCGTCCGGTCACCGACGGCAAGCTCCTCCATGACCGTCGCCACCGCCAGCAGGCGTCCGACGGGCGCCGCGGTGGCCGAAACCAGCAAGCCGTGGTAGCGCCGCGTGTTGCAGCCGACCGCCGTTGATGAGGCGTACGCGCCGATCCGGTTGGCTATGAGCCACTCCTTGGCGAGCAGCGGCTGCAAATCCGCCCCGACGGGCACGACAATGGCATCCTGGGCGGTCTGGCTGGAGGGATCGGTCATCGGTGTCTCTGCGGGTTCGAGGCGGGAGCCGTGTGCGACCCGATTCTCCGGCCTCTCGGCGCCCGGCGGTCAGGCACGCGCAACGGCCAGACGCGCGCGGATGTTGTCCAGGATGTTCATGTAGTTGATGTACGCATCGTACGGCGACTCGTACGGGTTGAAGTACTTGTGAACGTCCCCGTCGGCGAACCACTTGGTGCACATGTAGTAGAAGTGGTCGGACGTCTGGAGCTTGCGCCAGTCCTCGATCAACTGCTCGTCGCCGCCGCCCAGCACCGCCTCGGCCAGGGCGTACATGTCGTGCAGCGCGTTGGCCTGCATGTTGTTGCCCAGCCAGGCCGAAATGTCACGCTCCGTGTCCGCCCAGGAGATCATGTTCGGCACGTCGACCTCCCCGACCGGCCCGTAGCGGTCGACCGCCTGTGAGACGGTCAGGAAGTTGTTCTTGCCGGCGGCCATCACGTGGTCCGGAAGGGCGTACAGGAAATCGAATATCCCCGTGTCGGACCACTGGTGCTCCCCGAACGTCTCGTAGTCCATGAAGAGATTGCACACGAACCCGTTGCCGTTGATCTGGTCGACCCAGTGTGCGAACCGTTCGGCCGTCAGGGGCCACTCCGCCCAATCGCGATTGGAGAACCTGAACGCCACGTCGTCGCTGAGGCGGTAGTTCTTCAGGAGCATCCTGAGGTCGCCGCAGTTCGGGGGGTTGTAGATGAAGTTCGGGCTTCGGTATCCCAGGACGTGGTCGGCGCCCTCGGTCAGAATCGCGTCGAAGCCCATCTGCTCGACGACCTTGGCCACGTCGTTGTTGTACGTCAGCTCGGTGTTCCTGAAGACTCTCGGCTTCTGGCCGAACAGCTCCTCCATGAGCTGACAGTGCATGCGGGTCTGCTCGATGAACTCGTCGCGATGGTAGAGAAAGGACAGGCTGTGATAGTAGGTCTCGGCGATGAACTCGACGCACCCGGTCTCCGCCAGGGCCACGAAGCTGTCCAGCACGTCCTGTCGCCAGTGACGGAACTGCTCGATCACCGTCCCGGTCAGCGAGTAGCTCACACGGAAGCGGCCCTCGTGCCGGTCGATGAGGCGCCCGATGACGGCGTTGGCCGGCAGGTAGCACTTGTCGGCGACCTTGTTGCAGATCTCCCTGTTGGCGTGCCCGTCGAAGTAGTTGCTGTCGCTGTCGAAGATGCTGTAGCGCCGCAACCGGTTAGGCTGGTGTACCTGGAAATAAAAAACTACCGAGGCCATCGTTCACTCTGCATCGACAAGTTCGGCGTAAATCTTGCGGAGTTTGATCGCGCTGTCACGCCAGGAGAACTTCCGCAGTTCAATGGCTCCGTGCTGACGCAGCGTGCGCTGGAGAGGCGGATGACGCAGCACGGCCAGGATCTTGTTGGCCATCTCGTCGGTGTCCCAGAAGTCCACCTTCAACACGTGCGTCAGCACCTCCGAGACGCCGGACTGCTTGGAGATGATGACCGGCACGTTGTGGCTGAGGGCCTCCAGCGGGGCGATCCCGAACGGTTCGGAGACGCTGGGCATGACGTACAGGTCGGCCATACTGAAGATCCGCCCGACGTCCTTGCCGCGGAGGAACCCTGTGAACGTCACGTATCGCCCGAGCTTCAGGTCGGCCACCTGCCGAACGCACTGGGCGATCATGTCTCCGCTGCCGGCCATCACGAACCGGACGTCCGTGAACTTCTCGGTGACCTTTTTCGCCGCCTGGAGGAAGTACTCCGGGCCCTTCTGCATCGTCACCCGCCCCAGGAACAGCACCAGCTTCTCGTTCTGCCGGATCGGCGTCATGCCCAGGTCGTTCGTGTCCGTCGGCAGGTCGACGGCGTTGTAGACCACCTCGATCTTGTCGGGCGGGACACCGTATCGGCCGGCGACCGTATTGCGCGTCAGGTAGCTGACGCAGACCACGCGGTCGGCGCCGTGCACGCCCGACCGTTCGATATCGTAGACGTCCTGGTTGACGTTCTCACCGGCCCGGTCGAACTCCGTGCTGTGGACGTGGACGACGAGCGGTTTCCCGGAAGCGGCCGCCACGGCCAGCCCCGCGGGGAAGGTCATCCAGTCATGGGCGTGGATCACGTCGAAGCGTTCGGTCCGGGCGATCTGCACGGCCAGCGAGGCGTAGCGGCGAACCTGGCCCAGCAGGTCGCCGGCGTAATGCCCCCCGGTGCCCTTGGCGAACGACCCGACTGGAACGGCCGAATCCGACGGGCCCTGCTCGGCGCCCGGGGCCGAACCGTCCGCCTCGTCCTGCTCGGACCGCATCGTCGACAGGACCTGCCGAACCTGCGCCTGCTGGTCGGGCGTCAACGACGCCAGGACCTCTTCGAAGCTCTCGGCTGTGGCGTAGGCCTGCAGAAGAGCCGGCACGCGATGCAGCTCCACGTGAGCCATCCGGGCCACGGCCGCCGTCGTCGGGTCCGGCGCCACGTCCGGTGCCACGTCCGGCGCCCGGTCCGGCGACGTTGGTGCCGGCGGGGTGGTCCGCTCGGCAACCGTGTTCAGGCCGCGGAGCGTCACGTGGGACGGCCCGGTCGGTGTCTCGGGCACGGCGGTCGGCAGGACGAACGAGACGTCAACACCGATCTCGTTCAGCCCGCGCGTCATGCCGTAGCATGCCGTTCCCAGCCCGCCGCTTATGTGCGGTGGAAACTCCCAACCAAGCATGAACACCTTCATAACAAGTCCTTACGTTCCTGCCTCGAACAGCGATCCGTCCGGCCGCCCTGACACGGCGTCCTCAGGATTACAGGCACGATTATAGACGCACCCGCGTCAATGAAAAGGGATCAGTTGTCGTCACCGGAAACTTCTGCACGATCTTCATCCACCCTCCGGCCGGGACCGCTATGCCCCCACCAAACGGCACGCGCTCGGCGCAACGGGACTGCGCGTACCCGTCTAGCGGGCGGGCTTGCTCGCCGGGTGTCTTTCGAACAGCACGCGGCGAGCAAGCTCGCCCGCTAAACACACAGCGCGCCACCGGAACCTCTACTTGGCCACGGTGACCGTGACCGCGGCGTAGCCGGTGTTGCCCAGGACGTCAACGGCCCGCACGGCGATCCGGTGTGTGCCCGGGTCCATGTCCTTGATGTTCACCCGGAAGCTCTCCCGAGCCGAGTCCGTGATGCCGTCGGCAGGCAGGATCGCGCGCCACTGCCCGTCGCTGTCGACGGTGTACTGGATCACGCGCAGCCGGCTCAGGGCGTCGGTGACCTGTCCGCTGACGGTGATGGTCTTGGCGCCGGCCTTGGCCGCCAGGCGGGCGAAGACTGGGGCCGTGTTGTCCACGACGATCGGCTCGGAGATCCTGACGGTCTCGAGGGCGTTGGACGGGGCGTTGGCGTTCTTGTCGCTGACGGTCACGCGCAGCTCGTACTTGCCGTCGGCCTGGGTCAGCGTGTTCCAGAAGTACGCCGGCTTGGTCAGCTTGTCCGTCAGCGTGATCCACTTTTTCTCGCCGGCCTGGCGGTACTCGAGCGTGTAGACCAGGGCGTCTCCATTGGGGTCGGCCGCGGCGATGGCGATCTGGCGGAATACCAGCGCGCCGGACAGGCTTATCTTCGAGCCCATCTTGGCCACCGCCTTGACCGTCACGCCCGTCACCGCCGGCGCCAGGTTGCCCACCTGGTACGCCAGCGCCACGTCGTGCACCGTGGCCGAGCGCCCCCCGGCCGCCTGGAACGTCAGCCGATACTGAAGGAAGCGCGCCGGGGGGCTGGCGATTTGGATGAACGCCCCGTCGAGGGCCTGCTCGGCGGACCACCTGCTCCAGGTGGCGTCGTCCGGCTTGGCCAGGTTGCCGCTCCGGGTGGCGAAGGTCACCTTCGCTCCGGGCGGCACGGTCACGCGTGCCCGGGCCGAGCCCCACCGGGCGAACTGCTTGGCGTCCTGGGCCTTCGAGACGTAGGTGCCCGTCTTGGCCGTGGCGGCGGCCAGGGCGCCCACCGAGCCGGCGTTGGCCGTGGCGAACGCGATCCGCCCGTCGGCGGTCACACCCACTGCCGTGACCTGCTTGGCGTCCGTGTCGGCCAGTTGCGTCACCAGGTCGCCGTCGATGGTCACTGCGTAGATCGCCCCCCCGTTGCCGGTGGCCAGTACGAGTTCGTCCCCGTTGAGCCTGGCCATGTCCAGAATGGTCAGGGGCTTGCGGAAGATCGTGCGTGCCAGCCCGTCCTTCTGGATGTAGTAGACGGCGTTTCCGGGCCCGGAGGTCGCCGTCCCGCCCGTCGAGGGCTTGCGTGTCGTCGTGGTCGACCGGCGAGTCGGCGCGGTGGCCGGGGCGGCGGCGGCCTTTGTCGGAGGCTTCCCCGCCCCGGGCTTGACCGGCCGGGCCGCTGCGGGAACAACCTTGACCTTCTTGATGTCCTTGGTCGGGGCGGCGGCGGTCGCCGCGGGCGGGGCCACGGGCTTGCGCCCCGAGGCCGCCGGTCGGGTCGCCGCCTTGGAAGGGGCGGTCGTACCCGGGCGTGTCGTCGCCGGGGCCGTCGTCGTGCCGCCGCCGGCCTTGCCCGTCTTGCCCTTGGCCGGGGCGACCTTGCCGTCGGCGTTGGCCTTCGAGGCGTCGGACGTCGCCACGAAGTACCCCCCGCCGGCGGCCGGTACTATCGCGGCGATCTCCTTCTCGTTGGCGTTGAGGATGACGCGCCCGGTGTTGGCCTTGAGGTCGATCTCGACCACCAGGCCCTTCTCGTCGGTGCCCGCGCACAGCGTGCCTTCACGCCGTGCCAGGCAGAGGATGTTCTTGACGAGCTTTCCCGCGTCGTAGATGACCTTGCCCTTGCCCGCCGCGACGTCGATCTCATAGACCCGCCCCTTGGCGCCGGTGGCGGCGTAGAGGCTGTTCGCCCCGCCCGGGACGATCGCCCAGACGTACTTCACCTCGGGGTCCGACCAGACCTTCTTGACGGCGCCCTTGGCGTCGATGGCGTAGATGCCGGCCCCTTCGCCCCCGGCCCCGGCCAGCAGGCCCGCCGGACCCTGGGCAAGCGTCGTGACGTAGACGGTCGGGACCGTGGCGAAACGCGTGACCGTCTTGCCAGCGATCTTGTAGATCACGCCCTTTGCCTTGGCGGCGGGGTCCGGCCCGGCGGCGGCGTAGATCGCCTTGCCCGCGACGACCATCGCCGAGACCGCCGCCGGGGCGTCCTTGGACGGCATCAGCACCGCAATCTCACGCGCCAGGGCGATCTCCCCGCGGGAGTTCACGCCCGTGGTCGAAAACTCCCCCCCCGTGAAGTCGGCCTCGCTCGCGTGCCGCCACGTGACCGGCCGCACGCCCAGCGCCGTCCCCGCGACGATGATCACAACCGCTGTCGATACGATCGAACGAACCATGGGCTACTTCCCTTTCTCACGGAGGAGCGTTTCTGCCGGCTTGTCGCGGACGGTGAAGCTCACGCTGGCCGAACCGCTGACCACGTACGTCGTCTTGACGGTTTGCACGAGCGGGCGCGCGAAGGTGAAGGTGTACAGCTTCCGCGCGTCGGCGATGATCTGTGCCCGGCTGGGCGGCAGGTCGGGCAGTTCCCGCGTCCCCAGCGCCAGCCCGCCCCCGCGAGGCACACGCATGCGCAGGTACACCCGCGAACTCTGCGGCCCCATCAGCCTCTGAATGGCCGCCAGCATCTCGGCGGGTGTCTGCGGCGTGTGGCGGTGGCGGTTCTCACGCTGCCGCGCGCTGACCTCGTCGAAGAAGTCCACCGCCGAGAGGGTATACGTGCCCTCCGGCAGGTCGGGCGGAAGCTTGAACGCGATCGGGATCTTCTCCCGGGCCCGCCGGAACAGCCGAACCACCAGGTGACCCGTTACCGTCTCACCCGGACGGAACACCGACCCGTCCAGCCGCATCTGCTGGATCGTCGCCCCCGTGTCGCCCCGCGAAATCGTGATCTTCACGTCGATGCGCTTGACCGTCGGCGCGCGGGCGTACGGGTTGTTCAGCAGGGCCGAGACCACCCGGGCGGTGTCCGAGGCGGCCCACTGCGCGCCGCTGCCGCTCGAGACGTTCTCGCTGTGGAACTTGCCCAGCCCGGCGAACTCCACGTCCGTCGTGTAGCGGACGGTGTGAAACTCCGGCATGTCCCGCCAGCCGGTGCTGGAAGTGCGGATCATCATGGCGATCATCGACGCCGTCAGGCGATCGTGGTGGCAGATGTTGTAGCGGTACTTCTGGGTTCTCGGCACGTCGGTCCACGTGACGGCGACGGTCATGGGGACCGTGCGGGCCCGCG
>Ga0180432_10007994_pt1 | contig 13312 bp, 17 predicted proteins | sample SS_ome_10_FD_132414 | JGI IMG/M metagenome (GOLD analysis project Ga0180432, IMG submission 132414) | Hypersaline lake sediment archaeal communities from the Salton Sea, California, USA - SS_1_MS_2 metaG | ecosystem: Environmental > Aquatic > Non-marine Saline and Alkaline > Hypersaline >...
CTAAACCTCTGCGGACTGTACAAAAATTGTCACTGAGAACGTTTTTGGATGAATGATCGCAGGCTGGTTCACATAGAGGAACACCTGAGAAAAATAAGTGAAAGTTGCGATACCTGTTTTTTTCTAGCATGTTACTGCAGTGCTGAAGCGTGTTCCATCAGACGAGTCCACGATCCACCTGTTGGTCCACTCATCTTCTTCAGCGTCGTGATCCGCGCGTGTAAGATACGCGTAATTGGGCCATTTGTCTTCTGGACGTCTTCCTGGAAAATCCATCAGGACTCCTTTGCTCATCTTCTCGATGGCTTCAGGCCGAGTAAACTTACCGAGGAACATCCAGGAGAAATTGGTACGCGCAGAAGGCGATATCAGCGCATAATACTGAGTCGATATGATGATGTAGATGTTGGAGTTCCTATAGGTTAGCACCGCTTCATTAAGGAATTCGCGATGTTTAGTCGAAACGATATCATCGAGAATAACAACGAAGGTGTAGTGGTTATCTGTGGCCCGTTGTATCGTGCGCAGCTGGTCCAAGATGCCCTCATGAAATTCATTGAATCGCAAAGCCTTTTTGAACTTTTCGTACAGAGGGTTCTGCAGATTTGCCGCAAATAGTATGGTGATCCAGTTCTTATGCGGCTTGAACCATGTTTTGTACATCTGAGTCAGCAATTTGGTCTTACCAGACATGCGAGACTGCCCGAGGATCAAGAAAGACAAAGCCATGTACTTGCTGGCACCAACTGGCACAGGCAAATCCTCCAAGTCTGTTTCAGGAAACTCATTGTACAGCTGCACAAGACGCGATTTTGCCAATCCGCGATCGGCCACCTCTGATACTGCCTTTGCCTCTTCAATGATGGGCGTCACCTTGCGAGTTGAACTGATGAATTCATGAGCCTTTTCTTTGAGTTCAGGGTCATTAAGCATCAGGGTCCGTCGTCTAAATCGCCCAGTATCGCCGCTTCGAACCTCAAGAACGACAGACTTGCGAGTGGTATCCACTTTACCTTTGACGTGCCCATCTTCGGAAGTTGGTACATCGATTACGTCGTCAAACGAAGACATTTATTTTACATTAAAACTAGAAAAACAAATGGCTCTACTTGGCCTCAAGATTCCTAAAACGCTTCCACAGCTCGAAGAAGCAAAGGTCGAACGCACGATTGGTGAATGGCGTCAACAAATAATAGAAGAAAAACCTGAGCCTAAAGAAGTAAAGGATTTTATTGTCGCATTAAACCAAGCCTATGGCGATTGCCGCACTAGGAGCGCTCGGCTCAAGATTGATTCCATCAGCGTTTAAGGGCATACACGCCCTCGCTGAACACATCAAAGAACACCACGATGAAAAGGCTGCAGCAAAGGCGGGCCTTGCGCCCCAGCTGCTGAACCATATTACCGGTTCCGATCTGTTGACTCATCCATCGAAGGCTATCGGCACATTCGGAAAAATGCTTGCGTCGAAGGCTGGCATAACTCTTACGCCCTCCGGATTGCTTGCCAAGTACTCGCAGCTACGACAAGTTGCACCAAAAATGCTTGAAGAATTCGCGAAAAAGCTCGAAGAGGTCGCTGAGCTAGAAGAAAAAGAAAAGGGCAGCTCCTGAAGCTGAAGCCGATTTGTTTGATTCTATCTTACAAGAATTTTTTTTACTTATTAAACAGTCAACATGGCAGCAGCCGCAGCTGACGAAACACGACCTGTAGTCGCTGGAGCAGAGGGGCTCAAGGTTCCAGGTGACATTGAGCCGCAACTCAAGCAAGCAGACATGGATCTGCCAGAGAAGGGCGCAGCCATCGCACTTGGTGGCCTTCGGCCTTCCGAGATGAATTCGGTTATCTTGCCGGAGCTCCACAGCCTCGTATACGGCCAGACACTCAAACAAGAGGCTTTGGTCTTCGGTGGCAGTCTCCAGGCGCAATTTACGCCAGGCATGATGTCTGCCGGTATCGCACTCCACATGGAACTTGACCGTACTTTGCTCGCCGATGTCTGTGGACAACTCGGATGGGGTCTTGCATCCATCGAACAAGTAACCCTGAACCTCGGTCAGAACATCCAGTACACCGGAAACACTCTGATCGCACGCTATATCAATGAATCTGGCGATTCTGTCAAGACGAACGCGCTGATGTTTGCCGCTGGGCCTCCTATGGACGGGGACTTCACGGATTGGCCGCACAACCCTACTGCAACAGTTCTAATCTGGTATCCCGGAGTCACGCTGAACGCGAAGGGCGCACCGCCCTATGACACTCAGTTCTTCGGTGGATCTTCCAGTGTCGTGACTGTCAAGTTTCGCACAAAAGACCGCTTCCTGTCGGGCAATGGAATCACCGGCATTAACCAATTCGTCAATGTCATCATGCAGGAGTTCTACTTGGACTTCAAGCATGAGAGCTCCAAGATTGGTTTCAATATGCCGGGCCCCACTCTGCCCTATCATGAACTTGTCGAGCGTGATGTAACCTCTGGAATTTGGACACCTGTTGCAAACGGAATTCACAATGTGACCTTCAACGCATTTGACACCGTTGGGCTCGAGCACATGTATCTGATGGTCCGCAAGACACGCAACCTGCGCGATGACTCGACCAACCACAATGTTACTGTGACGCCATTCGCATTTGAGCCTCTGGGCGACATTATTGTCAGGATGGGCTCTAACATCATCTATCAAGGTCCTGGTTGGACCGGCCCTCTTCTGATTGCGGCCAAGCTCTCCGATGGCGACAACCGCATTGTAACTAGTGCGCTCAATGGCCCGCAGAACACTGGCCCGTTCATCCTGATGCCTGAGGTGCACTGGTTGACTCAGTTGCCGAGGACTTTGGTTCAGGAGCTGGCACACCAGGGCATCAAGACAAACGTCGTCAATGAATTCGCCCATCAGATGAGCATCACGTTTACCATTAACACCGAGGCCGCATTGTATGAGCGGGAGGTCATCCTGATTCTGCAGTACAAGAAGGCTCTGAAGAAAGACGGAAACGCAGTTCGCATTGTGTAAATTCAACTGACAGAGTTCCAGCGAAATCAAAAAGAAGCTTTTATTTTTGAAGTAAACCTGAAAGCAATGGACGCGACCTTTCAGAACATCCAGGTGGACAAATACTACACTGGCAGGCCAACTGTTCTGACGTTGACCTCAACTGATGGTGCCAATCCAGCGGTCATAGTCCCGTTTTACATTACTGTGCGATCAGATGCTCTGGTGACCATCTCTTGGGACGAATTTGATTTTACCTCGAATGGTAACTTGCTCACCTTCAATGGCTTCAAGGAACAATTTGTTGGAACTAACAGTCAAACATCGCACGTTGGAATCTGTATGACACTGGCCGGGGAACTTCGAGCTGCGGGTGTAACTCTTAAGCCGTCTACCGGCCAAATGACCATCCAGTACTATGATGGAACTGCAGGAGCTGGCGGCGAAGGAAAGTATGACACCCTCGCCAATGGAGTCGTAGGTAAAGTTCATGGCGGTTCGATGACCCTCGCACGACTGCACTGAACAAACGTGGAAATCTGAATCCTATAATTATTTTTTTGCTATAAACCAGACAACAAAGAAGATGGACGCACTCCTGCAAAACATAAAGGGCGACAAGTATTACACCGGGAAGCCCATTACATTGTCAATGTATCCGACTGGCGGGGCAAAGGCCTTAATTCCTTTGGTCAATTTTCATGTGAAGGTCGATTCTGATGCCCTGGTAACCATCATGTGGGACACATTCACGGTTACCTCTGATGGCACTCCACTAACTTTTGGCGGATTCAAGGTGCAGTACATCGGCAATTACGCCAATTCGAGCTATGGTACTGGCGCAGGTAAAGTTGCCACATTTGAACGGATGACATCTGCGCAAGTTGATCCTGCAACTGGCATCTTGACTTTCAAAGTGTTCGACACAACTAAGCCCGTCGCTTCATTCGGGTCGTTTCAGGACCTGGCGGATGGCGATGTAATTGACATGTATGCGGGCTCGATAACTCTGGCTCGGAAGTTCTAATATTTCCGATTGGCTCCTCGACAGTATTAAATTATTTTTGCATTAAATAGGCAATCATGAACGGAGTTTTCGCGACTATCGACGGAAACCGGTATTACACTGGCAAGTCGTACTACACAAGTAAGACCCCATCTGCGGGTGCCGGAGGAGTTGCGCCTACTGCGATCTTCATTCAAAAAGTGAATTCAGATGGTTCAACAACCATCTCTTGGGAAGACATTACTTATCAGGCTGATGGTGCCCGTTTGACCTTTGCAGGTTTTCAGTTTCAATTTACTGGCGACAATGTGGGCGAACACTGGGCCCCTTGCACTCATCTGCTTGGAACCGAAGTAAGGCCTAGCGCGGTAATCGTGAATCCTGCTGCTGGGACCATTTCATTCATGCACTTCGATGGAACCGGAGCAGCCAACAAGGGCGCGTACAAGGACTACCTTGCTGTTACGACTTCAAAAATTCACTCGGGTTCTGTGACCATCTATCGGAAAACGTAAAAAAAGAACTCCTCGAGTTACGACCATTAATTATTTTTGTAATTAAAGAGACTTTGATGGACTCAACTATTCTTGAACGCCTTCGCAGACTTGAAGAACAGCAGACTCAGCCACCTGTTGTTCCAGAAGGGCCAGATGAAGCAGATGAACCAAATCGCGAGCTGCTAGAACAGCTCCACAAGGTCTACTTTCATGCCAAGGAGCGCAATTGGGGAAATTACACGCCTTGCGGACCATTGAAAGATCCCAATGAACTCATCATTCGGTCACATGCGGAATATGTCGCCGTATGCGAAATCCGTTACATGCGCATCTTGGAGCGCGAGCGCAAGATTGAAGCCAAGAAGGCCCGTATCGCCAAGAAGTTCGACACGCTCGGAAAAAAAGCGACTCAGGAGAAACTCGATTCGAGAAGTGCCTCGAAAAAGTCCTTGAAGCACTGAAGTATGCAGCCGTATTTGTGCCATTGCTGCTTGGAGTACTCGGAAATGTTGTAGCTTGAACTAAAAAAGACTTCTTTTTGCACCTGAATAAAGACAAGATGCAAGTAAGATACTACTATAACAAGACCGATTGCGCCATGGCACTTTGGCCTTACTATCTTGACTCCTCGGCCGGTGCTAATCCTGCGCTCACGAACATTGAATTTCGAGTGCAGAAGTGCGGTGACACTACAACTATCACATGGCCTAGAATCGACTTTCAAGGCACTGGCACAACGCTCTATTTTACTGGACTGCCTTCTTCGGAATGTGGCACTTCAGAGGACTGGCAGTATTTCGTCTGCCAAGTGATAAATGACACCGAAGGAAGTCCAGTAAATGTTCCGGGAGGCGTACGAGTACAACCCAGCACCGGCACCATTGAATTCTCGCGATATAGTCAGGCTGTTCTGTATTTCACGACGTTCACGGCTACAGGAAATGCCATTCTTGCAGGTTCCCTGGTCCTGAGAAACAAGTAATCTAACTGGGTAAAATTGAGCCTTCAAAAAACAAAAAGATTTTTTGTTAGCTTAAAGCTCTTCATATCTACATATTAAGCTTTTTGTGCTTCACAGAGTCTCCCAGGCTATGGCATTCCGGGCCTTCATGGAAGTCGCAATAACCGAAAGATTATGCGAAATCATGTTGATAGCATGGGCGTCGTACATGCTTGCCTTTTTGCCATTGCGATGATATATCTCAAAACTATCCGCCAGCATCTTGATGCGGAACATGATGACTTCATAGAATTTGTCGTCCAAGAATACTTTACCGATGCAACGATTGCCCTTATATTCTTGGATGACGTAGCAGAACTGCGTTCCAGCCATGTGGGCGTACAATTGGCACTGGATGTACTCGTGCAGCTCCATTGCTCGGCCCACAGGGCTCTTCAACTTTTGCAGTAGGAGCGGGACACCATGATATGTGCCGCTGGGCTTTCCACGGAAGAAAGGGTCATTGGTGTACTGCCTGTAAACCATATGGCGGCTAGACTGAATTCCAAGACTGCGCTTGAAAGATTTGTCGGCCCGGTACTCGCGAAGATAGTCTAGCGACTCATTTATTGCTGATGCAAACCACATCCGTTGTTTTTCGAGGCCATCTTCGTGAAGGCCCGGGCAAAGCCACTCGTAAATCTCTTGATTGGTGCACCCCGCATCGAAGAGTTCATTGAGTTCTTTCTTGTGATCTTGCCATATCCGCTGCGCAAGCGCATCTTTCATAGTGTATTCTCTGAGCACTTCGGGCAAATGATCCCGTCGAAAGGCTTCGCGCACTGCCTCTTCGCGCATAAACGGTGTACTGCCAAATGGCGGTGCCAGTATTTCGCTGATGGCCCGCACCGATAGGAAGATGGGCGACTCGTCCATGTTGTTGTAGTTGGCGTGCAACTTTGAGAGCTGAGCTACTCTTTTACCTTCAAAAAAACATTGCATATTCTCAGGCACCTCAGAATGGGCTTTTCTATTTAACCCAGTTAAATCGCTTAAGTCCGCAAAAAGAATGTTTTTTTGTCGGCTAAAAGCCAGCATTAAGTCATAGTAAGCTTTTTGTACTTCAGACATCGAACCATGTGTCCTCGATGAAGTCAGGTTTGCTGCATCCGAGGCCCGGCATGCCAGCCAGAGACGGCGACATATCCTCTGCGTCGCATCTGCGGAAGCACCTTTCAATAGCGCGGATAAGGTCCAGGAGTTCCTCGAAGAAGACATCGTCGAAGATAACCGTAGCCATACGGATTTCGCCTTGAAACTCCTGATAGAACCGACACCACTGTTTATTCGTTATACGAGCATACAGCTGACACTGGATGTATTCGTTGAGCGGTATCTTGTCATACATCTTTTTGGAGCGTACCTTGATTTCAACAGGATTTCCAGTGTGCGTGGTACCATCGGTCTTGCCGCGGATATACAATGGAGCAAGCCCATCGAAGGTGATGCATTCTCCAGGCTCAACATTGCCGCGCTTCCTGACGATTTGCTCATTGTAGCGGCCACGAAGAAGGTTGATTGCCGTGCAGAATTTATTTATGAAGGGCGTCCATGTAGCACCAAAGCCTTTGCTGATCGGCCAATGGCGGAAGCACTCGAAAACTTTTTCATTGGACATTGCCGCATCAAAGCACTCGATGAGTTCTTCCTTTTGATTTTCCCAGAGATACTTCGCGAGAGGGTTTTCGATGGCTGATTCCGTGGGCATCTCGGAGACATGACACCGTCGATAGGCATCATCCAATGCCTGCTGACACTTGCCTTTGCTGTAGTAGCGTGGCGGCGCTATTAGTTCGCTAATAGACCGCACCGACAGATAGATGGGCGACTCGCTCATGTTGTTGTAGTTGGCGTGCAACTTTGAGAGCTGAGGTGCTCTTTTTCCTTCAAAAAAACATGGCCGCACAGCAAATGGTTCGAGCTGGGCCATTCTGTTTAACCGGGTTAACACTATTTTATCCGGGTTAAAAGAAATTAAAACCACTATGCCGAAGAAAGGCAAGAAAAGCGAGTGGCCCGACAAGATCCTGAGAGTCGAGCCATCAGTCTACGAGATCAAGACACCGACTGGACGCAAGGCTACCGCTGTACGATACGTAGCTGTTGGCGAAACCAAGGAAGGCAAGCGCGTTCGAGTGCGTATCACAAGCACTCAAGCATTCAGAATGTCCGAAAGTGGCATCCCGATGGTCCACAAATGAACAAAAATAAGGCATTTCTTTGTGCGCTTTACCGGCGCTTGTAGAGCTGAATCAGCTTACCGCCAGGGATGTTCTTCGAGTCCACTGTCTGGTAAACAAATCCGCTCTTGTCTGTAGGCGGATCAAACTGCCTGAACCGATAGAACTCTCCAGGAGCGTCCACCTTGTCCGTTTTGTAGCCCGCCTTCCGGACTGCTGCTCTGGCTTGATCGACTGACACCCCAGTTTTCTCGACGAGCACAGATTGTGTGCCGACAAACTTCAGGGGACTCTTCTTTTTGGCTTTGTTGGCGCCATGCACCTTCAGAATATCGACTGGCCGAAGTCCAAGCATGTTTTTTTCGAGTCTGTTTGGAAACAAAAAATAACTGGAGAAGTTAAAATCTAGAACAAGATGTCCATTACTTGGGCGATGGGGCCCCGTTCAATGACTGTGTCTTTCTTGTTGGTTCTCTCGCGAAACGACTCAGCCAAAATCAGGATCTTTTCGCCTTCCTTTTTGGCGTACACGTAGGTTACCAGAGGAGTCTGGCTGGTTCCGAAGAAGTGGGCTACATAATACTTTTCGCCTCGCCTGTTGGTGCGCTCATCCAAAGAATAAGAGACTGCTTCAACTTCGTACTTTTTCTGAACAGCTTCAAGAACAAGATCAATGTCCACGTAGGTTCGCGGCTGGTGAGTCATGCTGAGACACTTCTGAGAAGATGTTTCAGGGGCACAAAAACCTGGAGAAATGGCAAAGCTCAGTTTTTCGATTTTCTTATTCTAGTCTTCGATGGAGGCAACGGAGACGTCTCTTTGAGGGGTTCTGCAATCTTATAGGCCGCCTGAGGATTCCGAATTGCTGTTATGATATTGTCCAGGAATCTCTTTGTTTCTACCCGCCCTTCTTGTAGTTCATTCGCCAGGAACGGCATGTTGCTGAGCAGCACATAGGCGTACTGCTGCAAGAGTTGTTCGCGGTCCAATGGCTCGCCGTCTTCTTTGTGCTTGGGCCCGGCAAAGGTCATGTCGCACACATCGTAGTACTCGAAGACGGTGTCTGTTTCTTTGTCCTTGAAGTGCTTCTTGAAGACCATTTTGATCTCAGAGCAGTCTACCAACTCGACCTTCTTTGATAGTTTGACACCGCTAGTCACGAAACTAGTTGCCAACTTCGGATTGCTGGTGACAACTGCCTTGGGCGAGCCAGCCATGAATTGTTCAGAGTTAGGCGGAAACCGTAGCCCCATTCTGTAAGGGTCGTAGCGGAATGTTGTGGCTGCGTAATCTCTGGTTGGCAAGATCTCGATGCGCCGCATTTCGAAAACAAGCAGGGCGTCGCGTCCTATTTGTCGCTTGGATTGCTTGGATCGCTTGGATCGCTCGGACAACAATGGAGTGCTAGAACCATTTGCCAGGAAGTTGCGGCGTGGTGCGGCTTTGGAGAGCTCCTTGAGCTGGCGATCGAAGATAAACACTCCGCGATCAGTGCGGCGCCAGACATCTTGGAACCAGCGGATGGTGTGCCGGCTCCCCTGCAGGTATTCATCGAGTTGCTCGAAGAATTCGCGGTCTGAGGGCAGCTGTTCAACCGAGTGGCCGCCCAGCGGCAATGTGTCTGTTACGTTTCTCTTGCGCTCATTGAGGAACCGCACGCCACACATCTTATGTTTGAAGACATCTGGCTGTACCAGCTTGACTTCTTTGCGAGTCATAGGGCCAATGCGACTCTTGATGGCCTCTATTTGATCCATTTGCTCAGGCGAACGTGGCGGATCATTGAACCGCAGACTGTAGCGCTTGGCTCCAAGAAACCTGTAGTTCACGATGTGTTTGCCTTCGTCATAGTCGTTCTTGAAGCCACCAAGAGCTGTGCTGAACCCGGCGATAGGCAATAGGGCCATGCTGATATAAACTGAATCTGTGTCGCCGTACAAGATAATGTCTGGAATCCAATTAGCGTGCAACTTCTCGACAAGACGATTCATGATGACTCGGCTGTAAGCCAGCACATAAGCGCCGATCTGAGGGGCGCATACCAGCTTGGGTGTGGTGCGGTACTCGTATTCCATTTGGCCATTGTTGAGTCTCTTTGTGCGCTTAATGGCCTTGGGCTTCAACTTGTAGCCATATTCTGTTTCGATGGGCCTCTTGAGATTTACGCCGAACATGCTGTTGGCGGCCAACTTGAGTGTCTGGACCATGGCCGCATTCTTGGCGGCTCTAGCCTCGTTTCGCTTGTTGAACAGAAATGGCATAATGTCGGCAAACAATCTAGAATGGCGCGGCCAATAGATGGCCAGGTGAATCTCGACGAGTGTGTAGCCGAATCTGATGCTCTCTTGAATGTCGACATCCGTCATACATTGGCGGAAGACGCCAACTGGAAAATAGTTGCCATACTTCTCGGTTTTAACTGGGGTAATCGGCAAGAAGCAAGGCGGCGCCTCCATCGTGACATCGCATATGGCCCTGCCGGTGAACGTGCCTTCGATGAGCTCCGCCTGCAGTGTTGGCAGATCCGGATGCATCATGGCGCGTCCAATTGGAAAACTGCCTTCTGTCATGGCGGCTGGATACAACTGATTGGCATCCAGGCATATTACTTTGTCGAAGTTCTCGCGTATGAAGCTGCGGACTGTTTGATAACATGGGCGCCCATCTGGATCTTGCCCCAACTTGTGCCAGCCATTCAAGATCTCAGGATAGTACTGCTCGTAGAGTGTCATGACAGCATCAAACTGGCGGTCTCTATTGGGCCTGGTGACAGTATGAAATATACGACCGCCATATGAGGCCAACTGGATGGTTGCCTGGGCCAGCATGTCATCGATCTTGTAGACTTCCTTGAGATAACATGTTTTCCGCATAATGGAGTTGGCTACAGATGAAATGGTCAATGCGCAGGTAATTGACTCTCCGAAGATGCCCCAGAGATTCATCTCGAACTTGTAGAGTATCTCGGCAAGCGACTGAACATCGAGCTTCAAGTAGGGCTCCCATTCAGGCATTCGAGCTTCGTAATTCTCCAAAGTGATAGTTGAGTGTTCCATCTTCGACTTCACGAAATGGTTGTTGAAGAAGAACGGCTTGCAGAGCGCTCTCAAGGAGAATGCCAAGAAGGCGCAGGAGTCTTTGAAAGTAAATGTCTGGCCCAAGAACTTGACCCGCTGCGAAATAATCCTTTTGCAATTGTTTTCGATCTTCTCGGTGAACTGAATCATTGGCAGCGCAGTCTGTCGCAGCAATAGAGTGTCAAACATCCCGCTGTTGTGGGCCCAGCATTGTACTCCGGGCATCTGGATATTCGCCAGCCATGTCATGAACTGCATGAAGCAGCTTTGTCCGTGGAACACCTTGTAAGTCTCAGAACAACTTGTAATGCGATCGACAACATTTTCATCTTCAGTGAGCGGCGCGAGATCCAGAATCATGGCTCCAATGGCATACTCGATGAACTTGCCCTTATCCGGGTCATCTGGCTTCCTGTATGCCTCCAGGTCCCAGACGACTATCTTTGTGCTGCGTTGGCGAGGTGTAAAGTCCTGATACGACGACTGGTTAGTCAACGAGATTGCTGTAGATGTCTTGACAGAAATCGGAATCATAGCAGGCTCGATGTAATTGCGCGATTTGAAGACCACATAGTGGCCTCTGTTTGGCATGTCATCGATGATCCCAGCATCTGTGAACTTGACATAGGCGATTCGCAGTTTGACAAGCTCCGATATGCCCTGGCGCAGTTGCCATCTTCGCTGTTTCGATTTCCAAGTTACAATTCCAACGGGACTCATTAGAAGTTCCTCGCAGAAGGTATATCGAATTACTTTGGCGAGCACTTGCAACGAAACCTCTCCGCGCTCATTGATGTGCTTGTGTTCTTTGAGCAAATTGTGAAAATCTGCGAAGGTTCTTAAGCCTCCGAGTGTTTTCTCGCAATACTCGAGGCATTTCACCAGACAACATGGACTTGATGGCACGTAGACCAGCTCCGTTTCTGCTTCTTCGATGTACTTGCGCCGATCTGCAAGGCCTCCGCCAAGCTGAATACGTAACCTCTCAAGCTCCTGAAGTACTTCCGGATCCACTGCGTCTTGCACGTCTTCTGTCATATCGGCAAGATTTCTTAGGAACTCGTAATACTCGTAGGACCAGAAGCCTTGTCGGATGTTCTCCATGACATATTCTGGGTCAAAGCCCAGCTGATCCTCAATGAACGCCACATAGTCTTCTGTGGTTCGCGGCATCTTCTCGGATATGCTGATATCCTTTTACCTTCAAAAAAACATTGCTTTTTGTTTTCTCGGGAAAACCCAACATTTCGCTTAACTGGGTTAATTACTGCTTCATAAGCGCGAAATACAACGTGATGTATGCGTTGGTTGGCACAATGCCATTGCGATAGAACTGCACCAGATTCGCAGTTCCAGGATAGGTGAGCACCTCAACGCGAACCTTTCTTGGGATCACCTTGCCTTTCCAAAATCCAAGTTTGATAGGCTTGTCGAATGAATACTGTGCAACCTTTGAGCCTCCAGACAGATCGAGGGCGGTTACATGGTCGATTACATTGCCCGCTGCCGATCCTTTGTGGTCTGCCTGCTCTGTGAAGTCCTTGATTCTCAAGTAGACCCATGGAAGCGGAATTGGCGAAAAGTTGAAGAATGTAATTGTAGTTCCGCCATACCTCGATGGATCTGTCGGCATGTCGAATATGAGACTTTGCACGAAAGAAGCCGTTGGGTCTACGCCAACAATAGTACTGCCTGCAGTGGGCGTAATTGCCCATTCTGTTGTGCTGACCGCTGTAAGATTGTAATTGCGGGTAGCATCTGCAGCTGACATCTTGGCCGCCAGATCTGTTAGAATTTCTAGGGCGGTCTCATTGTCGTGGTCCAATGTAACCGTCTGTGGCGCCACCAGAGGATTTCCTCGAGTCCAAGTGAACTGATCATTTTGTGGCCCGATTACTGGAAGATTAATCGCCATAGTTGCGCCCCTCAGCTCGACGAACGTGGCAGACTGTGCGTCGATGTCGACATCAGTAATAAAATTGTAGAATGGTTGGGCCGTTCCTCCAGCTGCGGAGGCCAACCTCGAGTCAACAATCAGCTGGCGTTCCTGCTCCATTTAGCTGTTTAATACAAAAAAATTATTGCCAGGTTTTCTAGTAGTCTGGCTTGACGTCCTTTGCAGTAATCTCGGCTCGAAGGTCACTGAGTGTCTTGGGCGATCGACCTGTCTTCGAGAATTGGTTCTCCTTGGTTAGCTCGATTCCAAGTTCACGAGCCTGGGCAAACAGTAGCTTGCGCCCCTCAGTTGCAGCCTTTTGCCTGTCAGTCTTCTCGCGCTTTGGCTTCGCCTGAGATCCAACATTCATCTGACGCATTAACGCCGCGATATGGTCAGCAGTAAACAGAGGTTCTGGCTTTTCTTCCTTCTTGTCCGTCATTGAGGCTTCACTTAATGAGCACAGATGTTCTCTTTTAATTACAAAAAATAATTCAAAAAAAACAGGTATCGCAACTTTCACTTATTTTTCTCAGGTGTTCCTCTATGTGAACCAGCCTGCGATCATTCATCCAAAAACGTTCTCAGTGACAATTTTTGTACAGTCCGCAGAGGTTTAG
>Ga0180432_10007995_pt1 | contig 13312 bp, 9 predicted proteins | sample SS_ome_10_FD_132414 | JGI IMG/M metagenome (GOLD analysis project Ga0180432, IMG submission 132414) | Hypersaline lake sediment archaeal communities from the Salton Sea, California, USA - SS_1_MS_2 metaG | ecosystem: Environmental > Aquatic > Non-marine Saline and Alkaline > Hypersaline >...
CCACGTATCTCGCTCCATTATGCCCCAAAGACGCCCGCAAGTCCGCGTCCCCAAGCAACCCCTCCACGTCACGCCGCATCTGCTCGACACTGCCCGAAACACGCCCCATCGCATATCGTCCGATAAGCCCGTCCGGGTCAACTCTCAAACTCACCACCGCTGTCTTCGCCTGCCACGCCTGCAAAAATACATTCGGAAACCCCTCCGCCGCCGACGTCAACGCCACCAACTTGGCCCGCTGATAGTAAGCACCTATCTCCTTGTACTCCACGAACCCCAGATAGTCCACATTCGCCAGCCGCCCCGCCCGCGCTTCCACCTGCAGACGCAACGGGGCATCCTGACCCGGCGCCATAATCATCGTAAAATGAACATCCTCCATCGCCTCCGCCAGGTCCAGCAACACCCCCGGTTGCTTACGCGCCACCGACGTGCCCACCCACAACACGTCAATATCCCGCGCCCTCTCCGCCCCGCGCTCCTCCCACGGATGGGCAATGTTCCGTATCACCGGCCCCGCCAACCCCAGCGACGCACCGCCCAGCACCTCCTGATCCCGCGACTGGAACACCGTGCAGTCCACCAGCTTCGCCCCCAACGTGTAAGGCAGAAAACGTAGCGACTGCCGCCCGCAATCGCTGTCGTGCGCCACAATCTTCACCAACCTGCCCCCCCCCAACAACCGACGATGCAGCCCCATCCCCAACAGCAGATTCCGCGGACACTTCAGCACGTTCACGTCCGCCCCTACCCGCCGCAACAAACCCATCAGCCGCAACGTGTCCATCGGGTACCGCCAGTTCCCCCCGCCTAAATAACCAAACGGACCCCGCCACACCTCAATACCCTCCAGCTCCTCCCGTGCCTCCTGCCCATAATCGCCAACCACAAACGCCACCCGACACCCCTCGTTCACCAGCGCCCGACCCAGCAACACCTGCTGCACTTCCGCCCCGCCGCACTTGCCGAAGTCCGCATTCGCCAACACCGGGTACGCATTCGGCGCCACAAAACACACCGACCGCCGCCCCAGCCCCTGCTGCTCTGCCTTCTCGCTCACTGCCCGTTCCATCCTGCTATACCCGTATCCCACAAAACAAGCCCGCCCGCACCCTCAACGCCGCGCCGCCTCCAGATACCGCTCGCAAATCCGCGACCAACTGTACTGGTTCGCCCGCTGCCTGTTCGCCTGCGAAAACTGCTCCCGCAGAGTCCCATCGCCCAGCAAACGCTCCAACGCCCCCGCCATCGCCTCCACATCGCCCGCCTGCACCATCAGCCCGTTCACCCCGTCATCCACCAGATCCTGACTGCCGCTCACGTCCGTCACCAGCAAAGGCCTCCCCGCCGCCATCGCCTCCAGCACCACCAACGGCATCATCTCCCACACCGAACACGAAAAAAATACATCAGCCTGCTGATACGCTCCTACCAGCCACTCGTCCTGCAACCCCTCGCAAAGCACCACTCGCCCCTCCAAACCTAATTCAGACACTAACTCTCCCCATACGCTCGTCCCGTGCCCCAAAAGCACGTACCTTGCCTCCGGAAAATCCGCCGCCACCCGCCCGAACGCACGCAAACCCCGCTCATAGTCCTTCTGCGTATGCTCCCGCCCCACACTCAGCACCATCAACGCCTCCTTGGGCACACCCAGCCGCGCCCGCACGTCGCACGACACCACCTGCGAAAAACGCGCCACCTCCACCCCATTCGGAATGTCCACAATATTGTCCGAACGCACCCCCAGCTCCTCCATCAACATCCGCGCGTGACTGCTGATCGCCACGGCTCCCCCCGAACGGTTCAACGCCGACGCCAACACCCCGTCCGTCCCGTAACGTTGACGCGTACCCCAGGCAAACTTCGTCAGCTCACGCCCGTGACACGTCACCAGAAACCGCGGCAAAGGCTTGATTCTGCTCAGCCACACCCCCACCGGATACCCAAAATGCGCCGATATCACCGCCGGATCATACGCCACCAGCCGACGCTTCAAGTCCCGTGACGCATACTGTGAAAACGGAAACCAGTGCATCGCCCCCTTCACCAGCGACGACCCGCGAAGGTAACGATATCGGCTCACATCGTACCGCGCCTCCGCGTGCGCCGCCCGGTTCGACAACACGTTGAACACACGCACCTCGTGCCCCTGATCTGCCCACCCGTTCGCCAGGTTGTGCACCACGTACTCGGCCCCGCCCACTGCCGGAAGAAACGACCCTGTCACTACCGCTATTCGCATGCGATCCTTCGCCCTCTACTTTGAACCTCTGCCTGACCGACCGGCCTCAAGGCAAACAGCCAGTGCCTCGCTCGCCCATCCTGCCCCCCATGCCGCTCAGCCCGTCCAATCCTGCCTCCGCCTCACAAGCCGCGCTTTCCTCTTTCCACTATCACCCTCTTCCAACGCCTCCGCGCGCCCTGCCAGAGCCGCAAACAAAAACAACAATATCCACGCCATAATCGTATGCAGCGTCATTGACGCCAGCACGAATGTTACCACCACCAAACCATAACTCCGCCGCCACGCCCCCCCATACCCCTTGTACATGTACCATAGCACCCCCACAAACACCGCCAGCCCCACCAGCCCCATCTCCGCCATCAACTGCAGATAACTGTTGTGCGCCCCTATATCGCCTGCCCAGCCGGCGCCTTCCCCGTACTTGAAATTGCCAAAACCAATCCCCACAAACGGATGCTTCACCCACGCCCGCAATGCACCCTTCTGTGCCTGCACCCGGCTATAAAGAGAACTCTCCGGATCGATATGCTCCAAGTCTACCTCGCTCAATGTCTCCAGCCGCTCCAGCGGCGCCTCCAAAGGCCCCGGACGCACCCATACCACCACCGCCCCGATTGCCCCCAATACCAGAGTCACCCATACCACCGTCCGCACACTCTTGGCCCACGCCCATAGCGAAAAAAAACACACCAGGGCCAACAGAATAAAACCCGCCCGCGACGCCGTCGCCAGCACTGCCATAAGCAACAACGCCAGACTCGCCCCTCCGCACACCCGCTCCCAACGACTCGCCCCCGTACGCAACACTGCCACACTAAAAGGCACCGCCAGACAAAACGCCACCGCCGCCACATTCGGATCGCCCCACACCAGCATCCGCCCCTCACCGCCCCCACCTCTCCAGAATGCCGCCAGCCCCCCCAACGCCAACACACTTACCACCCCCAGAAATACCTTCCGAAACCTCACCATATCCCCAGATGAACGCACCAGCATCACCGCCCACAACATCACCGCTACATCCGTCACCCCGTTCCGAACAATCAGGCTGTCCGATGTCCCCCAGGCCCAATGCGACGCCACCATCAACACCAGCATTAGCAGCGCATAACGCGGCGCACGCCTGCCCAGCAACGTGTTCACCCCCGCCACATACTCCCGTGGATGAAACGTCAACGCCAAAAGCCCCCCCAACACCAGCCGTATCCGCCCCAACCCCGCTATCTCGCCCACCATCCCCAACCACAGAAACAGCAAAAGGGCAAAACTGCCCCACTGAAACCACCGCACCAGTAGCGACAGACTCCAACCCCGCGGCCCCGTCCATGCCCCATAGCGATCTGTCCCAACACTCAACACCGGCTAACCTCTGTCCCGCCCCGTTCCCGATGCCTCTTCCACCTCGCCACCAGCTTCCACCCGCACGCTCGCACCGGCCTCCAGCACCCGCCCATACGCCGCCGCCACGTTGTCCCACGTGTACCGCCGCGCCTGCGAAAAATCGTACCCCGCCCCATCCTGCAACAGCCGCTTCAACGCCGCCTCGATCGCCCCCTCGTCGTCAATCGACGCATACTCGCCGTAGCACCCCCCGGCCATGAACTCCTGCACCGCCGAATCCTCCGGCGCAATCGCCAGAATAGGCCGCTGAACACTCAAATAATCATACAACTTAAATGGCAACGCATACCGCACATCCCTGCCCGACAACAACACCAGAACGTCCGCTCCCTTCATATACCCCAGCACCCGCTCATGCTCCACCGGCGAGTGCGCCTCCACCAGATCCCCCAGCCCGCACGCCGCCAACGCCGCCAAATCCGCCCCGGCCAACGACCCGAACACGTGTATCGCCACCTTATCCCGCGATACCTCGCCCCGCTCGATCAACCGCGACAAAGGCCCCGCCAACAACGTCATCTTCCGATCCGAGTAAAAACTGCCCGTATACAAAATCACCTGCTTGCCCGACGCCAGCTCCAAAGGCGCAATCCCCTCGCCGGGCCAGTAACCATTCGTCACCACCTCACAACGTCCCCGCAACGCCCCGTCATACGCCGCCCGCAAATCCCGCCCCATCGCCTCGCTCACCACCACCGCCACGCTCGCCCGCCGCAACACCCGCCGCTCAAAAAAACGCCCCAAACGCCCCCGCACCGCATGACTGGCGATATTCTCCCGATTGCCCCACGGATCACGATAATCCACAATCAGCCGCACGCCACAAAAACAGCTAAGCAACCACCCCACCAGCATCGCCGAAAACGGAGGACCCGTTGCCACCACCTGCTTAATACCATGCCGCCGCACCACCCGCCAACCCCGCCACAACGCCGGCAAAATCCACCCGCTGTACCAGTCCACCTGTGGCACGTACCGCTCCCACACCCGCAAATACAACCGACGCCAGAATCCCACACGCGCCACCGGATAAGGAGGATACACCCCCGCACGATGCACCTGCCCCGCCGACGGAATCGACGCGTCCCGCGCCTCCTTCCGGCCCAGACGCGCCGCCACCACATGCACCTCGTAACCCGCCTGCCCAAACAACCCCGACAGATAACTGAAACGCTTGCCCCCCACCGCCACACTCGGCGCAAAATGATAAGACACCAGCAGCAACCCACCTTTGCCTGTCCCGCTCGTCGCGTCCTTGCTCATCGTCCTTAGCCTGCCTTTAACGCCGCCTCGTCGACCCGCTCCGATGTAACCCCCACCATCATCCCGTAAAACGCAGCTTCGCGTCCAGACGCCCCTCCGCCAGCAGCTTCTTGATCTGACCAATCCGCTGATACCGTGGCCCCTCAAACTCCTCCAGCGTCACGCCCTCCCCCTGGTACGCCTCGTAAAGCTCTACCGCACCACGCTGCACGTCCCACGCCGTCTCGAACCCCCCCACCACTTGCCCCAGCCGGTCGCAATTCACCTTGTAGCACCGCTTGTCCGGAGACGCCCCCTCCGCAAACGCCACCTCGCAACCCGGCACCGTCTTGCCCACCACCTGCGCAATGTCACGTATCTGCAAATTCTGCGACGTCGAGCCCACATTGAACGCCTGCTTGTGCACCAGCTCCTTCGGCGCCTCCAGCACCGCCGCAAACGCCGCACAAATGTCCCGTATATGAACCACCGGCCGCCAGGGCGTCCCGTCGCTCTTCATAAAAATCTTGCCCGTTGTGTAAGCCCACGCCACCAGATTGTTCAGCACCAAATCAAAACGCAGCCGAGGCGACACACCATACGCCGTCGCGTTCCGCAAAAACACCGGACTGAACCCCTCATCCGCCAGCTCCGACACCGCCTGCTCCGTCAGCACCTTCGACTCCCCATAAGGCGTCACCGGATTGAACGCCGACGTCTCGTCCAGCAACGCCTCGCCCCCCGCCCCGTAATTGCTGCACGACGACGAAAAAATGTATCGCTTCACCCCCGCCGCCTTCGCCACCTCCGCCAGACGCGCCGACGCCCGATAGTTGATATCATACGTCAAGTCCGGATCCAGATTCCCCAACGGATCGTTCGACAACGCCGCCAGATGACAAATCGCGTCAAACCCCGCCACATCCTCCCGCTCCACGTCCCGCACGTCCTTCACTATCGTCTCCACGTCCTCCCAACTATTCCCAAACGTGCAGTAACGATACAAATCACTGTCCAGCCCCACCACCTCATGACCCCGCTGCTTCAACAACGGCGCCAGTATCGTCCCGATATATCCCCGATTACCCGTCACTAATACCCGCATGAATTCACCTTTCGCATATCCTGACGCAGGCATCTCGCCCACTGCTCAAATACCCGTCGCCGCTGGCGACACTGCCCCTTATCCCTCACCCTTTCCTCAAATCACCACCTTATGACCGAAAAACCCTTCCGCATACCCACTCGCCGAGTTGCACTCCATCCCCCGAAGCCGCAACAACCCCAAAAACGTCTCACGATCAAACCAACGCCGCCCCCGCTGCGTCGCAAAATGCTCCTCCAGCAATTCAACCTTCCGCCCACACACATCCTCGCTCAAAGGCACAAACACGTTAGGCCGGCCCATGTCCCCATCATACTTAGGCGTCTCATACTCCAAAATCAAGTGATCCCGCCACGTATTCCACGTCAATTGCTCGATCAACCGATGATCCTGGTGCAAATCCCCCCGACTGTGCGTAAATATCACGTCCGGCTGCACCTGCCCCTTCATCGCCTCAAATTCATCCTTCACCCGTTCGCCCACAAACGGCAGATACCCATCCCGAAAATCCTTCACCTCCACCTGCGCCGCCGACGCCCCCAGCAACGCCTCCGCACTCGCCAACGCCTCCGACCGCCGCGCCTCGTTACCACTATGGCTCCACACTACCCAGTGCACCCGCACCTCCGCCGCCTCGCCCAACAGCCGCAACAGCGTCCCCCCGCAACCAATCTCAATGTCGTCACAGTGCGCCCCCAGACACAACACCGTCAAAGGCCGCCCCCGCTCCGCCAACAATCTCAATGCCTGCATAACCACCTGACCTTGAAACATGAAATATGAAATAGGAAGTCCTAAGTCCTCTCTTCATTCATAACTCATAACTCATAACTCTCTTCTACTTGTCCCAAACCTGCCACACCGCCTGCCCCCGCGCCGCCAGGTCCTCCAGCGACTGCTTCTCCTTGAACGTATCCATCGCCGCCCAAAAACCATCATACTTCGTCGTCCTCAGCTTGTCCGCCTCGATCAACCGCTGGAAAGGCCGACCCACCAGCTCGTCCCCCGCCTCCATGTAGTCAAATATCTCACGACGCAGCACAAAGTAACCCCCATTAAGCCAGATGTCCGCCTTGCCCGCCTCCTTGATGCTCGCCACGTCCCCGTCCAGGCCCGTCTCCACCACATGAAAACTGTGCGAAGGCTTCACCGACAAAAATCCCGCCACCTTCCCCGATGCCATGAACCCATCCAACAATCGCGGCAGCGGAAAATCCGTCAGATTATCACTGTAATTCGCCAGAAACACCTCCTCCCCCTCCAGGTAAGGCTTCACCGCCTGCAACCGCTCCCCAATGTTCGACCGCAACCCCGTATCCACAAACGTAATCGTCCAGTCGTCAATATCACGACTGTCCAGATCGATCCGCTTGCCCCCGCCCGAAAGCGTAAAATTATTCGACGCGCACTCGTTGTAGTTCAGAAAATAATCCTTAATCAACTCCCCCTGATACCCCAGACATAAAATAAACTCCTTGTGTCCGAAATGCGCATAGTACTTCATCACGTGCCACAATACCGGCCGATGACCGATAACCACCATCGGCTTGGGCACCGTGTCCGAATACTCCCGCAACCGCAGCCCAAACCCGCCGCAAAACAGTACCACCTTCATCACGCCGCTCCTAACTGCTCGCCTGATATCATTGCGCCCCTTCGACGACCGCCGCCCACACCTCAATACACCGCTACTTCTGGTATCGGCACAACGAACTTGCCGCCCCAATCCCGTATGTGCTTCATCTGCTCCATGATCTCCCGTCCCAGGTTCCAAGGCAAGATAAACACATAGTCCGGCTTCGTCCGATCGATCATCTCAGGCCCGAATATCGGCACGTGCGTCCCCGGCAAAAACTTGCCCTGCTTGTGCGGATTCCGATCCACCGTATAATCCAGAAAGTCCGAACGCACCCCGCAATAGTTCAACAGCGTGTTACCCTTGCCCGGCGCCCCGTAACCCGCCACACGCTTGCCCTGCCGCTTCGCCTCGATCAGAAACGCCAACAGCTTACGCTTCGTCTCCTTCGCACGCTCCCAAAACGCGTCATACACCGCCATCCCGTCATACCCCTTCGCCGACTCCCGCTCACGCAGCTCCTCCAAAGCCGCCGTCACCGGCTTGCTCGCGTCCTCCTTGTGCCTGGCGTAAAGCCGCAACGACCCCCCGTGCGACTTCAACTCCTCCACGTCAAACACCGCCAACCCATGCGCCTCCATGATCGCCTCCCCCGACAACAGCGAAAAATACGAAAAATGCTCATGATAAATCGTATCCAGCTGATTCCCCTCGATCAGCCGCATCAAATGCGGAAACTCCAGCGTCACCACCCCCTCCGGCTTCAACAACACCTTCATCCCCGCTACAAAATCATTCACGTCCGGCACCTGCGCCAGCACATTGTTGCCCAATATCAAATCCGCTTGCTCACCCTGCTCCAACAACTGCTTCGCCAACGACTCCCCAAAAAACTCCGTCAGCGTCCGCACCCCCTTCGCCTCCGCCGCCTCCGCCACGTTCCGCGCCGGCTCCACACCCAACACCGGTATCCCTCGCTCCACAAAATACTGAAGCAAATACCCGTCGTTACTCGCCAGCTCCACCACCTTGCTCGCCTCGCCCAGCCCAAAACGCCCCGTCACCGCCTCCACATACGCCTTCGCGTGCGCCAGCCAACTCTCCGAATACGACGAAAAATAAGCGTAATCCCGAAAAATATCCTCCTCGCTCACATACTGTTCCAACTGCACCAGATAACACCGCTCGCACACATAAACCTGCAGCGGATAAAAAGGCTCCATCCGATTCAACTCATCCAACCCCAGATAACTCTCGCACAAAGGCGACATCCCCAGGTCCACCACAATATGACTCAACTCCGTCCCGCAAAAACGACACGTCGCTCCGTGCCGATACGCCGCCGCCAACGCCTCCTGCAACTCGCTCGTCCTGTTCGCCTGCGCCTGCATCTGCATCATCAACGCTCCCTCTAGGCTCGCTCAAATAAACTCTGGCTCAAGTCCCAGCTCGCCAACCATCCCCGCTACTTCCTTGTAATAAATGGGATTCGCCAGGATAATCACGTCAGGCCGCTCCTGACGCAAAAACGCCGGACCCACAATCTGCTGGCCCGTCCCCGCAACATACTTGCCATCCTTCCGTGGATTAATGTCCACAATGTACCGTATCTGCTCCGTCACCCCCAAAGCATTGAGCAACCCCACACCCTTCGAACCCGCGCCCCACAGCACCGCCCGCTTACCCCGCGCCGCCAGATCCGCCAGCCGCTCCCGCCAACGCGCCAGCAACTGCTCGTACTCGGCCCGAAACTGCCCCACCTCCTGACGCATCCGCTCCAACTCGCCCCCGCACCCCTGCCCACGCTCCTGTTTCCCCGAGCCGCTACCGTCAGCCTCCACCCGCGCCTCGATCGCCAAAAACTGCCCCCCGTACCCCTCGTAAACATCAAGCACCTCAAATCCGTTCCGCTCAAACGACTCCCCCAGCGCCGACGCCCCAAAATAACAACAGTGCTCGTAAATAATATCCCAGATGCACAACTCCCGCAAAATCAGCGACACATTCGGCACCTCAAAATACACCACCGTATCGCCCCGCTCCCCAATCGCCGACCGTATCGCCCGCAAAAACTGCCCCGGATCCTCGATATGCTCGAACACATACCGACTGCAAACCACGTCCGCCTGATAATCCTTGTACGCCTCCGAATAAAAATCCCTGATAATCTCCACCCGCTCGCCCGAGCCGCGATCATCCGCCACCGCCTCGTAACTCGTGTCGAACCCGATCCCCCGCCCCCCGCTCAACTCGCAAAACATATACAAAAAATCACCCTTGCCGCACCCGATATCGATCATCGTCTTGCCGTCCAGCCCATACGTGTCGATCAGCCGCCGCAGCAACTGCCGAGTGTAATCCTCATACACCTCCGAACAAAACAGCGAATTCTCATACGCCTGGCTGTAATCCAGCAAACCCGCGTCAAACGCCTCGTTCCACACAAACCCGCACTGCTCGCAAAACGCCAGCCGAATATCACCCCGCGCACATCCCAACGCCTCCTCCCGCGTCGCCCACTGCACACACACGTTCACCGGCGTCTGCGCCAGCTCAAAAAACACCGCCGCACCACCCGCCCCACACACCGGACATGTCGCTTGTCTCTCCGTCACCGCATCCTCCCTGTCACTCCTGGCCTCTTAAAACCCCCTACATCAGTAGGGGGTGCTCGCTTCTCGTGTCGCGGGCATCTTGCCCGCGCCCTAAAGCCCCCTACGTCAGTAGGGGGCCAAAATCCTGTTAATTCTCCTGCAATCTTCGTCGTCAAAATCCTGTTACACTCAAGACTCACGAATCGACGCTTGCATTGGGCTGTCCCCTCCTGTCAAAATCCTGTAAATCATGTTAATCCCGTCAAAAAATCTTATCCCTGCTTCCGACCGGCCCACTACTCCCGCTTCCACACCGGCTCACCCTTCGCCCCACGCACCAACCGCCTCAATGCCGTCAACGGCAGCAAGAAGTAACTCATCTCTTCCTTCGCCAACACCGGAAACACCCATAACGCCGCTATCCACACTCCCAAAAACACCGCGACCCGCACCGCCAGCACCACGCCCAACTGCAACTCAGGCCATGCCGTAAACGTCGGCAACCGCACCAGCAACGTCACCGCCCCGCACCCCAGCGTCACCCCCAGAAACCGACCCAGATACCCCCAGCACAACACCTGCCCAAAACCCACCCCCACCGTCTTACCGATCCGCCCAAACAAATACCCCATCATCACCATCCCCGACGCCACCGTCCCAATCGCCGGTGCCACAAACGAAAACAACGTCCCCCGTCCCAAAAACACCAGCGACGTGCTCAACACCACGTTCGTTACCAACGCCAGCCCCGCCGACACCGCCACAGGCCGCGTCTGACCAAACGACTTCAACAACGCGCTCGCCACCGTAATTTGTACCGGAAGTATCAATAAATATATCGCAAAAGGCCACGCCGCCTGAACGTACTCATGTCGCAACAATAACAGCACCGCCTCCCGGCAGTTAAACAACAAAAACGCAAACACCGGAAAGATGACCAACGCCACCTTGTTCGCCGCACTACGCCACAAACGAAACGCCCGAGCATGCTCACCCGCCTGCCCCAGACGCGCCAGGTCCGGCATCAACGCCGAACCCACCGCCCGCGTCAATCCCCCCAACGCCGGCAAGGCCCGTGCCCCCGGATGATACACCGCCAACGACGCCGCACCGAAATACCCCGAGATCAACGCCCGGTCGTACTTCATGTTCAGCATCGCAATCATCGAACTCACCACCAGAGGCCAGCAATAACTGAACTGCTCCACCAAAAGCGAACGCTCAGGCCGCCAACGTCCCCCCGGCGACAGCCACAACATCTGAACCACCCCCAAAGCCCCGCACCCCATCATCCAAACCACCTGAGCACCCACCACTTGCCCCACCGACGCACCTGTCAAAAACAACCCCACCGCCAGCAACGCCTGCCCCCCGTGCGTCAACATCCCGAACGCCCCCGCACGCAAAGGACGGTCCAGACTGATCAAAAACGGCGACACCAGATTCACCACCAGACTGCCAAACCCATAGAGTGAAAACTGCTTCAGCAACGGCGCCAAATCCGGATTCTTCTGCGACAACGCTAACGCCCCCGCGCCAAAATACAACACCCCCGCGATCACGCTCGCCTGCACCAGCGTCACCAGCACCGTCTGCACCACAAACGACCGCCGACGCTCCGCCCCCAGCGTACTGATGTAGTAGTAAAAACTGCTGCCCAACTGCAGGTTCACAATCGCCACCAGAAGCTCAAAGGCCAGCAGCACCTGCAAATACGTCCCCATCGTCACTTTGTCGTCGCTGAAATGACGCAGCAGCACCACCTGTGCCGCAAGCGTCGTCAGATGCGTCAACTGACCCGTCGCAAATATAATCGCACTCTTCTTAAATAGACGCATCGTCCTGTTAACCTGCTAAAGACCAGCCGGCAGCGCCACGCCCACTCTGCCGGCCATTACTCCCGCCACACCCCAACACCAACTGTCATACGCTCGGGCACTCCTGACTCGCGCTCAACTCTTGACACTTCCGCTCGCGCCACCCTGCACCGGCTTCACCAACGGCGACCGCCAATCCGCCACCCTCTCCGCACGAAACGACCGAGCCGAACCGCTCGTCAACCACGGCAGATGCGCCACACTGTGCTCGTCCACCAGACGCGTGAACAACGCGATGCGTTGACCCGAAAACTCCAACGAACCGTTCACCGCCACCCCCACCTGCATCCGCAACAACTGACCCGCGCGACGCTGACGAACCGGCAACGTCACATCAATCAAATCATCCATCGCCGGCGACTGTTTCGCATTACGCCACACCAGCGTCCGTACCGTACCGTCTCGATTCGTCACGTCCATCGACACCCACACCAAATCCATCTCCCCAGCTGACATGCCGATCGCCTCCCACCACTGCCCGAACGTCTTCGCGCTGTTCATCTGCAACACCGCCGTGTCAAACTCCCGCTTACGCGCCTTCTGGTGGTGAGTAATCTTCATGTTCCGCCGCAACCCCACGATCGTCTCCCGCAAACGTATCGCCCCCACCACCCGAAACACCATCACCACCATCGACAGCACGCACAAAAAAATCATCAACGCCCCCGTGTGACGCACCACCAGCATAAACATCCCCAAACCCGCTGCCACCAGCGTCACCACATAGATGAAAATCACCACGTGACCGTGCCGCAACCCCATGTCCAACAACCGATGGTGAATATGGCCCCGGTCCGGAGAAAATATGTGCCGACGCTCCAATACCCGACGCGTCATCGTGAACAACGTATCAAAGATCGGTATCCCCAACGCCAGGAAAGGCAACGCCAGACCCACCAGCGTCGCCGACTTCGTCGCACACATAATGCTCGCGCCGGCAATGACAAATCCAAGAAAAAGGCTGCCACAATCCCCCATGAACACCCGCGCCGGATTGAAGTTGAACAACAAAAATCCCGACAGACTCCCCAACAAAGCCACCATCAGCAACGCCATCGTCATCTGCCCCGTATGCAGCGAAAACACCCCGATCACCCCGCACACGATCGCACAAATACCCGCCGCCAGACCGTCCAACCCGTCAATTAGATTCACCGCGTTCGTTATGCCCAAAATCCAAAACACCGTCAGAGGCCACGCCAACCTCGCAAACCCCAACGAAAACCAACACTGCACAGCCAAACCGTCAATTCGCACACCCAACGCACC
>Ga0180432_10007998_pt1 | contig 13311 bp, 13 predicted proteins | sample SS_ome_10_FD_132414 | JGI IMG/M metagenome (GOLD analysis project Ga0180432, IMG submission 132414) | Hypersaline lake sediment archaeal communities from the Salton Sea, California, USA - SS_1_MS_2 metaG | ecosystem: Environmental > Aquatic > Non-marine Saline and Alkaline > Hypersaline >...
GAGGGTGATGTATGAAAAACTTCGTGCTCCTGTATGTCAAGGATGCCATGACCACCGACCTGGTGTCGGTTTCGCCGGAGACCAAGCTCAAGGAAGTTGAAAAGCTCTTCGAAGCCCATGATTTCAATTTTATCCCGGTGATGGAAAAGGGACGTATGGTTGGGATTGTTTCAAAGCTCGATATTCTCAAGCACTTTGTGTTCACCCCCCAGTCTATGATTCCTCATTATGACAGACTTTTGGAAGACGAGGTGCGCCTCGTTATGAACAAGGGAGTGCTGACCGTATCCACCGATACCCCCCTCACCCGAGTGCTGGAGTTGATGGTAGAGACAAAGCTCAGAAGTTTTCCGGTGGTGGACGGAGAGATGAACCTTCTGGGAATCATCTCCCGGGACGATATCCTGAGACAACTGCGGGAATGATGACAGATCGGAGGGCGCGGATCGTTGCGCTCACTTCTCGTTTTTCGATCCCGACATGTTGAAAGTCAGAGAAACAGTACGGAAGCTCAATACGGTACACCTGCAAACCATTTGTGTTTCTTTGTACGTGACATATTTGAAATAGAACTACTTCGGAGTTGTTTTTTTTGTAAAGAGAAAATCTTGAGAAAATCACTCATGTTGTTTGCGGTACGACAAGAAACCGATATCACGAAATCTGAGCATACGAGAGGTGTATGTCATGGCTCATGCAGTACGTTGGGACGCGGAGAACGGAACGATTCTTCTTAACAGAGATGGAGACGAGGAGCGGGTAATACTACTTCGCCGGGGATTCTGGGACGGCTTCTTGCCCGAGATAGTGGGAATTCTGGGCGAGGATGGCATGTCGGTGATGATGAGGAACCTGGTTAAGCGTGTAGGATTTGACGGGGAGTTCGGAGACAAGCCGAATTTCCGTACCCTGATTCAGCTATTCGATAAACGAATTCTGCCGGTGGACAGGGGAGGCAGCACCATCCACGAGACCGTCACCTGGGAAAAGGACGATCGCGAGATTACCGTATTCGGAGACACCACCTGGATCCTGCAGGACATCTTCACCGTCCAGCAGTTTAAAAACGCCCTGGCGGACGTCCTCGATGAGAACGGCGCCAGCGCGATAATCAGAACCGTCAGCAAAAAGGGTGGTGTGGTGGTAGGAGATACAGCCCTGAAGAACTACGGCTGGAAGAATATCGAGGATGCCATGGCATCACAGAACGAGAAGGTATTCGCCTATACCTTCAGCGTGGCGGGGTGGTGCCGGGCGCGGTCGGCTTACGCAGAAGGACCCGACGGGGAACAGATGCTGGTAGCGGTGTGTGACAATACCTATGAATCCGAAGGGATCACCGCGAATAAGCCGACGTGTCGCATCCTGGCCAGTTATATGGAGGGATTCTACAAGGGAGTGTTCTCCCGCCTGGCGAACAAGACGGTGGAGTGCCGGGAGGTGACCTGTCGAGCGACCGGAGCCGATCACTGCACCTTAGCCTTCAAGGTGAAGGACGTCGATGCCGAGCCGCTGGATTGGGACGAGCTGGCCGGTGAGTGGCAGGCCCTGGAGGCGCAGGTACTCGGCTGATAGGCGCCGCGCAGCAAGACGTCGAACACCGAAAAATACATATCAAAATATATCTGCACAAAGCGAGGGATTGCCCCTCGCTTTTTTTTTTCGGTATTTTGTAATTCATCCTCTTGATCTCGGGCATCAGCGCTTCTCCCGCCGCATTTTTGTCTTGAAATACCACTCCCCCCTCGTGCCGACGGCGAACGTGTCGTCTCGGCCCGCCGGCATGTACGTAATCGACGCGGCGTTTCATTGTGCCTGTCATGTTTAATATTTTGACCGACGGTATTTTTTTCTTGACATTTCTCCGATAACCCCATATAAACACCCGAGGGCGAACGTACGTTCGTTCGGTGGGCCGGGAGGGTGGAAAACGTGGGTGAAGGATATCAGGGAGTGGGGAACATCGTGGGAGAGGGGATAAGGGGGCGGTTGTCTCGATAGTCGATAAAGTAGCGGAAGAAATTTTTTTGATGTTTATGGCGAACGAATGTTCGTTCGCATGGAGTGTGCGGATTGCTCACGGGACGGACGGGACAGTCATCCGCGTTCAGTCTCGCTCTCGGGTGATGACACCCGGTGAGGCACGGAATATATGAAGCGGGTCAAGTCAAAGGTCAAGGATAAGCATCTCGTCGACGAAAAGAGAAAGAAGATCGTCGACGGTGCCATCTCCGTATTCAGCGAAAAGGGATATCCCAACGCCACGGTGCGGGAAATCGCCGAGGCGGCGGGGCTGGGGCTGGGGAGTATCTACGACTACGTCAAGTCGAAGGACGATATTCTCTACCTCTTTTACGAAAACTACATGAACCGCTTCTACGAGAAGCTCAGCACCGCCGACGAGTACGACGCCGACCCGAAGCGGAGGCTCAGGGTCACCTACGAGGCCCTCATCGATGTCTGCTTCGAGCTGGAAGACCAGGTGATGCTCGCCTATACCCAGGCGAGATACATGAAAAAACCGTATCTCAAGGAGATCCTCACCCGGGAGGCGGAGATCGTCGAGAGGTTTTTCGACATCCTCACCGACATGGGGATGGAGCGTCGAGATGCGGATCTCAGGGCCAACTTTCTGGTCTATTCAGCAGTGTTCGGCGTGTTGCGGCGCTGGAACCTGAAACACCTTCATGACAGAACCCGCATCACCGAATATCTGATCGATACCAATTTGAAACCGTATTTATAATAACACACAGTCGAAATGTGAAGGAGGAGTTTTATGCATCACGACACCACGCGTTTTCTACCTCATGATACGTATGAGGCGCTGCACAAGATGTCCGTGGAAGACCCGGCGGGCTTCTGGGGCGGCTGTGCGGAGTATCTGCACTGGTACAAGAAATGGGACAAGGTGCTGGATGATTCCAACGCGCCGTTTTACCGCTGGTTCAAAGGCGGCAAGACGAACATCTGCTACAACGCGGTGGATCGCCACGCCCTGGGCGCCAATCGCGGCATGGCGGCGATCATATGGGAATCCCCCACCACCGGCGACTCCCGGGTCCTCACCTACTTCCAGCTCTACCGCGAAGTCAACCGCTTCGCCGGCGTCCTGAAGAACCTGGGCGTCAAGAAGGGCGACCGGGTGGTTATCTACCTCCCGATGGTTCCCGAGGCCGCCGTGGCCATGCTGGCGTGCGTGCGCATCGGCGCCATCCACAGCGTCGTCTTCGGTGGATTCTCCGTGGAGTCTCTTGCCGGTCGTATCGACGACGCCGCGCCGAAAATTCTCATCTGCGCAGAGGCCGGAAGCCGCAAGGGCAAGGAAGTGCCGCTCAAGAAGATCGTCGACGATTCCCTGGACCACGCCACCCACAAGGTCGATCACGTGATCGTCCTCGACCGGGGCATCGGCAAGGTGGACCTGAAGAAGGGGCGGGACATCCTCTGGACGGACGCCCTGGAAAAGCACGGAGAGCTCTTCGTGGAGCCGGAACAGCTCGACTCCACCGATCCGTCCTACATCCTCTATACCTCCGGTACCACCGGCAAGCCCAAGGGCGTCGTCCGGGATACCGGCGGCTACATGGTGGCGCTCCACGCCTCGATGGGACAGATATACGATGTGGGAGAAGGCGACGTCTACTGGTCCACGTCGGACATCGGCTGGGTGGTGGGCCATTCCTACATCATCTACGGCCCGCTTCTCAAAGGCGTGCCCACGCTGATGTTCGAGGGAACCCCGGATCACCCGGACCCGGGCATCTGGTGGGACGTGGTGGAAAAATACGGCGTGACCCACATCTTCAGCGCACCCACGGCGCTCCGAATCCTCAGGAAGTTCCCCGAAAAGTGGTTCAAGGAGCGGGACCTCGGCTCCATCAAGTACTTTTTCATGGCGGGCGAGCCCCTGGACGAGCCGACCTATCACTGGGCCACCGGGGCCCTGGGAACCCAGGTCATCGATCACTACTGGCAGACCGAGTCCGGCTGGCCGATGCTGACCAACATGCCCGGCGTTGAGTCTCTTCCCATCAAGCCCGGCTCCCCCACCAAGGCGGCCATGGGGTACACATTTAGGGTGGTGGACGAAAAGGGCACCGAGATGCCCCGGGGCGAAAAGGGATACTTCATCGCCGAGGGACCGCTGCCTCCGGGAACCCTCATGACCATCTGGGGTGACGACGAGCGTTACAAGGAGACCTACTGGGACGTTTACCCCGGCAAGATGTTCTACCACACCGGCGACTTCGCTATCGAGGACAAGGACGGCTACTTCTGGATGCTGGGACGGGCCGACGAGGTTCTGAACGTGGCGGGCCATCGCCTGGGCACCCGGGAAGTGGAGGAAGTGCTCTCCGGTCATCCGAAGGTGGCGGAGACGTCGGTCATCGGCGTCGCGGACGAGCTGAAGGGCGAGGGGATCTTCGCCTTCGTGGTGCTGAAAGCGGACGTGGAGCCGTCAGAGACCATCGAGAAAGAGCTGGTGAAGCTTATCCGGGAGAAGATCGGCCCGGTGGCGACGCCCAAGGAGCTCCGGTTCATCAAGGCGCTTCCCAAAACTCGAAGCGGAAAGATCATGCGCCGGGTCATCAAGGCCGTCGCCGAGGGTCAGGAGTTGGGAGACCTCTCTACCATCGAGGACGGCGCCACGGTTGACGATGTGGCCAAGGCCCTGGAATCGATGGGAATCGACAAGAAGTAGAACCAAAGGAAACCATCGATCCATGCAGCGATAAAAAAGGGGTCGGCCCGATGGCCGACCCCTTTTTCTATAATCATACCTCATGAGTGGCGGCATACCCGCGATCGTTTTTGAGTATACCCAACCATTCATCCCATCGGCGATCCGATCGATGACACAAATAAACCGCTCCGGGAGTAAATGACCCTAGGGAGCGGCCTGGCCGAAACAGGTTGTAATGAATTCCGTCTTTTCCGACGTCAGCGGCTTGATGCCACACCAAAAAACGCCGGCCGGATCCGTGAGCATCTGCTCAACGATCCGTCGCATCCCGGCCCGGGTAAGCATAACCCCCCCGAGCTTCGGCCGTATCCTCCGCATGGCCGCAAGGACCCGGAATCCATCGCCGTCCGGGAGGTTCACGTCGATATATGAGAGATCCACATGGTTTTGCCTGACGTGATCGACGGCTTGGCGCCCGGTGGGGACGCCCGCAACATCATGACCCAGCTTCCGCATGGTGTCGCAGAGAAAATCTCGCACGCCCGCATCCTCATCCACAACAAGGATATTCATGGCGACACCTCGATTGAGATAGACAATGTATACATTCTACTCCCCGGGAGGTAAATTTCATAGTGTTTTTTCTATTAATTTTTATTTACGAATTTCTCATGAGAATTTTCTGATCCCGGCGCGGCCGGATATTGACAAATCGAGTTTCTCGTGATACTCGGTGTTATCGCAGAAGATATTCAACCGGAGGATGCATGAAAGTAGTCGTGATCGGTTCTGGGATATCCGGGTTGACTGCCGCCGGATTGCTGGCTCGGGCGGGCCATGACGTGACGGTTCTCGAGCAGTTCGAAACCATCGGCGGCGTGACCGCCACCATTGAACAGGATGGATACCGCTGGGACCTGGGCCCCATGCTGGTGCCGGACATGATGCCCAACGAGCCGGGGGGGAAGGTGCTTGAGAAGCTGGGAATCGCCGATAGCGTTCCCCTGGCGAAGTCGTACCGGGGGAACGTGTTCAAGGACTTCGAGGTGTTTCGACCAGACGAGTATACAACCCCCTACGGCAGGCGGGAGCGGCTCAAGGAGCTGTTCCCCCATGAGACAAAGGGCCTGGATGGCTACTACCGGTTCCACGAGCGGGTGATGGACGTAATCTCCCTCTACGGCCAGGAGGGATTTGCGGCCAAGGTGAAATTTTTCCTCAAGCTGCTGACGATTCTTCCCCGGAAGAACTGGAGCGCCCGGAAGCTGATGGATCGCTATTTCACCGACGAGAAACTCGTCGCCGCGTTCATCGGGATGCTGGCCGACTACACCACCCATCCCGAGGAGTTCCCGGCCATCTTCGTGCCGTTCATCAACCCCGAGGCCTGTTTCGACGAGCGCACGGAGCTCGACTATCCGGGCCATGAGCATCGCTCCACCTGGACGGCGGTGGTGGGCGGCATGCAGATCCTGGTGGACGCCCTGGCGGAAGCTCTAGAGCGGTTCGGCGGGACGATCAAGACCGACTGTCCCGTAAAGAAGATCGATATCGAAAAAGGGCAGGTGAGGGGGGTCATCCTGGAAGGGGGGGAGCGGGTCGATGCGGATATCGTTCTGGCCAGCGGCGGCGCTCGGGAGCTGTTCGAAAACATGGTGGGGAGGGAGCACCTGCCTGAGAAGTTCTATAAAAAACACCTGGATGATTTCTCCGAGACCGATTCGGTTTTCATGGTCCACCTGGGGGTCGATTACGATCCGACGGTTCACCAGCACGACGCTCCCCTGTGCTATTACTACATGACATACGACATCCCCGGGGCCATCGAGGAGCTGGAGGAGAACATCTACCACGAGGGGAAGGACGGCTTTCTGGTCTTCTGCCTCTCGGCGATCTCCCCGGACATGGCGCCGACCGGACACCACGCGGTGACTGTCTATACCATCGCCCCGAATTACCCGAAAAACGGCTCGTGGGAGAAGGACAAGGAGCGGTGGGCGGACACGCTTTTGGAATATGCCGAGGAATACATCCCGGGCCTCCGGGAGCATACCAAGACCCGGGTCATCGTCACCCCGGAGGACTTCAGGAAGCGCACGTATCTGAAGCATCACGCGTTCGGCGGCTGTACGCCCAGGCTAGGGAAACACCCCATCGAGGCGAAAACCCCCATTGAGGGCCTCTGGTTCATCGGCGCCCAAAGCGAGACCTTCGGCGGCGTCATCAGCGGCATCACCGGGGCGAACCGGGTGGTGGATCGGATTCTCAAAGGGAAGTAGACACGCCCGGGCGGAGATCGTCATTATTCGCTTTCAATATGTGAAGAAAAAGCGCCCTCGATATATCGGGGGCGCTTTTTTAATCAGAATTTTCGTGACCGAGGTTCCCCTGGTCGCGGTATCGGGATTATATTACGGCTTCGCCCCGATGAGGGGGAATATTTCCGTGTGGATATACTCGATGATCCGGTCGATCTCGTAGGTGTTTTTCGTCTTGGTGGGGCCGGTGATGTAGATGGGACGATCGGTGAGGTCTCCCATCTCGATGTCCGGCCCGCCCATCACCCCGCCGATGATGCCGGCGTAGGGATTTTCCAGGGGGATGTCGTTGAAGGCGGCCCAGGCCAGGGCCCAGCCCCGGGTGGCGTTATCCAAATTATATCCCCCACCGCCGGTGGCGATTACCTTTTCGACCAGGGTCGACAGCTCCTCGGTGATTCTCTTGTAGCTGTTATTGGTCAGCGAGAGGTTGGTCAGGGGGTCGTTGTGCATGGAGTCGGTACCGATCTGAAGGATGAGGGCGTCGGGGGAGAAGGCCTCCAGGGCCGGGGGCACGACGGCGAAAAATGCCTTGAGATACAGCTCGTCGTCGGTTCCCGGGGGCACCGGGATGTTGATGGTGTAGCCCCGTCCGATCCCTGTGCCGATATCGTTCTCGAACCCGGTACCCGGGTAAAGGGAGCGGCCGCTCTGGTGGAGGGAGATGACCAGGGCGCCGTCGTCGTCGTAGAAGCCGTGCTCCACGCCGTTGCCGTGGTGGGCGTCGATGTCGATATAGGCGAACCGCAGGCCGTCTCTCCTGAGCAGCTTTCCGGCGATTGCCAGGTCGTTGATGTAACAGAAGCCCTCGGCGTGTTCGGGATAGGCGTGGTGGAAGCCACCGATGGGATTGAAGCAGTAGGCGCGGCCGTCTGATTCCATCACCCGGCGCATCCCCACGATGGTCCCGCCGCTGACGAGATTCAGCTTTTCAAACATATCCGGGAAGATCGGGCAGTCAGGAGTGCCCAGCCCCGCCATGAGGGTTCGCTCCTCAATCGACCCTTTGCCCGCCGCGTCCAGCGTTTCGAGATACTCCTTTTCGTGGAAGAGGAGCAACTCGTCGGTGGTCAGCTGCTCCGGCTCGACGATCTGAATCCAGTCCCGGTCGAATAGGTCGTACTGCATACACAGGTCATACATCATCTGGGTCCGCTCCGGCCGGAAGGGGTGATCCGGGCTGAGCTCAAACTTCGATGCGTCCGGAGAGTAAATCAAAAAGCTGTTCATGGATACGGCACGCAGTGTGGGTGAAAAAAAGCGAAGGCCATATTTCTAACCGCCCCTCACAGGGCGTCATGGATCGGTATCCATCCATCCAAATTATATCCGATGCCGGGGGCAAGTCAAAGGAAAACCGACCCACGAACTCCACGGATGGGGGGTGTGGATCGGTTTTCTACATGAAACGTATTATCCGGGAATGAAGGAGAGGACCGGCGTCAGCGGTTCATCCCGGCGCACACCAGCGCCCCCGCCAAAATCTGTATCAAGCCCATGATCGTCCAGCTCAGCACCATCGGGAGGGACACCTGGAAGCTGCTGTAGGTAATGACCATGCCCGGTATGGACGCGATGATCCAGTACGCGAGGCCGTAGTGAATCCCCCGGCTCCAGGCGCCTTTTCCCGTGAAGGTATCCTTCACCCGGTTCCAAAACCATGCCAGCACAAGCCCCATGACGAAGGGGTAGGCGAAATAGATGGACATGAGCGGATCGTCCCAGGCGCGATACAGCTCTGTATTGCCGTATTCCGCCATCAGCCCCGGCAGCACCAGATTCGAGAGAAACGAAAGCCCCACTGCCAGGATCAGCATCACAAGCCCCGCCAGGAGGCCGGGTACGATGACTTTTCTGAACATTGCAGACTCCTTTCATCTTCTTTTTCATGGATAATATAAAAAAAGCTTGATTTTATTGAGATACGAAGTATAACACACTATTCGGACATCTTCATCAACTGGTAAACGAGAAGTCTCTTTCGAGGAAGCTATTCCCGAATATTCGGGTATCGGCTGACCTCTTTGCCTTGTTGTTTCAGATGTAAATGCGATATAATGGCATCGGCATGCACATGAGACAATGATGTGTACTATGATTCGACCACCTATTCACGCGCGAGGTACAGCATGACCGCAGAAAAGAAAATGGCGACGAACATGGCGATTCACTCGGTGATCGATTCCATCAATGAAATTATCGGTGAAAAGGCCCTGAGGATCGTGTTTCGCAGCGCCGGGATGGAATACCTGCTGGATAACCTACCGCCCTATGACTGGGAGCCCTGTATTTCCACCGAGGACCAGGTGAAGATATACTGGGAGGTGGAAAAGCTCCTGGGTCTCAACGGCGCAATAGGGGTATGGCGCCGCATCGGATATAATAACATCAAATACACGGTCGAGATAGCGCATGTGCTGGATGGCTTCGCCGATTTGGAGCCGATCGAAAAGTTCAAGAATGCGATGGACCTTATGTGTATGGGGTCGGGTAAGGGGAGGACGGTGCCCAACGATGAATACGGTGCAGACCTGGATGTGTACGATTGCCTCCTGTGCCGGCATGACACCTCTAATAAACCGATCTGCTCACTCTATGAGGGGGTAATGCAGTATCTCTGTGACTGGGCCTTCGGGAAGGGTGTCTACATCCCCCGGGAGATAAACTGCAAGGCCCGGGGGGATTCGACCTGTTTTTTCGTCCTGGAGAAGAGGTGACATCGGTTTTGTTCTCCAGAAAAATGCTTTTCCCTGAGATATATCGGCGGCCGGATTCGGCCGCCGATTTTCATTTTGCATCTATGGGCCGTTTCGCCCATGTCCCCATTCATGTTACCGATCATAGCCTGACGGATCAGATCGTTACACGCGGTGAAAAAACGGCCGACACCGATTCCTCAGTACAATCGGTGCGAGTGCATGAATTTTCGCTTGCGCCCGTGATGCGGAATCGGTCATCGGCCGTGTTGTTATCGCAGGAACGGAACGTGTTATAATTGCATCGATCGGTCGATGGCCCGCCACTCGTCGTCCAGGGTGTCCCAATCCAGGGCGCCGCTCCCCTTCGGTTTTTCCTTTATGGCGAAAGAGCAGTAGTCGTCTCCCATCGCCCGGCACTTCACCTCCCGGGACTCGCATGTCGAATCGGAAAGTTCCGAGAACATGACGTCCGCGATGCCCTCCAGGTATCGCTGAAACAGGATGCACGTCGGTGTGCTCGACTTCTTGTCGTGGGATTCAAAGGTGTTATCACAGCGGGCGTAGAACATGTATCGGCCGTTTTCATCCTTTTTGGTGATCACCCGGACGTTTCCCCAACCGAACATGGGAAAGGTGACCGACAGGGATGAGTCCATGGAGTCCATGGCGGTGTCGATCTCGGTCCAGTTGTAGTTTTTCATCACTTGTTCGGCCACGGCCTTGCCGCCCCGGCGGGCAACCGCGTGAAAGACCGCGGCGGCGCCCTTTTCGGTTAAAATGTCCGCCGTCACCTCCTTGAAGGTGTGAATCATCTGGAGAGATTCAAGCATAAATGCGGTGTTTCCGAAGGCCTGAAGCTCCCTGCCGCCGCCGTTGACGGTGATGGTTGGGGGTGCGCCGCCGTTTGAAATTCCCAGGGGCAGCATGTACTCGTTTTCGAATATCGACAGGGTCTCAAAACTGGGGACCTCCAGGTAATCGTCGGTCGCCCCCATTTTTTTCATCAGGTTTCGAATGGTCATGGTCAGGACGTTTTTTCCCTCGACCTTTTCGATCTCCTCAAAGAACGCCTCCATGAAGCCTTTACGCATCATGATGACTCTCTCATCGGTTCCGTTTCGTGACAGCGTGATGGAACCTTGGGTCATGTCCCAGGCAATGGTGTTTTCCGCTCCGTTCATTATTTCTCCTCCTTTTCCCTTCTCTCATGGGACGGTGCGTCGTCGTGAATGAGTATATAATACGAAGTACGACGACACGTTTTCTTATTGCGCCGAGAGCTGAAACGTATAATGATGTGCGATGCGAATCGGTACAATATTTATGTGTGATGTGAGAGTGTGCAGGCGGAAGCGGATCTTCCGCCTGCACGGTGAATCTGTCCGATGATGTATCGGGTTTACGCCCCGTCTTCCCGGGGGACGTCGGTCTTCGATTCCTCATCAGATTTCCAGGGGCCACAGCAGCCGTGCTTCATCATGTGGCCCATCATCCCGTGGAATCTCTCGTCTTTCATCATCCGGGACATGTTTTCCTTGAAGGAGCCATCCTTCATCATCTCGGCCATGGCATCCTTGAACGCCTCGTGTTTGTTACAGCACATGGGTCATTCCTCCTTCTTCCTTTATGTATGCTGACACGCCGCCAGCGGCCGGTGCATGTTCCGTGGTGGTTAACATTTCACTGGCCGGCAGGGGGAGATATTGTTGTATGAATGATGGAACGGCGTTCGCTTGCCAACCGATCAGGCGGTCGAGCTCTCTGTTGCTGTTTTCCAAGTATGTCGCGAGATGAGGGCTCGAGATTTCCAGAAGCGCCGTGGTTCGCTCAACAATGCGGGACGTCGCCCGGTGCGCATAGCGCAACGCCTTGTACCCGTGCATGTGGGCCGATTCCGGATAGGCGTCCGCCGATTCGGCGGCCCGGTGCAGGTAGGCAAGAGACGACTCCTGGTCTAGGATGACGTCGCCGAACGTATACCCGTTCGTTTGGGTTGAAATCCATCCTCCGGGTTTTTCCCGATACGACCACGAGACGAACTGGATCGCCTGGGCCGCCAACAGCGTGAGCATCGCCGCGAATCCGAAGGCCCCCCAGCCGAAGAGAATCCGATCGGATATACCGATGTCGTTGGATGAGCCGTCGAGTATCATCGAGGGTGTGAGCCTGACGCTGTCGGCAATGACCATGCGGTTTTTGAAACGTCCGTATGGATGTTCAGAGGGAAAGCGAAATGATATACCGAGGGTTCCCGCTTCAAGGAGTATAAGCCGGGTCGGCTCGGATGTGCCCCCCGATTGGGGAAGTACGACCAGTATAAGATCAGGTGTTTTTTGACTCTCCGGAATCCGGAAGGCGCCCACAAGGATTTCCCCATCATCGGTCATCGCAATCTTCATGGTGTCTTCCGCTCTCGTGCCTCTCGGGGGGACGATGGCGGCGGTTGCGTTCTTTCTTCTGTAATAGAGATCCTTCTGATAGAGCTCTTGTATTTCCCGGGAGCCGCTGGATTCGACGGCCTGGGAGACGACGGTCTGAAAGATATGACCCAGCGTCGAGGGGAGGTCCTTCTCACCTCCCTTGAGCAGTGTCGTAACGAAGTGACGGCGATCCCCGCCGATGACCGGTTCAAAAGGCGCTGTATTGCCGGCCCCGGTGTTTTTCGGCAACGACACCCGTGTATTATCAGGGGAAACCTCGGCGGATCGATGCCTGGGGATATCGATTGAGCCTGTCTGAGTTATCTCGGCATGAATCTGTGACATGGTGACTCCCGGTGATGTGTGTGTTGTGTATAATTCATTTAAGTATTTAATAAATATCTGAAATGGATGGCGCAAGAAAAAGGGATACTACTCCATTTCCGACAGTGTTTTGACGACCTCTTCCAGCTCCCGCTCCAGCTCTTCCTTGTATTTTTTGAGGGCCTCGATCTGGTCGTCTTCCTGGGCCAGGTCTGGCTTCTTGACGTCGCCCAGGTGGTCGCAGCAGCAGATGGTGGATACCATCCGCCGGCACTGTTCCATTGCCGTGGGATTGATCTCGTAGGGGACCCAGTATCCCTGGCGCTTGTCCCGGACAAATCCCGCATATCGGAGGATCTTCAGGTGCTGTGAGGCGGCGGAGGCGGTGATCTTGAGGTGATCGGCGATCTCGTTGACCGTCAGGGGGCCCCTCTCCTTGAGAAGCTCGATAATCTTGATGCGGTTGTCCACGCCCAGCGCCTTGAAGAATTCGACCAGCTTTTTTCCCATGATCCGCCTGTCTGTAATTAAGTAATTGCTTAAATACTATCATCGACGAATCCGCCCTGTCAAGGGTTTTTTGCCCGGTCGGTAATTTTTCGGTAGTCCGATGTGTGTGCCTGATTTTCATATTCTTTTATGACGATACCGCGCTTGATCTATTGCAGTCTGATTTATTTTCCTGATCGACAGGTGCCGCTGGCCATCACCGAATACCATCGTTTCTTTCAGTCATTTTATTCCACATGTGTTCAAACACCCCTTTCTCTCATGAGTCCGCTTTTGAATGATCTGACATCATCTTTTTGATTGGAACCATCATATGCGAACGATCTTACTAAAACCTGAAATGTATGTGAGAA
>Ga0180432_10007999_pt1 | contig 13310 bp, 7 predicted proteins | sample SS_ome_10_FD_132414 | JGI IMG/M metagenome (GOLD analysis project Ga0180432, IMG submission 132414) | Hypersaline lake sediment archaeal communities from the Salton Sea, California, USA - SS_1_MS_2 metaG | ecosystem: Environmental > Aquatic > Non-marine Saline and Alkaline > Hypersaline >...
AAGAAGTCCGCAAGCGCGGACTGAAAGTCCCGTCGGTATACGGGGGCGGCATACCGGTCAACAAGTCGCTCAAGGCGGGCATCGAAGGTCTCAGGAAACTGATCGACAACTGTGCTGCATGCAACGTGGGCAATCTGCTAATGGGCGGAATCGGCAACGCGGATCTCTACGACGCCTACTACAAGGCCATCGCCGAATGCTGTGACTACGCGGCAGAGAAAGGCATGGGCATCAGCGTCAAGCCACACGGCGGGCTCAACGCCACGGGACCGCAATGCCGCAAGACTATCGATATGGTCGGCCACAAGAACTTCCGCATCTGGTACGATCCGGGTAACATCTACTTCTATTCGGACGCCAAACGCGATCCTGTGACCGATGCCGCCACGGTGGACGGGCTCGTCGTCGGCATGTGCATCAAGGATTACAAACACCCTAAGAACGTCGCGGTAACGCCGGGAACAGGCATGGTTGACTTTCCGGCCGTCCTGGCGCGACTCAAACAGGGCGGCTTCACGGGTGGGCCACTTGTCGTGGAATGTCTCGATCCCGGCGACCTGGAGCATACTCTGGCCGAAGCAAAGAAGACCCGCGAGTTCCTGGAGCAACTTACCGGCCAAAAAAAAGGCCCTCGCGCAGAGCTTTAGTCAAAAATGCTGAACTGACGGCGGGTGTGGCCGTAAGCGACATTACACCGCTGGTCGGTTACCGTATGAGCGGCTATTTTCATGAGCGGTTGAGCACGGAAACTAAAAAGGAGACGCTCTACTGAACGTCTCCTTTTTTCTCGTCAGCCGAAATTAGTTTCGTCCTTTCCCGTTACCACGCAAATCGGAGTCCGCCACTGAAGACATGCGCAACAGCATCGCCGTTAAACATGGCGTCATAATTGGCATAAAGTACGGTATTCCTGTTCGGCCCGTATTTAAGCCCTGCACCAAGAACCGCACTGTCGCGATTCATCCTGGCGTCTTTGATCGAGAAACGGTAAGCCGGCGTGGAAGCAAAACTGGCCGTAACACCGGCTGCAGCATCGCCAAACTCATGGATCCACTTTGCACGAAGCTGACCCCAGAGATTCTGTTCACCCTTCTTACGGAAATACTTCGATGCCTTTACGCCAAGAGATCCTTTGTAAGATTCAAAGCTCTGCTCTTCGTAGCGAAGCGCACTCGAGCCGCCTGCTTCAGCGTAGCCGTCATGGTTCTGATAGGCAAACTCGAAACCGCCGAGGGGTTGAACCAGAACATCGTCGAAGTGGTAATTCCTTGCCGCCTCAACATAAGTCGAAACCTCGTAGCCATCGAAATCGCCTTTGTTTTTCTCGCTGACAAAATCAACATACCTGTTGGTTTCGCTGTCAAGATCGGCGTAGGCAAAGACCGCATCGATATAGCCGTCGTAGTCCTTGTAGCTGCCGTAGAGGCCGCCATAAAGCGAATCGATCCGGCTGTTATCCCGGCTGCTGTTGTATTCCACGTCGGTATCTGAGTAGCCAAATGTTACACCGGCCATATACTCATCGGTGAACTGGTAATCGAGACCCAGTGCCAAACCGCCAATTTCATAGTCGTAGCCGTTGACACCTTCTTCACTGTCGCGATCACCGATTGCTCCAAAACCCTTTGTCCAGAAGCCGTATGGGCTATCGGCGTCGTATTGGCTGCCGTTACCGACCGCGGCGACATCGGTTGTACTGTTTCTGGTTTCAAACACGCCGGTTGTATTGCCAGCCATGGCAAACATCGGGCCTTCCGTACCAAGACTTGCCATGCGGGCATTGTGCATCCTGCCTGATATCGCGCCGGCGAAGCCGGATGCACCGGCATCGACGATCGGAGCGATGGAGGGCCGGGTCTGGCCGCTCAACTGGTCGTAGGCGCCTCTGAGGTTGTCATCACCGGAAACCGTCTGAAGGGCCGGTATGATACCGCCAAGGTTACCGCCTCCGTCATGGATGTGCTGAACGACAGAGCCGCAGGCACGCTGATTGTCTGTGCGAAGAAGCGACAGATCGTCGAATGGGGCGACACTCGCAGCCGCAACCAACGTAGCAGTAGATCCGGGATAAGACATAGTACCCGTTACGCCTGTGTCCCAGGTAACAAGAGCGGTGTTAACGGTGGTGAACTCTCCAGTGATGGCGCCGTCGGCTTCGATGAGAGTATATTGCTTGCCGTCTGTTATCGTCTCACCGTTGGAGTTTATCGCAATCGTGGAGCCGCTGTTGATGGTAACATCCCCGGTCACATCGAGCTTGTCGCAGTTGCCGGCGTTGTCGATCTCCGCCTCCAGCGTGCTGCCGTCCTCAAAGGTCACGTCACCGTCGACTGTCAGGGTGCCGATGCTGTTGCCCGGCGAGATGGTTCCGTGGTTGCTGAGCGTGCCGCCGCCGTCCAGCGTGAGCGTGCCGTCGCCGGAAAGTGTGCTCATACTGTTAATCTCGGCATACGGCGTGATGATCTCACCACCGTTGGAGACGTTGAGCACCCCTTCGCCTCCCACACCAACATAAAGAGCGCTGGAGTTGGTCCATGTCGATCCGGCGCCATCAACGGTAACGTCGCCGGTCGAACCGCTCTCACGACCGATGTAACCGAAGCCATTGCTCACGGCACCGCCATCGGAGATATTCAACGTGCCGTCGCCGTAGTTGCCGACATAAAGATGGTCGGTGATTGTCCATGTCGAACCTGCCCCGGTTACGGTTGCCGTGCCGGCAGCGGCATTGCCAATATGGCTCGATACAGCGTTGACCGTACCGCCGTTTTGGATGGTCAGCTCGCCGCTGCCGGAATTGCCGACATGAAGATAGCCGGAGTTGCTCCAGGTTCCATTATTGACGGTAACACTGCCGGTAGAACCGCTGGCATATCCAATATAACCGTTTGCATTGCTGACTGAGCCGCCGTTCTCGATATTGAGTGTTCCGGTTCCGTCGTATCCGACATAAAGAGGGGTGGCGTTTGTCCACGTTGAATTGGTACCGGTAACGGTCGCGACGCCGGTTGCATCGCTGGTATAACCGATGAAGCCGTTTGCATTGTTCACAGCGCCACCGTCTGAGATAGTCAGCGTGCCGTTGCCGGAGTTACCGACGTAAAGAGAGTTGGCGTTTGTCCAGGTTGAACCGGCGCCGGTCACGGTTGCTGTGCCGGTGGAGCCGGTCCGATTGCCAATATACGCAAACGTATTGCTGACCGAACCGCCGTTTTGGACAGTGAGCGTGCCGGTCCCGTCTCTGCCGACGGAAAGAGCGCCGGTGTTTGTCCATGTGCCGTTATTCACAGTTACCGTGCCGGTAGAGCCGCTGTCATAGCCGATGTGTCCCGATGTATTGCTCACGGTGCCGCCGTTTTCGATTGACAGCGTGCCGGTTCCGCCGTTGCCGACGTAAAGATAGCTGTTGTTAGTCCACGTCCCGTTGTTGACGGTAACACTACCTGTGGAACCGCTGGCATAGCCAACATAACCCTGTGTGTTGCTGACCGCGCCCCCGTCGGCAATGGTCAGCGTGCCGTTGCCATTGTCGCCGACCGTGAGATAGTCGGAGTTCGTCCAGGTCGAGTCGGTCCCGGTTACGGTTGCCGTGCCAGTGGTGCTATCACTATAGCCCACAAAGCCGGTTACACTACTTACGGCGCCGCCACTTTCGACAGTGAGCGTTCCCGTACCGGATTCGCCAACAATAAGATCTCCGGTATTTGTCCATGTCGAGCCGGCGCCGGTAACAGTTGCCGTTCCAGTTGAGCCGCTCTCATCACCAATAGAGCCATCTGTATTGCGCACGGCGCCGCCGTTCTGGATATTGAGGGTACCATCGCCATAAAAGCCAACAGAAAGAAAGCCTGAGTTCGTCCACTGAGAATCGGCGCCATTTACTGTTACCGTACCGGTCGAGCTGCTGCTATGGCCGATGAAGCCGTTAGTATTGCTTACAACACCGCCGGTTTGGATATTCAGCGTTCCGTCGCCTTGCGTGCCCACTTCAAGATAGTCATTGTTTGTCCATGTCGAACCGGCGCCGGTGACCGTCACTGTACCGGTGGCGCTGCTGCCGTAGCCAATCCGTCCCCACAGATCGTTAGTCACCGTGCCGCCGTCGGAGATCGTCAGCGTGCCGTTGCCCAGTTCACCGACAGCAAGATAGCCGGTGTTGGTCCAGCTCGAACCGGTCCCGGTTACAGTTGCCGTGCCGGTCGAACCACTGGAACGGCCGATATAGCTAGTTAAAGCGCCGACCGTGCCGCCGTTCTGGATGGCCAGCGTGCCCGTGCCGTCCTCGCCGACGTAAAGATAGCCGCTGTTAGTCCATGTCCCGTTGTTAACGGTTACAGTGCCGGTTGCACCGCTATCATACCCAATAGTGGCGTCCGTATTGTTGACGACGGCGCTATCTGTGATGGTCAGCGTGCCGGTGCCCTCGAAACCGACAACAAGCTCACCGGTATGTGTCCACTGAGAGCCGCTGCCCGTTATAGTTGCCGCCCCCGTGCCAGTGTAATTACCAATGATACTTGTTGCGCTGCTTACTGTGCCACCGTTGGACACTGTGAGTGTACCGTCGCCGTAGTCGCCGACATAAAGCCAGTTGTGGCCGGCCGTGTCCGTTATCCACTGTGAACCGACTCCGTCTACGGTTACGGTTCCGATCCCCGTGCTGTTGGCGCCCAGAGAGGCACCGTTGTTAGTGGTTATAAGACCTCCGCCTGTAATATTGACGTTGCCGGTGCCGTAGTTTCCCACCATGAGATAGCTGTTTGTCCATGTTGAACCGGCCCCGTCGACAGTTACCGTACCGGTAACACCGCTGTCAGCAGAGAGGTAACCGCCTATGGTACTGTTGCTGCTTAAGACATCAGAGTCGCCGTTAACCGTCATAGTTCCGTCAGCGTCTTTTCCGATGTAGCTGTTGGTTGAAGACGTCCATGTTGCCGGATCAGCCGGATCGATATTGCCCGTTGTGACAATCGCCGCCTGCGTGGACGCGAAAAAGACCAGAGTCATTGCTGCTGCCAGAATTTTCTTCATTTTTCTCTTCCTTTCCAAAGTTGACAAGACCTTCTTAGCTGATACGCGACTTGTAGCAATACAGGCGCAGAATCACTTCACTCATGGAATTCCCACGAGGAGAATAGCTGGAACTGGTTTACGTGGACTCCGTAGGCTTCATATTTCCTAATCACAAGTTGCTCGTCACGGATTAGCTGGGAAATCCGGACATGGAAATCTCAGCTTCCTTGGCATTTCTTCAGTTCCACAAGAAGAATATGCGCCATTGCTCACTGATGTGGATGCGGTGCCCCACCCCTTATCTGTCGTCTGACAGTTTTTGCGGCATGTTGGCCGAGGATATCTTCAGGTAATCCAATGTTTCACTTCGATCATGCGTTGTTTCCGCAATGTTGCCCTTTGTAAGCCGTAAGGCAAACTGCGCGAGTACTCCCGGCAAAAAAATTCTCTATGCTCTCTTCAGTTTGATCATATTTTACTATACTATCTTTTGGAATATCCCTGGTCAAGTCTTTTTCTCAGAAACTCAGAGTGATTCTCGTGGCAGTCAAAACCCATAGCTCGGAAAAGCTTGACTCACCGAGGCGTTGTCGGTACAATCTACGCTGGTCTCTGCCAGGAGTACAACGAATTGGGATCACCGGCGTTCCCGCCTGGATTGATTCCATCTATGCGGATTTCTATGCAAGGACAACAAAGTGAAATTTACAAAAATGCACGGTATAGGCAATGACTATGTGTATGTCAATTGCTTCGAGGAACAAATCGACAATCCCGCCGAACTGGCGAAAGTAGTCAGCGATCGGCACAAAGGTATTGGCGGCGACGGGCTGATCCTGATTGCACCCTCGCAGACGGCGGATGCGCGGATGCGCATCTTCAACGCCGACGGTTCGGAAGCAGAAATGTGCGGCAACGGACTCAGGTGCGTGGCAAAATATATATACGAGCACAAACTGGCTTCTGCCGGTGGCGCATTTTCAATCCCGGGAGGGGCGACTTTCCCTGCATCGCTAAAGATTGAAACCGGCAACGGGATTTTGACCGTCGGGCTCATGGTTGGTGAAGACAACGCAGTGTCCAGGGTCTGCGTGAACATAGGCTCGCCGATTCTGACTCCGAGTGAAATACCGGTAAACCTGCCCGGCGACAAGGTCGTTCAACAGCCAATAGAGATTCTCGGGCAAGAACTGCTTATGACATGTGTGTCTATGGGCAATCCGCACGCGGTGTTCTTCTGTGACGACGTCGAGTCGATAGACCTGGACAAAATCGGCCCGGCGATTGAACATGACGCCGTTTTCCCGAATCGAATCAACGTTCATTTCGTCCGGATAGATGGGCCGAACGAATTAACAATGAGAACGTGGGAACGCGGCAGCGGTATAACCATGGCCTGTGGAACCGGGGCATGCGCCACGGGGGTAGCCGCAGTGCTCGCGGGTAAAGCAGAGCGGACGTGTACGGCACATCTGCCCGGGGGCGACCTTGATCTCAACTGGTCCGAAAAAGACGACTGCGTCTACATGACCGGCCCGGCAACTGAAGTTTTCTCCGGAATCTGGCCGGGCAAGTAATACAATCCTTCAAACTTGTTGGCAGAAATAAACGTTTCCTGCTAAACAGACACACCTTTCAGTCCGAAAAAGGAAAAGTGGTGTTGCTTTTTGTCAACACTGCTTTTTGGTCCTGACATGCAATGGAACCGGTCGCTGTACGCATGCAGAAAGGATCCAAAAAGAGACTTATGGATTACACAGACTCCAACAGAAAGCCTGTTAAGAAATGCGACGTCGAAAGACTGGCTGCGATCGGCATGCAATCATCCAGGATCGCCCACGAGTTGAATAATCAGCTTGATGGTATAATGCGATACATGGATCTTGCGATGAGAATTGTCGAGCGGGAAAATCTCGATAAGCCTAAGGAGTACCTGACACATTGCCAGAAGACGTTAAGGCGAATGGCTCGAATACTAAGCGAAATGCTGGAATTCTCTCGTGCAACCGATACCCCCTCCGCGTACGTCGAAATTGACCAATTGATCGACGACGCCATCAAAACTATAGAGCAGCGAGCTGTTAGTTTGAACGTCAGGATATCTCGAAAGTACGGCAGCGGATTGCCCACTGTCCGAAGCGGAAATCTATTTCAGGTATTTTGTAACATCGCCAAGAATGCTCTGGATGCAATGCCCAACGGCGGAGAACTGATAATTTCGACCTGTCAGGCGAAAAACGACACCATAGCGGTTGGGTTTCGAGACACCGGCCAGGGGCTTCCACCGGGCGATCCGGAGGCGATATTCGAGCCTTTTTTTACAACTAAAGACATGGACAAGGGAACAGGTCTGGGACTGGCAATTTCCAGAGACATTATTGAAAGCTATCGCGGGCGCATCACTGCAGAAAACGCCCCCAATGGCGGCAGCCTCTTCACCGTCTACCTGCCGGTGACAAGTCAGGCAGGGAATTCATTAGGATAGATTGGGATACTACATGAGAGAGAAAAGCATTCTTGTTATAGACGACGATAAGATTATCCTGGATTCACTCTGCGAGTTTCTTTCGTTGGAGGGCTTTCGCGCCGAAGGCGCCGAGACGCTAAAAGGCGCTCTGGCTATGCTGGAAAAAGAGAACTACTCGCTGGTGCTGACTGATGTCAATCTTCCCGACGGAGACGGCCTCGAGTTGCTGGATATCATCGACAAGGACTATCCGCAGACGGTAGCCATAGTAATAACCGGTTACGGCACAATCGAAAGCGCCGTCAAGGCTATCAAAAAAGGCGCCTACGATTATCTGACCAAACCCATCATCGACGACGAGTTGCGGCTCGCCGTGGAGCGGGCAATGCGGCAGCAATCTCTAATGAGTGAGAACGAGAACCTTAAATTGCAGCTCGATAGAAAACACCGCCTGGAAAATATCATCAGCCACAACTACAAAATGGCGAAGATATTCGACCTCGTCGAGGCTGTCGCCGACAGCAAGATAACCATACTGATGGCGGGACCATCCGGTACGGGCAAGAGCATGCTGGCCCGTGCAATACATCATCGATCCAGCAGGCATAACAAGCCGTTTGTCGAAGTAAGCTGCGGGGCGCTGCCTGAGACGCTGCTCGAAAGCGAGTTGTTCGGCCACGCCAAAGGTGCTTTCACCGGTGCCGTAGCCAACAAAGAAGGCAAGTTCCTGGCCGCGGACGGCGGGACTATCTTTCTCGACGAAATCTCTAATGCCTCCCCGGCTCTGCAAGCCAAACTTCTGCGCGTGCTGGAAGACAGGCAGTTCGAGCCGGTCGGCAGTAACAAGACTATGGTCGTAGATACGCGGATACTACTGGCGTCAAATCGAAACCTCGACGAGGAAGTCCGAAAAGGAAGATTTCGCGAAGACTTATATTACCGGATCAACGTCGTGACAATCGAGCTGCCGCCTCTATGTGAAAGAGTGGGAGACGTGCGCCTGCTTGCCGAGCATTTCCTGCGAATGTACTCGGCTCAGCACAACAGAGAAAAGCTCGGTTTTACCGAAGAGGCGATGGAGTACCTGGAGCGGTATCCCTGGCCCGGTAATATTCGTGAAATAGAAAACTTCATCGAGCGGGCGACGTTACTTAGCAAGAGTACGTTCATCAGCCCCGACGATCTGCCGGATACTATAAGGCAGGCGCCCGCCCAAAAAGTTTCGGATTTCAAACCGACAAGCCTCAAAGAGGCCATGGCCGGCCCGGAGAAGGAAATCATACGGCGAGCGCTTGAGGCAAATCACTGGAACAGACAGGCGACAGCAAAGGCGCTCCAAATAAACCGCACGACGCTATTTAAGAAAATGAAGCATTACGGCCTTTATGCCGAGGCCGAGAGATTGGGGCTGATTTAACAAAAAAATCGGGAAAATTCACCGGTGAGGGCCGATTTTTTAAAACCCCTGCTTTTTTGCGGAGGGAGGGGAGAAGGAAGAGAAAAGCAGGGGCAAAAAATGAAAAAGCTATCTTGATTATAGCAATATCCACGGAAAGATCAACCAAAAAAAACGAATTTCCAGCATTTCTTACGTAAAAAATTCGCACTCTTTTAAGACAAAAATGGCGTCTTGTGAAGGCTCAAGCTTTGAAGAATATCTTTTGTCGATACAAGAACCACAGGAAAAGCCACTTGGCCAATACAACACCAAGCGGAAGCACTATCGGCGCCGGCAAACCCGCATTTGCGGCCACACCGGCAAGAAAGAATTCTGATATCTTGTCAAAATCAAGGAAACTCTGCGTGAAGTATATCGTGATCGAATTCATTCCTATCACAATGAAAAAGAAAGCCCATTTACGATATCCTTTCACATCGATTATCCAATAGAATATCGCCAGCAGCAGTAAACTCAGGCCCCCTGAGACAAGAACGTACGAACTGGTCCAGATGATCTTGATTATGGGAAAGACCTCTCCCCATATAAGCCCCAAAATCAGGCTGGCTACACCGGCAATGACCAGACCGGCCGCTTTGCGAGTTCCCGGTCGGTCCGTCCGCAGCCAACAGCCGGCCAAAGCACCCAATAGAACAGTGCAGGTTGCAGGCAAGGTCGAGATTAGTCCCTCGTTATCGCCGAATCCATAATAGAGCTGGCCGGGGATCACTTGCTGGTCGATGTAGGACGACAAGCAACCCTGCATCGAGAGATCACCGGCTCCGTATCCGGGTACAGGAATGAGAATCATTGCAAGCCAGTATAGTACCAGAACTGATACTACAATGATTGCCTGTACTCTCCATTTCGTGTGAATTACCACCATCGCGGCAAGAAAATAGCACAGCCCGATTCGCTGGAGCACGCCGGGCCATCGCATCTGCGGCCAGTCGAATCTCAGCAGCCCGTTCATAATCAGACCTAACAGTATAAGGACGGCCGATCGCTTGACTACGTGTAAATAGAGCGCCGTCCGGCCCTGCCTCCGCTCCCTTCGCCTGCTCAGCGAGAAAGGCAACACAACTCCCATGATAAACATGAACAGTGGGTATATCAGATCCTCAAAACGAAAACCTTCCCACTCAACGTGCTCCAATTGCAGCCGTATCGTCTCGGTCACAGGGTGACTGTGTACATCTGCGAGGCTCGCAAAAAAAGTCCCTCCGCCAATGATCCAGAACATGTCAAAGCCTCGCAGCGCGTCAATCGAGACTAATCGAGTACTCACCACGGATTTGTCTTCTTTTTCCTGCACTATTACCTCGGCTTTCTAAAGTACTCACTTCGCTTTCCAATAGCCGGCACGAATCAAAGCCATCCAGCTCTCAACGACATCGGGCATCGGAGAACAAGTTTAGCAATACATACAACATGCTGTCAAGGACAACCGTTGCATTAGTTAAGGTGGAAAATATCGGATGGACTTGATAACATATTCGTATTCAAAATCGCTAAGTCCATTATATCGCAATGTGCCGGACACTAAGGAACTTTAGCTAAAAGGTGAACATAAGATGAAGAAGAAAGAAATGCTACGTCAACATTTCCATCAAACCGGTTTCACCCACAGTATCGTGTTTAACATGCCCATGGCCGGCATGTTCCTGCTATTGTCAATTTTGTGCTTCCCGTCGGCTTGCGCGAGCCAGGAGGGAAAACAGGCGCCGAAGGCGGCGCGGAGCGTTCATCTCTGGTACCCCGCCGATCAGGGCGTCGTATATTACAACGAAGTGACGGTCCGGAAGAGTTACCCGGGCAGCTATTTCTGTGTATGCGGTTTTCGGCATGGCTATTTCGGCATACAGGAACTTTGGCGCGGCCGCAAAGTTGTAATCTTCTCGGTGTGGGACCCGGGCAAGCAGAACAATCCGAATTCCGTGCCCGATGATCGCCGCGTGAAAGTGTTGCACGAAGGTGAGAATGTACGTATCAGCCGGTTCGGCAACGAAGGCACGGGCGGAAAGAGCATGTTCGACTATCAGTGGAAAGTCGGTGAAACCTACAGGTGCATGGTCAAGACCTCCGTAGAAGGTGACCGGACAACATATGCTGCATATTTCTACCTCAACGAAGAGAAAAAATGGAAACATCTGGCAACCTTTCAAACGATAACCGGCGGAGACTACCTCAGTGGGTACTATTCGTTTGTCGAGGACTTTCTGCGCAACGGCGAGAGTGCTCGGAACGTCCGCCGCGCGCAATACGGCAATGGATGGGTCAAGTCCAAAGAAGGCCGGTGGCAACGTCTTACCGGAGCCACGTTCACGGCCGATCGGACACCGACAATGAATATCGACGCGGGCGTCCAGTCAGGCCGATTCTTCCTCCAGACCGGAGGCCAAACGGAAAACCATACACCTCTGAGATCGAAAATGACCTGCAAGGTCGAGTGGATGAGTCGGCCCAAAGCGAGCTTTGATGAGAACTGGGAACTTTTCTGGAACGATGAGTTCAATTACGAAGGATTGCCCGACGATAGTAAATGGAATTATGAAACAGGCTTTGTCCGTAACCGCGAGAAACAATACTACACGAAGGCCAGAGCCGATAATGCCCGCGTCAAAGACGGCACGTTGATTATCGAATCTCGCAAAGAGAAATACGAAAAAGCCGACTACACATCCGCAAGCCTGCATACGTGGCACAAAGCCGAATGGCTTTACGGACGGATCGAAGTGCGAGCAAAACTTCCGATCGGCAAGGGAATGTGGCCTGCAATCTGGATGCTTGGGACGAACCGAAGCCGGATTGGCTGGCCCGCCTGCGGCGAGATCGACATTATGGAGAACGTCGGATTCGACCCGGATATCATTCACGCCAATATACATACGAAGGCATACAATCATAAGATAGGGACGAACAAAGGCTCGAAGATAGAGGGCGAGAAACCCTACGAACAGTATCATGTCTACGCAATAGAATGGTCTGAGGACCGGATCGACTTCTTCTTCGACGAACGGAAGTACTTCACTTTCGAGAATGAAGGCAAGGGAAACGATGTCTGGCCTTTCGATAAGCCGCACTATCTGATCTTGAACGCAGCCGTCGGCGGTAGCTGGGGAGGCCGAAAAGGAATCGACGACAATATCTTCCCACAGAAATATTATATCGACTATGTAAGAGTCTTCAGAAAAAGGTAGGCCGGCGACATCAGCTCTTTGCTTTCCAAAAACAAGCCGGAACCAGGATTGTGATAGTTTTAGTCCCTACTGGAAGAAATGCATGCCATGATCTTGTGGGTGCATTTGAGCCATGGACTTTAGCAGGCCTCTCAGATTTTCATCATCAAAGGTCAATCCTTCCAGACGAATCACTCTGGATAATCGCTCGGTTCCCGTATCAACCTCAATGATAAGGTCGCCGCGGTAATCTCCAGTCGACGCTACCCTTCCATAGGAGGATTTGTACAAACCAATGTCACTTGCAAAGACGGCTGCCCATAAGCGTCTAAAAGATTCAAACGGAACACCTGCCGTTAGATAATACGCATCCGGGCCACTTCCATGTTGGAGCGTGTAAATCACCCGTTGACCTTGCTGGTCTACTATCAACTTGTGTGGAACGGGCGCTGAACGGCCATGGTACAGATCGAGCGTGAACTTCGAGCTTCGTGGTAAAGCAGCGCTCAGATTCCAGGGCCCCTGCCGCATATTTGTCGGCTCTACCGGGACTGCAAATCTCTCCTGAGAAGCTCCTCTATTTGGAGCATCCACAGGCACAGTGCCGCTTCTGTGTGCTTCAAGAAGACGCAAAGCTTCGATTCGGCTCCGTGCGTATCTTACACGTGGATCGTGCGGGCTGGTCCTCATAAACTCTTCATACGCTTCAATAGTGTCGGCCATTCTTGCTTTGCCGAAAGGGGTGAGTTGCTTGGCGCAGCCGTTCAGGACAAGAGAAATACAGACGAAGAGTGCTAAACTCCCGCATAGCCGGGCACACCTTCGATTCACGCACTTCTTATACATCATGTCGCTCCAAAAATCTCTTCGCCGAAAATGCCACATCAGGATTGTTGGCGACTTTATTATATAATCGGCTAAAACGCGGCTCGACTTTGGCCGCAGGCGCCTTATCCTGCCAATTGCCGTCATTCGGACAACATCTCGTCAAAAAGATCATGCTCAGGCCATTCGGCAACGGATTTGACGGCTTTTGACAGAAGCGGATCAATCTCCGAGAAACCGTCTCCCCTCTTGTTGAACAGCACAACGCAATTGACACCGTTTCGCCAGCGAGCCATAAATGTATAGGTTCCCGGCAGGCTGCCGCTATGCCAGGTATTGCGCCGGCCGTTGCCGTAGTCTCTGACGTTCCAGCCACAAGCGTAATATC
>Ga0180432_10008000_pt1 | contig 13309 bp, 6 predicted proteins | sample SS_ome_10_FD_132414 | JGI IMG/M metagenome (GOLD analysis project Ga0180432, IMG submission 132414) | Hypersaline lake sediment archaeal communities from the Salton Sea, California, USA - SS_1_MS_2 metaG | ecosystem: Environmental > Aquatic > Non-marine Saline and Alkaline > Hypersaline >...
GTGCGGACGAGGAGCCCGTCCTGGTTCGGCGAGGGCGACGAGAAGATTTACATTGACGGCGAGAAGAAGCCCTCCATTCGCGGCACAGGGACTGAGGACTATTTTCTTTCAGCCTGGGGGCTCAAGAAGAACAGCACGCCTTACTTTGGCGTGCCGTACCTTAACCACCCCGACCGCATCGTCGGACAGATGACCTGCTCCTACCGATGGCACATTCACGATCCGCTCGTCTTCAACACGGGAATCCGCGTTACATTCGAGACCTTCGGCTGGATGTCGCCGGACGAGAACAAGGAGCGCAAAGCTCACTCTTGGAACGAGCGGGAGGACGATTTTACCAGCGTGGCTTTCTGGTACCAGATGGGGCCTGCGAAGAAGTTCACCGAAGTTCCGCCGGCCGAGGAGCGCAAGCTCCCGAGCCTGGATCGGATTCTCGTATGGGGCAGGAACTACGCAGACGCCCGGCGCCACGGCGAAGGAAAGGCAACAGTGCAAGAGGGCGCCCGCTACCTGGAATCGAATGGCCAGCTTTTCTTCCAGCCTGAGTCCGTCGGGCAGGGTTGGCTTGAAATTCCCTTCACCGTGGAACAGAAAGAACCCCTGCGACTGATCCTGGAGTTGACCCGGTCTTACGACTACGGCATGTACCAGCCCTACTTAAACGGCATTAAGATCGGCAAGCCTTTGGATCTCTATCGTGCCGAGACCGATCTCTGGGAGTTTCACCTTATGGACTTCTGGCCCGATCCCGGCGACTACACGCTGCGACTCGAATGCGTGGGAAAGAACCGGGACTCCACGGGTCACTACATTGGCGTCAACTCCGTCCGCCTGCGGGAGCGCCGGCCTCGCGTAAAGACCTTCGGCTACGACAAAGACAAGGACTGGCGGAAAGAGCAGGTTTTGTATCAATAGGTGTTTCGTATCACAAGAAGGGCGAATTATTAGTCTGTAACGCCTTAAGTGATGGGTGTCATTGCGAGCGAAGCGAAGCAATCTCAACCCCAACGAATGAGATTGCCACGGCCTCCAAAGCAGGCCTCGCAATGACAAGCACGCATAGCAGATGTTACAGGATATTAGGAGGTTGCCTCGTCATTATGGAAAAACGCAAAGAAGTCAGACTGATAAACGCGGCGGCGTGCACGATCTTACTTCTAACCTTGTGCTTTTGCGCTCAGGAGGCGCTGGCCTCTGAGCCATTCGATTTTGATGAGGCCTCAAGTAACGTGCCCAAGCCAAGGGAGATATGGCCTCTGGTGCGCGAGCACACCGTGCCGCTGGAATTCACAATCCATTCGGATGAGATCGTATCAAGTGATACCGACCCCTCGAAGAAGCTGCGCAAGGTGACCGCCCATTTCTACAGCCAGGAGCTTGCAGGCAAAAAATGGGGCCATCCCTGCGTGATATTCACTCCGGCCGACAACCGCCGGAACCTCGCGCCGGAGCGGAAGGGAAAGGTGGTCATAGTGGGATGCCCCGGCCGAGACTACTTCGGCGTCCACGTCGACAAGTACGGCGAGCCAATCGCAACCCGGACGGACTATCCGACGATGGTTCTGTCCAATCCGGGCCGCTATCCCGACGGGGCCGACATCGAACGCGACATCGGAATCCTTTCAACCTTGAGGAAGCGGACCGGCAAGGACTACTACAACATGAACTGTCAACTGGCCGTGGTGTATATCCAGGCAATGAATGCGTTTCAACAGTTCCTCGGACTGGAAAGCGTCAAGGCGGTGGTTGGGGGACACTCCAAGCGAGGCCGCAGTGCGACGGTTGCCGCAGCGATCGATCCTCGCGTGGCCTCCGTCATCGTCATGGGCAACGAGGGCATTTACGCGACGGACAGAATCCAATGGCACCTGTCCTTTCATCACGCCTTCTTTCAGGAGCAGGTGAATGTGCCGGTCTTCTATCTTGGCGCGACGAATGAAGACGGCTACAGGATGTTCAACGTCAACATCATGCAGGAGCGTCTCAAACGGCCCATGACTATCGAGATGATCCCCAACTACTGCCACTCGAACTTCAGCGAGATTCAATTCATGGATTTCATGATGTGGGTCGCACATGTATTCGACGGCCGCCCGCTGAGCCGCATCAGCGAGGTGAGCCACGAGCGGCAGCAGGGCCGCACAATATTCCGGGCCAGAGTCGAAAGCAAAGCCAAAGTCCAGATGGTGAGGGCCTGGTATGTGTATACGGACGATCCGGCGTGGCGCGACCTGATGTGGTATCACCTGCTGATGCACAAAGCGGGGGATCACTACGAGGCCGTGCTGTCGGGAAAGATGCCGGATGCGTTCATGATCGAGGTGGGGGATATCGCGATGGGTTTTCCGGGGTACGTCTCCAGCACTCCCCGGAAGCTCACGGACGCTCCTGTTATCGAGCGACGGTCGAGGGGATCGCGGCCTCGCCTGTGGGAGCCAAATCAGTAGCACTGCAAATTTTGTCTGAAGGAGCCAACCATTATGACCAGGACTGTTCAATTCTTATCGCTTGTTCTGACACTCGTAGCCGTGACGACTGCCGACGCAGGCGTACTGTCTGAGATTACCCGCACGATAGAGGGCAAAGCTCGCCGTGCTTCCAGCGGGCTGTTTGACCCGGAATCGAACCAGGACGCATATCATGTAGGCCCCGGCGAGACTGCCGTCCTGCCGATGCTCGAGGGGCCGGGCGAGATTCGGCATATGTGGTTCACCATCGCAGGGCGCGATCGTCGTTATCCTCGCGCTCTGGTAATGCGGATATATTGGGACGGCGCCGAGACGCCGTCGGTCGAAACGCCTATCGGCGACTTTTTTGCCGCCGGCAACGGCATGCGTGCGAACGTGAATTCCCTGCCTATTCAGGTCACCTCCTACGGACGGGCCCTGAACTGCTACTGGCGGATGCCTTTTCGAAAAAGTGCTCGAATCGAACTCACAAACGAAGGGCGGCACAGGCTGACCGTGTACTGGCAGTTCGACTGGATGGAACTGCCGCGAGTGCCGGATGACATGCTCTACTTCCACGCCCGATACCGGCAGGAGTTCCCCGCCAGGCCGTTCTCGCCTTATGTTATTTTCGAGGGCCGGGGCAATGGACACTACGTGGGAACCGTCTTCTCGATTCAGTGCAGTTACGGCAGTTGGTTCGGGGAATCCGACGACCGATTCTACATCGACGGCGAGACGGAGCCTTCGATCGTGGGCACCGGCTGCGAGGACTTTTTCAACGATGCATGGAACCTTCGGGTATTCAGCAATGCGAACACGGGCGTGACGATCAAAGAGGCCAACGGCGAAGACTGCCGGTTCACCGCGTACCGCTGGCATACCCAGGCTCCCGTTACTTTTCGCCAATCGCTCAAGGTGGACATCGAACGTCGCAGCTATTCACTGGTAACTAATCCGGAAACCGGACGGCGCGAGCATTACGATTTCAAGTACCGGCCGGACTTCTGCTCCTCTGTGGCATTCTGGTACCAGAAGACAATTGCAGAGCCCTTCGACCGCTTCCCGCCCTTCGAGGAAAGGATTAACCAGGAGATTTTCCTTGAAACTTCGGATATGGTCTCCGAGATAAAGACTTCGCCGGGCGTCACCGCAAGGAACCACAGTAACCGCGTGTGCAATCTCAAACGAGGATTGTACGTGGACAACGCAGATGTCGGCGGACGGTTTGAGGTTCCCTGCCATATCGACGAACAGGGCAAGTACTCGATCTCGGTTTTCCAATGCCTCTATCGAACGGGAGGCATTTGGAAGCTAACACTCGAAGGGCCCGTCGGCGAGATCCTTCTCGATCAGGCTATGGACTTCTACGATCCTTATCTGGCCTGGACGGAAAACAGACCGGAGAACTTTCTTTACGGCACATGGTTTGAGAATAAGGTCGGGATACACGAGTTGACGCCCGGCGATTACGTGTTTCGTTTTGAATGCGTCGGATCGAATCCGCTTGCCCGGGCGGCAGATTCGGATCAACCCGGCCTGAACTGCCGACTGGACGGCATCTCGTTGCGCAGGTTTCCCTGGGATGACCTCTACGGCCAGATGCAGCGTTACCTTGCAGATGAGAAAAAGCTCTTTGCCGAAAGAGTTGCTCGTGCAAAGCAGATGGTCACTGAACTCGATGCGGCAATAAAGCGATTTCGGCTGGACACCGGCCGGTACCCGGACGATCTCGGGGAGCTTATCGAGCGCCCCCGGAGATTTCGGTCTGCAACCGGAGATTGGCCGTATGTTGCTGAGATTCCCGCTGATCCCTGGCAGCAGCGTTACCGCTACGAGCATCCCGGCAGGTTCAATCCCGACGCATTCGACGTCTATTCCGTCCACGGCAACAGTAGAAACCCGTCCCTGTGGATAGGCAACTGGCCCAATCCTTTTCACATCCGGGGCGCTCTGGAAGGTGAAAATCTTGAGATCAAAACGGCAAGCGAAGAGGTCTTCACCTCGAAGCAAAGGATCGGCGTAGCGTCGTTTCCGCCACTCTCGGGGGGACGGCTGCTCTTCGTTCGCCTGCGAGAGAGAGGCGATTCGATCGACCTGATGCTTCCGCCTTCCGTCAAGCCGGGCAGATACATTCTGAAAGTGCGGCTGGTGACTTCCTGGGATTATGCCGTCATTCGCATGAGCTTTAACGGCACGCCGCTCGGGCAACCTGTGGACACGTATACTTCCGTGATTGACACCAGGTCCGTCGTGCTCGGCGCAGTGGATGTCAGCGCAGAGTCAAACACGCTTACGTTGGAGGCTGTGTCTCGAAATCCCGAGTCAACCGGATACTACGCCGGAGTCGATGCCGTTATGCTGGATCCGACACAATAAGTACGCGAGCGACAATAGGATCTCAATCAAGATTTCCCATATACATTTCACCAAAAGCTCCCGCACACATCAAGTACCATAGTTCGGCATGACCCCTTTACCCCCTTGATATGCAAATTCATAAGCCAGTACGAACCATCCAATCCTCGTCAAACAGTGCCTTTTCAAGTGCGGAAACCGCTTCCTCGTCAGATTCCCCAATACGTCCCAGTGCCTTAGCCGCAGAACGCCGCTTAGCCCTGCCCTCATCACCCAATGCCTCCAACATAGCCGGGACTATGCCCTGCTGAATCCCACCAAGGGCCATAAAATAGTTTCTCACATCTTCGTCCTCTTCCGGCCTGTTCATCTTAATCTCAAGGGCCGTTGGCATTTTGGGCAAGGAATCCAGATATCCCACCGCAATCGCAATTGACTCGTGAACGGGAAGACGCTTCTTTCCCGCGCCTTTGGATACATCCTTCCATGCCGCATCTGACGTAGCCAACGCACGTAAACCTTTTCGCACGGAATTATGGGTAGGACCGCCCGCATCTAATGACAGGATTCTCAAGAGCTCGGCGACAGATTCTTCCGATCTTGTGTCACTGCTCTCGGGAACAATCCTTTCAAGTGCCTTTGCAGCCCACAGCCGAACTATGGGACTCGGGTCCTCCAATGCGCGAGTCACAGCAGGTACTACATCCTTTGCATCCGGACCAATCTCGCCAAGAGCGAAGGCAGCCGCAGCGCGATGATATTCCCAACTCCCTGATTCACTCTTTAGCTGGTCCGCCAGCGCAAAAACAGCTTCTTTTGCCTGCGAGCCCATCAACCCGAGAACAAGGGCCGCCGACGCGCGGGGGTATCTATAATTCAACTGGGGAGGCTTCAGCGAGCCAGCATCCTTCATCACTTTGACAAGAAACGAGACGGTCTCCGGCGGCGGGCCAACCATACCCAAGGCAATAACGGCAAAGTTGCGCGCATGTTTGTCTTCACTTTCAAGGGCTTCGATTAGGGCAGGCGCCGCTTCCGCCGCCGAACCCAGGCGACTCAGTTCCCAGGCGGCCGCAGTCCTTGATTTCGTGTCGGATCTTAAAGCTTTGATGAGCGCAGGCACGTCTTGTTTCTTAGGAGTGCCCGAAAAAAGCACTCTGCCAGCCACTGCGCAGTCAAGACGCTGGTCATCTGTCAATGCCGAGACAAGCTCAGGCCAGGCCTGAATGGCGCTATCACCAGCGGCCAGGATCGCTATCGCGGCATCCTTACGCAGTGTCGTGTCATCGCTCTTTAGTTGCTCGATCCGGAATGACGGTGAATTGCCGTCGAGGTGTGATTGCGCATGCTCCGCCGATCCTGGCGTCCAGGACTCACTTGCCGCAAAATGTTTTTGAAGCATTTGAAAAATGTCGTTGCCGAAGAGCGTATAGTGCTTTTTTAGGGCATGGCCAACATCTTGTGAAACTTCGAATCGGTCGGGCACATGGTGCGATTGCAGGAATTCGTGCGCCCATGTGCTGTCCTCAAGTGCCACGTCCCTCGTACCGCTGAAGAGCCAGAACGTCATACCGACCAGCTTGCTCTTGTTCCTGACGACAATATCCGCCGGATTGTTTTCATTGAACAAGCGCGCGTCGTTTCCAAGAATATGCTTAAGAAAGAGTTCATGCACGCTGCCCGGCGCGGCCATTCCTCCGCCAAACGACAGTACAGCGCAAAACAAGTCGGGATACTTGGCGGCAAGTCTCATTGCGCCGAAGCCTCCCATTGAAAAGCCATGGATGACCCGGCAGGGTTTTTCCGGAATCGTGCGACACGTCGTGTCGATATGGGGAATCAGTTCGTGGATGATCGTTGTTTCCGACATGATCTTGCCGTCGGCGCTATCGCAGTAGTAGGAACGTTTGCCGCCGTTGACAAACACAATGATGACCGGGCTCATCCTATTCTCGGTAATCGCTTTATGATAGACCTTGCTCAGATCGATCTGCGCCGATTCGTTGCCGCCCGAGCCGTGCAAGTGATAGATGACCGGATAACGTTTTTGTGATGCCTTATATTCATCGGGCAAATAGATGTTGTAACCGACGTCGGTTTGCATCGCCTGGCTGAAATAGCTCTTGTGTTCGATGCCGTGATGCTGCGTTTCAGGCGGCACACTCCAAATGCTCTCGCCAGTCTTGGACATATTCAATTTGCTATCGAGTTTAATCAGCTCATCCCCGTTCAAGAACGCGCTGCCATCGTAGTCAAGGTTATTGAACAGTATTGCGGGGGCTTTGAATTCTTCCCTGCTAATCCTTCCATCCTTGTTGACGTCCCAATCCCTGGAAGGCACAAAGAGAGAATGGGTGTTCGCGCCGCCCTTGGTCGCAGGCGGCCGGCCGCCCATTGCTTTCTTCCGCTGCTTCATCTTACTTCGGTACGCCCGCGCCTCCTGCATCGTCAGTACGCCGTTTTTGTCTGCATCGGCCTCCGGGAACCGCCGGAGCAGATCAACCAGCCTCGGGGCGCCGGCGGTCTTGCTCCCCTGGGCGGGCGCGGCGCTCGCAATTGATGGAGCACCACCTTGTTCTTTCCGGGCTTTCACCAGAGATTCATGCTGCTCCCGCCACCTCACCATGTTTGCCTCGACTTTCGCATCATAGCCGTCGGGTTTCGTTTTGGAGGGCGGTTTTACGCGAGGTTGAAATTCCAGAAGACCGGCGGATTGTAGAAAGGCGTCGGCACGAAGAGTGGTTTTCTCCAGCCAGGGAGAGAATTTGAAGAAGCCGTGTACGGCGCCCTCGCCTACAAAGGCTTCAACCGGCATGCCCAGATTCTGCGCCTGGTTAACAAAGTCCAGGATCAGAGTATGTGAGATATCCCGCGTTCCGTAAAACGCCAATGTTGGCGGCATTTGCTTTGCGTGTTCCGGGTCACCGCCAAGCATACGCTGCATGATCCGTGGGTCAAGGACATCCAGGTCAGGATTGAACAACATCAGCGCTCTTAATTGCGGACAAATCGAAGAATCGTCTCCTGACGCTCGGATATCATCCATATAGAACACGCTTGCCGGCAGATGACCGCTGCCCGATCCGCCGCCAGCCGCGATACGACTCGGATCGATCCCCAGTGTTTCTGCGTTCGCACACAACCAGCGTACGGCGCTGAGAATATCCTCCATGCACTTTTCCGATGTGACCCCAGACTTGTCCTTTTCACGATAGTCCGCCCGAGCAACCACCATGCCGCGAGCGGCGAAGTACTTTGTCTGCTCTCTGAACTGCCGATTGACGATTTCAGGCTTCCATCCGCCATTGTGAAAAAATACCAATACTGCGCGGCTGTCGCTTTGGCTCCAGTTCTCGGGATAGGTCAGATATATTTTCAGTGGTCGATCTGCTGTGTTCTTGTATACATGTTCCTCTGCCGGCTCAGAGGCAGCACACAAGGTGCATAAAAAAAGAGATGCACTGATCATGCTCAGATGAAACTTACATATCATTCGGGATTTGCCATTTGACCTCATAATTGATGCTCCTGTACGCTAAACTGTCAATAATACAGCATTCGGGGCCTTGATATCAACCCGTCTGGTCACCAACATGGCCAATACACGCGCCAGAAAGGCTTCTCCGGTAACAGATGGTCGAAACTGGCTTGAATGGTCTCTATAGGCTCTATACTATCAAGTTCAACTCTATTTGTTACCCACTATCTGGGAAATATGGGCTCAATTCCTTCCGTGTGCTGCTGGAAGGAACCTGATAAGGCAGCCGGGGGGCTGGGCTCAAGAAAAGAGGATCCGGATTCTGGCTCACGGAAAGGCGATGGCTGACATCAATTGTTGATACAGTGATTTGCCGTTGACCGAACCGGTCATGATGACGATTCCGGACTGCCTTGCAGGATCGAATTCACTATAGCAGCGAAAGCCGGTGCCGTTCGATCCGCTGTGCCAGGCACGAATGCTGCCATCATCGGTTTTCCCAACTACCCATCCTAATCCCCTGTGTACGGATACATAACCAGACCGGCCGGCTCGCGGCACCGGTCTTCCATGTGAGCCTTTGATCTCAACGGTCGGCGTCAGCATTTCCGCTATAGACTCTCTGCTTAGCGAATGGGCAGCCGATCTGTCCTCGCTCATCACCTCTATGATAAACCTGGCATAATCATCCGGCGTGCAATACAGCGAATACGCTGCATTGGCACGGTCAAAGAGACTGCGGTCTGGCTTGGCCTCGCCGGCCTCATCGTGGCCCGCCGAACCCAGCTTGTCATAGCGCTGCTCCCAAACATAACTGCTGGAGGCCATTGAAATCGGCTCAAGCAGGGTCTCTTTCATAAATGAATTCAACGGCTTGCCTGTAATGTGTTCGACGACGCGCTGCAGATACAGATAGCCTTCGCCTGAATATCCGTATTCCGTTCCCGGCTTGAATTTTACCGGCAGCGGCCCGCCTTTGCGCCAGCCGCCCTCTCGCCAGTTGGGAAAGCCCGTAGTATGCGTCATGACCATCCGCGCCGTTATCAACTTGTGAAGCGGCTCATCCTCAAGATAAGGCTCATCGAGATAGTCCACCAGCGGCCGGTCCAGGTCCAGCTTTCCCTGCTCGACCAGTTTCAGAACGGCGTAGGTAAACACCACCTTGGACATCGAGCAGGCCTCGAACACTGTCTCCGGCGTGACCTTCTCCGGCTCGCCGGCGCGGACAACTCCGTAGCCCTTGTGCCAGGCGATTTGGCCGTCGGAGATTACCGAAATCGATACGCCCGGGATTCTCATGTCCGTCATCAACTTAGGAGTCAGAGCATCGAGCTTGCGCGTTACCGACGCCGGATCCTTCCGATCAGTTCCTTCGGCGGGAACCGGCACACCGCAGCATTTTTCGCCGGGAGCTAACTCAACGGCCATGTACAGAGGCTTGCCGTCGTCATCAAGCTCGAAAGACACAGGCGCATCGGTATCCTCCATCATGAACCGTGTCGGAGAAAGGGGCAGGAGCGTGAATGTGCCTGCTCCAGGGCTGCTCATAAGCAAATTGCCGTCATCTCCCTTGATTTGAGCGATGTAGTCGTCAGGAAATCTGTACTGCCCCGAGTATCTATCCAGGGTGCTCGAATCCAACTCGACCATGTCGGCAGATCCCGGCCTTTCCTCAAGGGGAACCAAATCGGGCTCGGCCTCGGGCCCTGAGACCTTTGCTTCGAGAACCATGCCCAGCAATTTCAGACGCTCTTTGCTTGCGACGCTCTTTCTGGTTCCCTTGCGGCAATTTGAGAATCCCAGGTCCCACCAGGTATCTACACGGTGGACGAACACCAAATCCGCTTCCGGCACAACCGTGATCAGGTGTCCGCCGTAGCCGCTGGCTGTGTACGTCCCAAGCTCTCCGAATGGTTCGGCAGTGATATTCCACCAGAGATAGGCATAGCCGCGCGTGCTGTCTTTGGTGGAATACTGAGTCGTGCTCTCTCGGACCCATCCCTCTGTTATGATTTGCCTGTCTTTCCATCTACCTTCACGGAGAAACAATAAACCGAACCGGGCCATATCTCTGGCGGACATCCTGAACGGGTAAGCAGGGTATATAGAGTGCTGTTTTTCCAGATGGTAATAGCAATCTCGCACTCGGAAATCCTGCATCTGTAGCGGCTCGGCGATCCGGGTTTGAAATTCACCAAATATTGTCGAGCCGGTCTGCCGCTCGAATATGGCCCCCAGCGCATTGAAGTCCCAGTTGTTGTAGTAGTAGAACGTGCCCGGCGCGTGACTTCCTCGCTCCGGGCGCGCCTTCTTCATAGCCTCGGTTTCATAGGCGGCTGAATGATAAATACCGGAACGAGCCTTGAGCAGGTCCCTGATGCTTGCCTGCTTTTCAAGTGTGGTAAGCGGCGGCTCGTCGTCGACGCCCAGCTCTGCCATTGTCATATCCAAATCAACGTTGCCGTTGGCAACGTGAATGCCGTACAGAGCGCTCAGGAAGCTCTTTCTGATCGAATGGCACATATATCGCTTTTCGATATCGCCCCAATGAGCGACTACTGCGCCGTCATAGATTACCATAACGGCGGCCGAGCCGATCTCGTCGGAGTACTGCCGGGCCCGGGCCAGTTTCTCCGATGAAAACCCGGCATCTTCAGGTTTCACGTACATAAACCATGTCCGGCCGGGATAGATATCGTCAGAACAAGTATCGTCTGCAATTGGCTGTATGGCGCATGAGGTCAGCCACACTGCAAGAGCACCAGTCAATAAGCCTAAGTACCTGTGCTTCACAAAGCACCTCCTAACTTAATGAATTGGTGGATATGATAACAGGGCGGCGGCAGAACGTCCACATCACTGGAGTTGAAATATTAGACGGTCGACGATTTATGCTCAGCACCCATGCGGCCACCCGGGGCGCGCTCCTGCTGCCGCGCGGCGACGTTTGCCGCGCTGATCTCAGGAGTGATCTGCGTATCCGTCCTATTTATCGCCAAAAACAGAAGCGTGCAGAGGCTCACATCCTGGTCTGTTTTTTAACAACGTACTGCTTCATATTACGACTCCACCAATGAATGATTAGAATTTGTCGGATGATCACGTCATAATAGTCTCAAGCTGAGAAGCCGGATAGTCGATTTAGATAGACTATGAATACTGAAACTCAGGACATTACAGCGTACGTGGACGGGCTGCCGAACATCTGCGGCTCCGAGGAACTTGTAGCCGAAGCTACGCTCGCCGGTCGAAATACGACATACGACATACAACATACGAGATTCGACAAGGTCGACAGTGCCTTTGCGATCGCCCTTCACATGCATCAGCCCCTGATCCCGGCAGGAGGTGATGATTTAGAGACGGCAAAGATCATCAGCAATCTCGAGCACATGTTTAACAATCCCGACAGCGGCGACAATCACAACGCGACGGTATTCGCCCGCTGCTACGAGCGAATGGGTGAGTTCATCCCGAAGCTCGTCAGGAAGGGCAAACAACCCCGCGTTATGCTCGACTATTCGGGCTGTCTGCTTCATGGGCTTTGTATAATGGAGCAGGAGGCCGGTTCTCACCGTAAGCCCGGTGAGTCCCGTGGGGGATCCCTCTTACCGGGAGCATCCTCTCACCGAGAGCCGATCGGAAGGAACATAATCGAGACGCTCCGAGATATAACGTGCGATCCGGCGTACGGACGGTGCATCGAGTGGCTGGGGACGCCCTGGGGGCATCCTGTCGCGTCTTCGACGCCGGTGCAGGATTACAGGCTGCACGTTCGCGCCTGGCAGCATTTCTTCGCGGCACTATTCGGCTTCGAGGCGCTTGGCCGGGTGAGGGGATTCTCGCCGAGCGAGATGGAGCTGCCCAATCATCCGGACGTATTCTATGAATTCGTTAAGACTCTCAAGGAATGCGGCTATCGCTGGGTGCTCGTACAGGAGCACACGGTTGAGGCGGCAGAAGGCGGGGGCGTGCGAGATCCGCATGTGCCGCACCGGCTCGTGGCCAGAAATTCACGCGGCGAAGAGTGCGCCATTACGGCTATAATTAAAACACAGGGCAGCGACACGAAGCTGGTCGGCCAGATGCAGCCTTACTACGAGGCGATGAATCTTGGCCGCAGGGAACTGGGCGGTAAATCAATTCCGCCGGTTGTGACTCAAATCGCCGATGGCGAGAACGGCGGCGTTATGATGAACGAGTTTCCGCCCAAGTACCTGGAAGTTATGGCCGAGGCCTCGGGCAGCAGTTGCCCGCCGGTGAATATTACCGAGTACCTGGAGTATCTCGACAGTATCGGCGTTACCGAGTCTGATTTTCCCGCCATCCAGCCGATCATGCAGGGCCGGATATGGGAGAGATTTACTGATGGGGCAGGTCCGGAGGCGATGGCCAGGCTGATCGAGGAACTGAAAAAAGAAGACGACCGGTTCCACATGGAAGGCGGTAGCTGGACGAACGACCGTTCCTGGGTGCAGGGCTACGAGCAGGTATTGGGCCCCATGCAGACCGCAAGTGCGATGTTTGCAGAAAAAGTACTCGCGCAGAATGTTCCGACCTCTCATCCGCGATACCGCGAGGCCCTGTTCCATCTTATGATCGCGCAGACGAGCTGTTTCCGTTATTGGGGCCAGGGTACGTGGACGGATTATGGCCGGGAACTGTGCCGTCGCGCTATAGATATCCTGGAAAAGGACTTTTGATCGGATTTAGTCGGCGAGAACCTTTATTCTAATGTTTCTAAATGCAATTCCTCCGCCGTGGTCCTGGAGGAGAATGTAGCCTTCCCTGGCTTCCCCGAATTTGTCGCGATTTTTGAATTTGCTCTTGGCAACGGCGGCACGGAATTGGTTGCTGCCCCGCTCGAATTCCAGGACTTTTTTGCCGTTTAGCCAGTGCTCGACGTGGTTTCCACGAGCGACGATTCGCACCGCGCTCCCTTTCCCTCTGCGATTAGCGGCGGGCGCCCCTTTCTCGCGCAGGATCTCCTATAACAACGTCACTGAGTACCTTTATTTCCATGCCA
>Ga0180432_10008002_pt1 | contig 13309 bp, 9 predicted proteins | sample SS_ome_10_FD_132414 | JGI IMG/M metagenome (GOLD analysis project Ga0180432, IMG submission 132414) | Hypersaline lake sediment archaeal communities from the Salton Sea, California, USA - SS_1_MS_2 metaG | ecosystem: Environmental > Aquatic > Non-marine Saline and Alkaline > Hypersaline >...
AATTGAGTAATTATACTGCGAGATTGTTAAGGGTCAACCTATCTCAAGGTGATTGCGGGCTTGAGGATATCCCTGAGCCAACGGTGATGGATTTCATTGGAGGTCGAGGATTCGGGATAAAGTATCTCTATGATGAGCTTCGTCCCGGTACTGACCCCCTGAGCCCGGATAATAAGTTGATCTTTAGTGCAGGCCCCCTGGCTGGTACAGGGGCTTTGGGTTGTTCCCGATGGATAGTGACCTCCAAAAGCCCTCTAACCGGAACATACTATCGTTCCTCAGGTGGGGCGGACTTCGGGGCATGGATGAAATTTGCGGGATTAGACATGATCCTGGTGGAGGGAAGTTCGGACAAGCTGGCTTACCTATATATTGAAAAGGGCCGCTTCGAAATAAAGGACGGCAGTGATTTATGGGGTAAGAATACCACCGAGACTCAGGAGAAATTGACACAGGTGCATGGGCCGCATACAAGGATTGCCTGTATCGGGCCATCTGGTGAGAAACTGGTGCGATACGCCTCCATCTTGAGCAGTCGCCGTGCCGCCGGCCGCGGGGGGATGGGTACGGTGATGGGTTCTAAGAACCTTAAGGCTATCGTCATTAATGCCAATGGTCCAGTGAAATTGCCTAATCCCAGGGAGTTCAAGGAGCTGATTCAGGAAGAGGTGGCTGCCCACCGGGATAGCCCAATTTCGCCTGAGTTCCCTGAGGTAGGCACCCTCAATAATGTGGAAACTATAAACGCTGTGGGAGGATTCCCCACCCGCAATTTCAGGGAGGGAACCCTTAAGGGCTGGGAAAGCCTTGCTGCGAGAGAATATCTCAAGATGAGGGAGAGAGACACAAGTTGCTATGCCTGTATGGTCCACTGTGGAAAGGTATTTACCGTAAAAAGTGGGGATTATGCGGGGGTTACCAGTGAAGGGCCGGACTACGAAACCATCAACATGTTTTCCGCGGCGATAGGCAGCACCAACATTGGAGCCACGGTGGCTGCCAACGCTCTATGCGATGAGTTGGGAGTGGACACCATTAGTGCAGGAGGCGCTATTGGTTTCGCCTATGAATTGTTTGAGAAAGGAATTCTGACTACCAAGGACACCGGTGGTCTGGAGCTTACCTATGGCAACCATCAGGCGGCGCTGGAGTTGCTCAGGAGGATAGCTAACCGGGAGGGTCTGGGAGAAATTCTGGCTGAGGGTGTCAGAAGGGCAGCGGTACGCATAGGTAAGGATGCAGAGGACTATGCCATGCACGTAAAAGGCCTGGAGATGCCGGCATATGACCCTCGTTGCTTCAAGTGGCACGGGCTTAACTATGTTACCTCCAATTGCGGGGCAAATCATTGCCTGGGCTACGCCGACCAGGAGACTTTCAACGCTCCTTTTCCCCGCATTGTAGACCGATATGCCGAGAAGGGATTTGCCGATATTACTAAGTTCAACCAGGATCTCTCCGCCATGCTTGATGTAGGGGTTGTTTGCGTTTTCGTTGGTCAGCAGATGCGTCTTCCTCCCCCTCTCTATTGCAAGATGTTAGCTTCTGCTACCGGTATCCCTCCATTTGGTATTCCGCCATTTTTGTTACAGGCCGGGGAGAGGATCTTTAACCTTGAGCGCTGCTTTAATATCAGAGAGGGATTTGGCCGCAAGGATGACGTCTTTCCCCTGAGGTTTACCACAATGCCTCTCCAGCAGGCAGGGCCCTCCGAAGGGCAACTCATAAAGGATGCCGCTGGCATGCTGGAGCAATATTATGAGGTCAGGGGTTGGGATAAGGATGGTATCCCCACACCCAGGAAACTTGAGGAATTAGGCCTGAAGGAGATAACAGAGGATATAGCCCAGGCAGTCTAAATAGTGGAAGTAAAGGTTTTCTGATACGGCTTTTTAAGGGAACTCACTGGCCAAGCGAAATTGACAGTGAGTATCGGGGAGGGTGCCACGCTGCAAAATCTCATCGAGCGGTTGGGGGAGGAATTTGGGGGAGAGGTCAGGGAAAACCTGGAGGATAAGACATCGGTTTACTTTATCCCCCCGGCTGCAGGTGGCTAGCAAATAGGAAAATAGCAAAGGAGGCTAAATGGCAGACGCAACATTTGACGTGGTGATGGTTGGTGGAGGGACTAAGGCCTTACCCTGTGCCCTTTATCTGGCGGGATATGGCGGCATGAGTGTAGCCGTCGTGGAGAGGGAGCATGAGTGCGGTGGTGGCTGGTGCAGTACTGACTATGGTGGTTTCTACGCTGCTCCCCACTCAATGGCTCATGCCTACTGGTACCATTCGATGCCTGATATGGACTTTCCCGGGATTAATGCCGAGGTCGAGTGGGTTGCTGCTGAGATATCGCAGGCTGTCATCTTTAAAGAGGACCAGCATGCGATATGCTTGTATTACATTGATTACGACCCCACGGGGGATCGGACTTATGAGACAGTCCGTAGGTACTCGGAGAGGGATGCCGAGACGCTGATCACCTTCAGGAACTGGTATCACTATGTGTACCGTGATGCATTCCTGGCGGACGCCTGGAGCTTGCCCCCTCCTCCAGGGGAGCCGACAGCTCTGGAGAAGTTGATGGCTCACCCTGAGATTGCCAGGTCGCTTGACCCCGGCTTGTATGCTATGTCGATTGCACAGTTCTGCCGCACCCTGTTCGAGCACCCGGCAATGCAGAACTTCTTCCTGAGGTCGGCCTGTGCGTCAGGGATTCTCCCCGATGATGAGGGGATGGGGCTTTTTGCCCCCTTTGCCTCTTTTAACATTATGGACCTTGGAGGCTCATGCAGGGGGAGCCCCCACAGTCCGGCTCATGTCTATGTGAGGCGGCTGGCAGGCCACGGGGCTAAAATATTCACCCACTGTGAGGTAGAAAAGATACTGGTGGAAAGCGGGAGAGCCAGAGGGGTAAGGCTCACCGATGGCACCGAGATAGAGGCAAGGAAGGCGGTGGTCACCACTCTTGACCCCCACCAGGTTGTCTTCAGGTTGCTGGGGAAGGAGATGGTGAGTCCGTATATCCGTACCAAGATTGCGGCGTTGCAGCGCTTTCGTAATTGTCTGTGCTGGTATAGCTGGTATATGAAGGAAAGGCCTCAGTATCTGGCTGGCGCTGACAACCCCGAGTTGAATAACAATAGTATCTTCCAGATCGTTATGACGGATATGGATGTGGATGCCCAGCTCAGGGAGGCAGCGTACCGGAGGCTGGGGCAGAACCCGCCCGAAGTTACACTCTTAAATACTAACTTTAGCACCTTCGACACGCACTGGACACCGCCGGGGACCAGTTACCATGCCGGTCTCACCGAGGCTTATATGGCCCCGGCTGATAGATACAGCGACACGGAATGGATTGAGCATGCCAAGAGGCACGCCGATTATGTGGTAAAGACGTGGGGTGAGTATGCCCCCAATGTAACCTGGGATAATGTGTTCATGTATGATCCCTGCACCCCGTGGCATACGGCCAAGAGGCTTAAAAACATGGCTCCCACGGGTAGCTGGTCGGTTGTAGACCTCGTCCCCGCCCAGGCCGGAATCAGGAACAGGCCCATACCTGAGTTAGCCAATCACAGGGTTCCGGAGATAAAGAACCTCTATTGCACTGGCACAGCCTGGGGTTTCTATCCCGGTGCCTCGTCCTGTCAGGGCTATACCTGCTACAAGGCTATAGCCGAGGACATGGGGTTGAGGAAGCCGTGGGAGGAACAGGGGCGCCCCTACTAGGGTGCTGTGCAGGCCGTAAGGGCAGAGGGTTGAAAACAAAACAAGGAGGTAGCAGGAATGGATCACCTGATGGTCTTTAGGAGTACACGGGCACTTGAGCGGTATGGCATGAAGGTATCGGAGGAGGGGTCTGCTTTAGCCCGTCGGAAGATGGAGCTGGACGAGAAATATGATGTGATAGTCATAGGCTCGGGTCCCAATGGACTGGCAATAGGGGCCTATCTGGCGAAGGCAGGGGTTAAGGTGGCGGTTTTGGAGGCCAGGACGGAGACAGGAGGGGGGCTCCAGACGGAAGCTATCACACTTCCTGATTTCTGGCATAATACCCATTCTATATACCACATGATGGTGGACTATGCCCCGGTTTACCCTGATTTTAAGCTGGAAGAGCGGAATATACGTTATATCTGGCCGGATTTGCAGTTTGCCATGCCGCTGAGGGATGGTAGATGCTTGTGTCTCTATAAGGACGTAGAGAAGACCTGCAACTCCATAGCTCAGTTCTCCAAGAGTGATGCTGAAGCCTATCGTGAGTTTCGGGCTAAGCTGGACCGCTATATGGAAGAGTTCCTCGGCCCGGCTACCTATTCCCCGGCGGTGCCGATCCTGGAGCAGTTGCCGATACTGGAAAGTAGCGAAATAGGGAGGGAAATAGCCACTATTGCGGAGAAGCCCGCGCTGGAGATTGTAAATGATATTTTTGAGAGTGAGCAGGTGAGGACAATGATGCTCTACCTCGCCTGCCACTGGGGAATAGAATACGATGCTTCCGGGGTAGGTTATATGACGCTTATCAACCTCAGCCGGTCAACAAACTACCGGTTGCTGGAGCGCGGGTCCCATGTGTTGAATGCAGAGCTAAATAAGCTAATCCATGAAGACGGGGGCCGGGTGGTGATGAAGTGCCTGGTCTCCAAAATTATCGTAAAGGACGGGGTAGCTACCGGGGTGGAACTGGACGACGGCACCGTGGTAGAAGCTACCAGGGCAGTAGTGAGCACGGTCGATCCTCACCAGACTTTTCTCAAGATGGTGGGGGAGCAAAATCTGGACAGAGATTTTGTGGATATGATCGAGAATTGGCAGTGGGAGGACTGGAGTCTGTTTACAGCTCACCTGGCTCTGGATGAGCCTCCCCACTTCAAGGCTGCGGAGAGCAATCCGGACATTGACAAGGCTTGCGTTTACATCCTCGGTTATGAAACCCAGCAAGACCTCATCGACCACTGGGAAGCCATAAAGAAAGGGGAGATAACAGACAAGCCCGGCTTCAATGCCTGCTTCCCCAGTGTCCATGACCCTACGCAGTCACCCGGGTTCAAGGCGGGGCAGTGCACCGGCTTGATTTCTGAGATGGCTCCATATAACATTCCGGGTGGGTCTGAGGCGTGGCTTTCCTATAAGTTCAGGGAGGAGGTGGCAGAGAAGCGGATAGCTGTGCTGCGGGAGTATGCCCCTAATCTCACTCCGGACAAGGTGCTGTGGGTGACGGCGCTCACTCCTACTGATACTGCCAACAAACTCATAGACATGGTTGAGGGGTCGATTAAACAAGGGGCATATTCAGCGCTCCAGATGGGCTATCTCAGGCCCAATCAGGAGTGCTCCCAGAACAGGACACCTGTCAAGAACCTCTATGTCGGCGGGTCGAGCTGCTATCCAGGAGGTATGATCAACTTTGGGCCGGGCTACCTGGCGGCCAACGCAGTGGCTGAAGACCTGGGTATAACCAAGTGGTGGAGTGAGCCTCCGTCCATCACTAAGGCACGTGAGGCGGGATTGCTATAGCGAAGTGCCCAGGCTCTCAAAAGATAGCCCGGAGCTGAAAGCAGAAAGGAGGAAGAGACAACAGATGAAGTACATGTCTCAAGGGTATCTGGATGAAGTAAAGAAGAAGTTAGAAGGTGCTACTGATGAGTACCTCAAAAATGCAAAGGGCTTGACCTGGAAAATGGAAAACCTTGTCACTGATTGTCCGGACGGAGTGGACAAGCTGGTTTACTGGGAGTTTCAGGACGGAAAACTTGTTAAAGCAACAGTGCAGGAGGAGAAGGCTCCCAGTAGCTGGAGGACCACCCCCCCAGACCTGAATGAAGTTATGTTCAGGTCCACCGCTTCCTACGAGACTTATGCACAGCTAAACAGGAAGGAAATGGAGGTCATGCAGGCGATAATCGCCATGGTTTACAAACTGGAAGGGCCGCTACCGACGTTCATGTTCAGGATGACACAGTTTATGGCGTTTACCGATGCCATGGCTGAAATCCCCTGTGAATATTAGGCGGTTTCCGCCTGGAGCGAAGAAGAGGGCAGCCAGAAAATTGTTGCCCGGAAGCCATCCCTGGCCTTGATACCAGCAAAAATAAGGGGGCGCACAATGAGAAAAATCAAAGCAGCCGTTGTGTATGAATACAGGGCTCCTCTCAAAGTTGAGGAAGTGGAACTTGATGATGAGCCGAAAGCGGGGGAGGTTCTGGTAAAGGTTTTGGCCAGTGGGCTATGTCATAGTGATATCCACCCCTGGAAAGGCGATATGCCTATCAAGCTTCCCTGTGTTCTCGGTCATGAGGGTGCCGGTATCGTCGAAGCAGTAGGGGAAGGGGTCACCATGGTGAAGCCGGGGGACCATGTAGTAATGTCTGTGGTCTCATATTGCGGCAAATGTCCTCACTGTGTCTCGGGCAAGCCGTATATCTGCTCTGTCACTCCAATGACGTTCTTCTCAGGCCTGCTCCCTGATGGCACCACCCGGCTAAAGACGAAGGATGGTCGCGACATACGCCATTGGTTCAGCCAGGCATCTTTCGCCGAATATATAATAGTAGCGGAGCGGCAGGCAGTAAAGGTGCGCGATGATGCCCCCCTTGATACCGTATGCTTGTTATCTTGTGGCGCTTCTACCGGCATCGGGGCAGTGCTCAACGCTGCCGAAGTAAAGGCGGGTGAAAGCGTAGCTGTCTTCGGCTGTGGGGGCGTGGGGCTCTGCATTATCATGGCAGCCAAGCTGGTAGGAGCTAATCCCATCATCGCGGTAGACGTCTTTGATAACAAGCTTGAGATGGCTAAGCAGCTGGGGGCAACTCATTTAATTAACTCAACTAAAATAAACCTCAAAGACCTGAGTCGATGGGTAGTTGAACTTGGAGGTATTGCCCCCCGAGGCGTAGATTATACTTTCGACGCCGTCGGCAATACTAATCTCCAGATTTTGAGTGTAGCGCTTCTGGCCCAGGGGGGAACTGCTGTCCTGGTGGGAGGAGCAGACCCTGCCGGGGCAGACCCGTTCACTTTTAATGCACTGGCGCCGCATATGATTCCCGGCAGAACGATTAAAGGGACTTCTTCAGGTAACATAATCCCCTCTATTGATATCCCCCGATACGTAGACCTTTTTATGGACGGGAGAATCCCTTTGGACAAGCTGGTCACCAGGAAATATCCGCTGGAGCAAATCAACGAGGCCATAAAGGCGGTACTTGATGGACAGGTAATGCGCTGCGTCATAATCCCATAGCGTTCGACGAAGCCAGATAGGTCAAAGGAGGAAGAGTTGCATCTAAGGTCAACCGGGTGGAAATACTAAATGTGGCGAGCACATTATTTTGCAGACAATTGCCCGGTAAATCGGGCACCTGGCGATGCCCGACGACCGGGGGCACTTTTGGATAGAGGTTTAGAAAGGAGAGACAAATAATGAGGATGCGCTCAACAGGCTTGGGCAAGACAGAACTGGTCGGCGATATTGCCGGAGTAACGATGATAGGCTCCATACTGGTGCTGAATGTTCACACTACTTCGCCGGTGCGCTGGCATGTGAGGGCAGCCATACAGCGAAAAGACATATTGAGGCTTGCTAAGGCTATCTTTAGCTTTGCACTTCTCAAATACCTGTTTTGCACACTCATCAAAAGCTCAAAAGAACCGGAGACCTTCTGAAAAGGATCTTTTTGCAGGGTTCTTTTCTTTTGTCCAGAAACGACTTAACCACTCCACTTTATAGGAGGATGTAACAGGCTGTTAAATATCGCAGATAGGTTAAAGTAATCTCAGCCCCTCGTGTCCCCATATCTTCCCGGGTTCATGATGTTATTGGGGTCAAGCATCTTCTTTACCCTCGTCAGCAGCTCGACCCAGTTAGGGTCACCTCTTCTCATCATCTCTTCAACGGCCCAAACGTGGGCTTTATAGGGAACAAAACCGCAATCCAGCACCACTTGCAGTATTTCCTGCATAAATTTCTCCACCCTTTCCACCTCGTCGGGGTCGCTATTGTTGTAGGCTACTATCGGCCGAAGCATACCGTAATGTCCGCCCCTGAAGCCGCATATGCCGGCGACCCTTCTTAACCTGTATTTGTCAAACAGCGGAAGGACCTTTTCCATCGCTTTTATCCACTGGGAAACGGGCCCCATTGTTCCAATCCAGGTTAGCCCCCCCAGATGCTCTGAAGTGCCTCTGGTGGGGAACTGTGCCATATCAGTCCACTGCGCAGGCAGTTCTATGAACTCCGTGCCCTTTAACTCCTCTTTTATGAACACGTCTAATAGTGCGTTCTTGGCCTTCAGCTCGTCTTCACTGTCTACCTCTACTCTGAGCAGGACCGAGAACGTGTCCGGCCCCGGGGGCCTGTCGAAGGTGGCGGCAGTCTGTCCTCCCCCCCCGGTTTCCGATGCAGCCCATCTGGCTGGGTCTGGAGGCCACTCTCCTTCTAATTCGGACGCAAAAGCTACGGCCTGTTCACAAATCTGCGTTTGGGACACTCTGCGCAGCAACGTGCAGGTGGGGCGGATGCCGGTGGTGAAAAGGAGCCTTGTTTGAGAGAACGGGTGCCTTGGCCAGACTTGAAGTGCAATCTTGGTAACCACCCCGGTAGCTCCCTGCCAGCCCAGGAAAAGCCCGGCAAGGTCAGGTAAGGGGCCGCGGTTTGACCAGTAAGGGCTAACCGCACAGGAACCTATCTTAACCACTTCTCCCGTGGGCAGGACTACCTCCATGCCATTAACGTTGTCGGCGTTCGTTCCCAGCGAGTTGGAATTATAACCAAACCCTATTAGCAGGGCATTAGACATGCAGCTGCTGGCGGGTGGGGCCATGCAGAAGCCGTAATGCAGGTGGGGGTATTCCTTATCGAGTAACCGCCTGAGGTCGCCAAAGGTGAAGGCAGGCTCTACTATCATGTACCTGTCCGGCTCATTGAACTCGATCAGGCGGTTCATCCGCCCCAGGTCAAGAATTATACCGCCTTTGAGCGGTATGGTCAGGCCTCCGATGCTTGCTCCAGCAGTGTAGGGTATGACGGGGATTTTCTCCCGGTTTGCCAAGCGCATCACCCCCTGGACTTCTTCCACGCCGTCAGGCATGACCACAAAATCAGGCCAACTGGGCTTATTCTGGGTCATATCCCGAGAGTAGCTATAGAGGTCGGCCTGGGCGGTTGAAACATGTTCAGCGCCGACTATTTTCTCCAGCTCCGCTGCGATTTTCTCCTTATCCTTAACCTCCATTTTTGTCCCTCCTTCCTGTCCGCAACATGTTGTGCCCAAGCCTTCATGACCCTGAAAGCTCAGCTCTGCTGTTTAGATTGCCATACGAGCGATCTCAGTAATGTCATAAACTTCGATCTTTTCCCCGAATTCTTTAATTGCATCCTTGAAGTTTCTTTCACACCAGGGGCAACTGGTTACCAGCGCTGTAGCCCCGGTGTCTTTTGCTTCCTTTATCCTTTCCTCGGCTGTCCACAGTGCCAAATCGGGGTATGCCTGCTTTACTCCGGCGCCGGCGCCGCAGCACCATGAATACTGCCGGCTCCGCTCCATCTCGATTAGCTCCAACCCGGGAATACTGCGCAAAATATCCCTCGGAGGCTCGTATATGCCGGCATATCGGCCCAGGTGGCAGGGGTCGTGATACGTTACCTTCATCGGGACCTTCCTGGTGAATTTTAGCTTGCCTTCTTTTATCAGCTGGTCGAGGTATTCCACCATGTGCAACACCTCGAAATTCATTTTAATATTGACCTGGGGGTAGAGCAGCTTAAAGTGGCTTAAGCCATCGGAGCAGGAGACAATTACCTTACTCGCACCGGCATTGTTGTAGGCCTCGATGTTATGCTCAGCATATTTGGTTAACTCTGCCAGATGCCCTATCTCATAGGCACGGCCGCCGCAGCAATTTTCCTCCTTGCCTTCGATACCGACATCAACACCGGCCTGCTGGAGCAGGCCTATGGCATCGCGGGCTACTACCCACACTTCCGGTTCAAAAGAGAGCATGCAACCGGCACGATAGACAACATCTGCTTTCTCTGTGGTTATATCCTTCAAATCCAGACCCTCAGCCCAGGCTCCCCGCTCTTCCTTTGGTTTTTCCAAAACGTTGTCATTTTTTTTCAGACTCTCAATCATAACTCCGTGGGCCGGAAGCATACACCCTGCGCTAACTGCCATCTGCCGCAGGCCTTCGATAACATCAACTATGTGCTCCCTGGGGAAACCGCCACAGTTCTCATGGCAAGCGCGGCAAGCCATGCAGGTATAGAGCCTTTCGAGGACATCGTCGTCTTCAAGGCTCAGTACCCCTTCCTTCAAGCCCCTAGCAATCATCAGTTTGCCTGTAGCGAAGTAGCCGTTGAATCTGAATCTGTGCCCCGGGGGGCAAGAAGGGAGATACAGGCGATAGAAAGACTTGCAAGCGTCGCACTGCGCACATCGAGTACCCCATTCTGTTACTGCATCCAAAACATCCATGTTTCCTTCTCCTATAAAAGCACAGTGCAATTTGTCTTCGGACAAATCGCTAGTGTTGAAATGTTATAGCATGCCTGAATTGCTGTCAAGCTAACCCATACCAACATCTCTATTACTGGCAAAGAGGACCAGATATCATCATGTTTTGGGGTTGAGCACCGGCTGTACCCTTTGCGGAGTTTACCTCGCTACCTTTCTACGGGGAAGGTGCTTTAGGTGAGGGAAACTATCCTTCATATGAGGGAACCACATGGCCTGGCTGAAAACCTTCCCGAAAGTCGGCTCCGCGGCCAATTCTATATACTCCACCTGGCATGCCATTTCCACGGCCTCTACTCTCTTGTCCACATTGAGAAGAGCTATCCGTGCTCCAGCGCCGGCAGCATTACCCACGGCAAAGACGTTTTGTTGAGTACAGTCAGGGAAAAGCCCTATGATTGCCGCTGATTCCTTGTCTATGTAACTGCCGAAGGCTCCAGCCATAATAATCTTGTCCAATCTCTCTACACCCAGGTGACGCATCATGATTTTGGCTCCGGCATACATGGCCCCTTTAGCTAGCTGTAGGTTCCTGATATCCTGCTGGCAGACCACAATATCCTGGTCAATGGAGGTTTCACCTGCCCAGGCGATGACGAATGCTGGTCCGTCCTCAGTAGCTCGTAAACGGGGACAGTCTAAATCAGTGCTGAACCGGCCGGTTTTGTCTATAATGCCCGCCGCGAACAACTGGGCTACAGCGTCAATTATCCCCGAGCCGCAGATACCCCTGGCCCCCGACCCCGTATTCCAGTTTTCTTCGCCGACAACCTTGAAGCGCACATCCCTGGTATCTGGGTCTATCCTTATCTTCTCAATAGCCCCCGGGGCGGCACGCAACCCGTATTTTATCCCGGCCCCCTCAAACGCAGGGCCGGTGGCGCAGGAGGAGGCGATAAGTCTATCCCGGTTGCCCAGGATAAGCTCACCATTAGTGCCGACATCGATTATCAATACCATATCATCCTGATGGTACGGCTCCTCGGCGATGAGCACCCCCACGTTATCAGCGCCTACGAAGCTGGCCTCAACGGGGAGAATATGAACGTAAGCCCCCGGCGATATTTTAAGCCCCAGGTCGCGTGCCTTAACATCTATGGAGTGGTGGATGCCCGAGGAGAACGGCGACCTGCCAAGATATTGAGGGTCAAGATTCAGGAAGATATGGTGCATACAGGTATTGCCAACGACGGTCATATCAACAATGTCGCTCCGCTTGATGCGTGCCTTAGCCGCGGCTTGCCCGGCGAGTTGATTGAGGCCCTTGATTATCGCCCGGTTCATACTCCTCAGGCCATCTTCGCGAGTTACAGAGTAGCTGATGCGGGTTATCACGTCTTCACCGTAGGCCACCTGTGGATTTATCATGGAAGCGGTGGCCACGACCTCGCCGGTGTCTAAATCACAGAGGTAAACAGCCACGGTGGTGGTGCCTATATCTACCGCCAAGCCGTAAGCTTTTTCTACAAGTCCGGGCTCTATTTTGATGACCTCTCTATTCATCCATACTGATACGGTTACCTTCCAATTTTCCCGGCGTATCACATTTTGTAAGCGGTGGAGCACCGGATAATCAATGGCAAGATCACTTAAGTTAAGACTTTTGCCAAGTTCAGCCTGTAGACGCTCCCAGTCGCCACAAGTATCATGCAAGGTTGGAGAAACCATTTCCACGTAGTATTTCCTCACCGCCGGCTTTAGCTTGATGGGTATCTCTCTGGCCGCTTTGCGCACGACCTGTTTACCCACTGCGGTCTCTTCAGGGACAAAGACTACGACGTCACCGTGGATGCGAGCCTGACAAGCCAGCCGATAGCCATCATGCTGCTGGCGTGGGGTCAGCATTTTCTTTTCTGCCTCACCTATTGGGGAGAGGTTATCCATGTGGGACCTGATGCCATAATTCCCCCAAAATCCCTCCTCTATTCTGACCTTACACTTGCCGCAGGTACCCTTTCCACCGCATATGGACTCTATATCTACGCCCATCTCCTGCGACGCCTGCGCGATAGTTTCATCATCACTGACATGGCCTCTCCGCCCCGATGGCTGAAACATAACCATTGGCCGTTGCTTTAGCTCTTCTGACGTACTTCGCTTTCTATATTGCATTTAACCGCTTGCTTTTTATAAGTAATGCTACTCTTGCTCTAAAGTCTCAAAATGAATGGAAACAGGTCTGGGTAGTGCCAGTCCACCCTCTACCTCTACTGCTTTGATGATAGCCATGGGTACAGGACAAGCAGCATGAAGGTGGCACCTGGAGGCGCATTTATAAACCTCGGAGTGTACATGCGGCTTCAAGATATCTCGCTGGTCCAGCTCTGCCAGTGATTCGCCCATCTTGGTCACTATTTCGCAGTCGGTGGTAATCTTAATCCCAACCCTTCGCTTGCCGACCTTGACAACCTCTGCGGTGACGCTTTTGCCACAAATGCCCGGGTTAACTACTACTCGTGTCATCTAAATTACCGGCCCTTGCCAGCGGCAACAGAGTCGTGACCATTGAAGGGCCTGGCATGACTGATGGTTAGCACATCACGTCGTTGCCCATGACTGCTACTCATACCAGCCGAATCCAATTTCGCCGCCAAACTCCCACGCCCCGTATGAAGCGTATCCGTAAACAAATTCCGTTTATCTCACATTATATCACAGCTTGCTGCAGAGCGGTTTGATAGGGTGCTGGAGGGTATGTTGGCGGAAAAATCAGGTTACGATGTTAGTAAAATATTTTCAAAAGGCGGAGAGGTTGAGTGTAGGCCGTACAGGATAAAAGGTAGAACTTTTTC
>Ga0180432_10008003_pt1 | contig 13308 bp, 16 predicted proteins | sample SS_ome_10_FD_132414 | JGI IMG/M metagenome (GOLD analysis project Ga0180432, IMG submission 132414) | Hypersaline lake sediment archaeal communities from the Salton Sea, California, USA - SS_1_MS_2 metaG | ecosystem: Environmental > Aquatic > Non-marine Saline and Alkaline > Hypersaline >...
ACGACCAGTGGGACGTGATAACCGGCGGCCATTATCGCGGAGAAAACATCCTGGTCGACTCGCCGAGCCGATACTGGCTGGAGCCGAACCAGGGCGGTGATTACGGGGGCGCGGGCGCGGTGTATTCCAAACGCGAGTGGATTCTGCAGCGCGAAGACGCGGACGATCAGGAGATGCAGTACACGTTCAACGCCATTGCGATGTTTAACTTCAACTCGCCGTTTTTCAAGCTCTACGGGGAGAACTTCGGCGGCGGGGGCACGACCACGCTGCTGGACACGTCCGGCGTGACACAGCTTGGTCCGAGGCTGCACACGCTGACGATGGATGTGGACGCCATAGAGCACAACGTCGTGCAGCTCGGCCAGGACACCAGCAACATCGACACCGACTTCGTGCCGGGGCAGTACGCGAGCAACGACTGGCGGAACTGGTATCTGCTGTCGTTCGGTGGTGATTCGCTCGGCAATGTTTATCGGATACTGAACAACGACGAGGACACCGTCTATCTTGACAGGGACGCCGAGACGGACGGGCTGAGCGTTGGCAACAACGTCATACTGTTCGCGGATCGTTTTTTTCACATATTCGACCAAACTTACACGTACCCGAGGGTTGTGCTGGAGCTGCCGCAGACAACCGGCGTTTACCCGGATGGACGCAGACGGCTCGGAACGGTCGTGCTTGGCAGGACGTTTGACCTGGACGACGACGAGTGGGACTGCAAAGTGACCGGCGAGCCGAATCTGCGGGTTGCGAAAACGCGCAGCGGCGCCGACTATGTCCACGAGATTGGACCGGAGCGCAGGGCGATAGACCTGTCGTACAGCGGACAGACCGACCGGGGCATGGGCGTCGAGAAGGCGCGCGAGTTCTTCCGGCACGTGCGCTGGGGTGTCCGTCCGATCGTCTGGGTGGATCACGACGACATTTACGGCATGACATACTACAGCCCGGCGCACACGGAGCCGATCCTGGCGCGGATGCTCGCGCCGTACGCGCAGAGCCGCGACGGGTACAGGCAGCTCACTCAAAACGGAGTCGATCATATCCGCAATCTGTTGACTAGCGGCGTGCGGTTTGAAGAGGTGCTCTAGTGGGTGTGGTCAGCAGGGATTACCTAGCCGGCCCGAGTTGGGAGCTGGCCGGCGACGACCGCGACGCGTACGGTGTCGTGCTGCTGGTAGTGCACGCGGGCGCTGGCCGGCACTGTCTGGCCACCCGGGATATTTATCTGCCTCTGATCAAAGACGGGGTTAGACAGCACTTCCAGGGTGGGATTGTGAACGATCCCAAGCTGGAAGTTTCGGTCGATCCGTTCGACCGCGACCTGGTGTTGGCGTCCGCCGGTTTCGAGGTTATGGGCGACTGCATGCCGTACAATGAAATGCGCGACGTCGGCATCGTGCTGCAGGAGGCGGACGCCGACGTCTACTGGCACGTCAACGGGCTCGGGCACTCGCTTGACCAGGCGTACCATTATTTGCGGGGAAAGATCACGAACGTTTCGTATTCGGAAAAGGATGACGTGGTCTCGTTCGAGGTCCGCGACGCGCGGCTCGACGGCATGCCGCCGTTCCCTCCGGCAGTCGCCTATGACGACGGAATAGACGACGGAACGTGGACGCTGGAGCCGACGAACAGCGGCATGGCGTACCCGGTGGTCATTGGCGACGCGGAAATGCTGCCGGTTATAAAGCTGACGCGGGCCGTCGGCAACGACCGCTACATCGTGGCGCACGACCCGCACCAGGAGTACACCGGCGCGCCGGTGACGGATTTGTACGACGGAGACGACGACACGGTTGTCATTGCGGGGCAGGGGAGCGACACGGACGCGAACGGTGTGCCGTACTGGTACGTCGAGACGGCGGCCGGCGCGTGCAGCACCGGCGAGGTGAGCGTCGACTTCTCCGGGCACGCGCCAGCGACCGTGTATGAAACGATAAACTACTTGCTGCGGTCGTTCTCGGGCGACCCGGACTTGCTCACTGTCCAGGCGATGGAGCGGCTGCGCACGTATTTTTCGGGCATAACACTTGGGATGATCCTGAACGATCAGGTGGACGACGGTGTAATGTCCGTCGTGCGCGAGCGCTTGTGCGCGCAGCTTCCGATCGCGATGGTTCAGCGCGGGCTGCGGTATGCGTTCGATTTCGTGTCCTGGGAACCGCCGATTGTGAAGCACCTGTCGTACGCGCACAACATCGTGCGGCAAGCGTACGAGCCGGAGGAGATGAGCAGGCGGCGCCTGTATAACAGTTTTACAGTCCAGTGGGGGCGCAGCGCGCGGCGCGGCGACTTTCTTGGAACGGTTGTCAAGGACTGGGACAACGATTACGACTGCGCGATGAGCGCGAGCCGCTACGGCAAGCGAATGATGCAACCGGTCTTGGCGCCGGATATCGCGGACCAGGAGAGCGCGGAGTGGCTCGCAAACTGGCTGGTCCGGGCGCACTCGCGCCTGCGCGTACGCGCAGGCTATTTAGTTGGCTTGGAGTGCGTCAATGTTCCGCTGCTGCGCGGCGTGTCGGTCGACGACGAGCACGAGGGCTGGGACCACCAGCCGGAGTTCTTGGTGACCGGCGTGAGCCGGATGGACGGGCCGTTGATGCGGCTCGACCTGCTCAGCCTGCGGGACTGGATCGACGTGTACAATGTGGGGCGTTAACAATTCCCGCGTTTTCGCGGGGGAGAGGAGAGCAGGGCGATGAAGAGGATAGTAACCTGGACGTTGACGATCGCGGGACTGTTGCTGCTGGCCGGCTGGGCGCTGGCGCAGGAGGGGCCGCTGCCCGATGTCGATCCCACGGCCGCAGGCGAGGGGCTCATGGGCGCAATATCGAGCGGTGCTGTGGTTCTGGCTGTGATGTTCGGCGGCATGCTGCTCGTGTACCTGCTGACGCTGTTCCTGGTTCCAAACTTGCGAGGAAAAGCGAAAGCAATAACCGCCACAGTCTTGATCGGTGTACTTGGTTTCTTCAGTCACAAGGTGGCCGGCGCAGATTGGTTGTCCGCCGCGATCGCGGGTGTGATGGAGGGCATGGCCGCTGGCAAGGCGTGGGACTTGCTGCCGGAGAACACGAAGGACAAAGTCAAAAAACCAGTGCGCAAGAAGCGCACGCGGTAGAGGGCCGGCATGGACTGGAGAACGGCGCTCGTCATTGCGGTGTCCGTTGCGGCCGCGATTGGCGTCACGGTGTTCGGCGTGCTGTATGGCCTGGCGAAGAAGCGCCTGAAGAAGATGGAGGCGGAGCTTGTCAGGTGCCGCGGCCGCTGGCGCGAGGCGACGGACATCGTGCTGCGCATCGTGCGGCAACGACGGAATAAGGAAATGAGCGACGAGGAGGCGTATACGCATGCGAAGAACGCTATCGCTGATTGGAGCCCTGTCGATCCTAACGCTGCTGGCGTCGACAACGACGGCTAGCCCGCCGACGTACCTGCGGCTCGCTAAGAGCTTCGAGGGCAAGGGCGCGCCCGGTGTACTCCCCCGTGCCGGACCGTCCGAGCCCTCGTTTTGCTTTACGCGCGAAGAGCTGGACAGAATAAACGACATCATCGCCAGCGAGGAGCACTGCAGGGCGGAGCTTATGCACGAGCGCATGAGCAAGGTCGTCGAGGCGCCGGGGGACTGGGAAACGTGGGAGGTGGTGCTGCTTTCGGTCGGCGTCGGGCTTGCGGCTCTCGGCGTCGGGTTCGGCGTCGGGTACGCGGTCGCAGACTTGCAGTGAGTCGTCCCGCCCGGCCGCCCGCGGTAAAGCGGGGCTATGTCGGTCGGCGGTCGCCGCGGTCCACGGGCCGCGGTTTTTTTTTGTTTGCAGGCGTTTTGAATTTTGTTATAATGGCGGCATGTGGTACGTTGCAAATGGAGACGCGCAAACAGAGAATTTGCAAACACGAATTTCTGGCAGTAAGAGCCGGGAGGAGGATGCCGTCATGATAAATCGCTAGTAATGTAATAAGGAACGAGCGTGCTTTTGACAGCGGGCAGGTCAACGATGGCCTGCCCGTACTTTTTTGTTTACATTGAGCGGGGAATAGCGTATAATAGTTTTGATACTGGGTAGTACTGCCCAGTAGCCAGCGATTGTATTAAGCGCCGCACGTGAGGTCGCAATCGCTGGCACTTTTGTAAAACCGTTTTACAACCCGGAGCGCTAACAAGATGGCGAAAATCAGATACGACTTCGGCAGTGGGATCGTGGCCGAGCGCGAGGTGCCGTTAATCGACCTGCTGCTGCAGTACGCCGTCGACCTGTACGGTTCCGACACTGCAGCGGCGGAAGCGCTGCACGTCAGCCGGCAGTCGCTGCACGCGTGGCGCACGGGGCGCGCGGTCCCGTGCGCGGAGCGCCTGGAGGACCTGGCCAGGCGCCTGAAGCTGCGAAAAACCGAAAATAATTCATAAGTCCTTGTTTTTATTAGAGTAAAAAATAGGGTATTTTGTCGCTTTTTACTTGACAAATTGTAAAGTTGTGCTAATATATACTTAATGAAACGAGGAAAGACAGCAAGGGCAGCAACGGCAGCAAGCAGGGCGAAAACGTACCTCGTGGCATTGGCGATCGCGATGGCCGCGAATCACGCAGTACAGCCACCGCGCTCCCCGATCCTTGAAAACCGCAGGGTGATGGCAGCGGCGACCCGATAACAGCCGCGACATTTACGGCACAAGCCAGAGCTGCGAAGCGGACCCGGACGGACGGGATAAGGCGCGCAAGCCGAAGGACGCAAGCGGCGAACCCGAGCAAGGCACCCAGCCTGCGGGGCACTTGAAGCGAACGTGTGAAACGGGGCCAAACACGACCCCGTCTTCTCGGCGCGGCGGCCGAGAACTGACGAGCAGCCAGTTCGCTGCGACGCTAAGGAGGAAGTCATGAAAACCGTGAGAGTTGTAAACCGTAGCGTAGTGTGGCAGGTCAGCACTGAGATAGAGGACAAACGCGTCGGGCTGGAGGGCTACAGTTCGTTGTCATCATGGGCGTATGCTGATCTTACACCGATACAAGCACGCAAACTTGGGCGAGCGTTGCTCAAGGCGGCCGACGAAGTGGATGGGAGGCAATCATGAATAACGAACTAGAAGAACTTTTCGGGCCTGTTATCTCAAGATATACCAGGACGCAGGCAATTGAGGACGGCGTGCTAATAGACGTATCCGAGACGGCGAGGGAGGCCGGCATCAAATACCCCGTCGCGGTCACTCAGCGCGTGTGGGACGAGTATATAACGCCGGACCCGCGCGCCGTGCCCTACGGGCAGAGCGTCGAGGGGCGGCTGTGGGATACGCTGTGGATGCTGCGCCTGGCAGTGGCGCGGGGCGGCACGGAAATACGCTACAGGGTAGCGTACGTGATGAAGGCGCGCCAGCGTCGCGTGAAAACCCTCAAGGCAGTTTGCGGCCCTGGCGACAACGCCGAGCCGGTGATTACGATTATGCACCCGGACGAGGACTGATTTTCCACGGTAGCTCCCGAGCGGGCAGCTCGGGAGCGTCCGCGGGCAATCAAGCCCGATGCTAAAAGGAGGAAGTCATGGAGCGGGAAACTCATTACATTGTGCAGACTGCCAGTGAAAACATGCCAAGCTCGTGCTGGGGGCGATACGGCCGGGTCGCCGTGCTGGAAGTGGACGCGCATCTCGATTCTGTGTCGATGATCTCGGAACGCGCCCGCGGGTGCCGCCGGGTAGTCGAGGAATGGAATCGCTGCAATATCGGCAAAACAATGAACAGCGCGTACTACCGGGCAATCGACGAGGCCGAGGAACTCGCGGACAGGCTGAACAGCGAGCAACTGTTTCGGCTGGCGGTGCTGGAGGAGATGCTGGACGCGCAGTTAAGCGTTTGATCTCCCACCCTAGCCCCCGATCACTCGGGGGTCTGGGCGGGCAATCAAGCCCGACGCTAAAAAGGAGGAAGTCATGACAAGGAAAAAATGGACGAAAAAACAGCGGACCGAACACCGCGAACAGCAGCGAACAAAAGTACAAAAGATGATGGCCAGTTTTGACGACACCATGAGCGGGTTCATGGACGCCGTAGACGAGGCGGCTGCGAGCGACGAACTGCACAAATTTTTAAACTTCGTCGGGCAATTCCACCAGTATTCATTCCGCAACGCAATGCTGATCATGGCGCAGAACCCGGAAGCGACCCGCGTCGCGGGTTTCAGAACGTGGAAAAAGCTGGGCCGCCACGTCAAAAAAGGCGAGCACGGTTTGATGATTCTGCGACCGCAGATGAACAAGCGCGACGCAACACCCGGCGAGGTTGCCGACAAGACCGTGGAGACGATCGACGGCAAGGTGCGCTGGCTGAGCTTCAAGCCGGCGTACGTGTTTGACGTCAGCCAAACCGACGGCGACGGGCTGCCGGAACTTAACTACAGCGCGAAGGGCGACGAAGACAACGGACTGCTGGACGATCTGCTGCAGGCTGCCGAGAACGGCGGGGTCGCCGTTGAGTTCGCGACACGGGCCGAGATGAACGGCGCCGACGGGCTAAGCCACAATGACCATCGGGTGCAGGTCAACAAGGATAAACCCAGGGCGGCGCAAGCGGCGATCCTGGCGCACGAACTGGCGCACGACATACTGCACCAGAACGGCGAACAGCGCCCGAGCCGGCCGACCCGAGAACTGGAGGCGGAGGCGGTCGCCTACGCGGTATGCGCGGCGCGGGGCGTCGAGCACCAGGGCGCCGCGAAGTACGTCGCGTGGTGGCGTGGGTTGGACGCTGACGACGCCCGCAGGGCGCTTGAAGAGAGCATGGGGCGCGTTAGGGATGCGACTGCGAGGTTGCTTGGCGGCAACGGGCCGGACGGAGACGCGGACTAAAAATTGTAAAACGGTTTTACAGGAGGAGATTATGAAAAAGTCAGACAAACTCGTGGACGAATTGAACGCGCTGTTTAGCAAGTACAACGTCAAGAAGGTGGTGCTGTCCAGCGATCCGGAGGGCAACGATTTGCGACTATTGCAGAGCGTGGAACTGACGCCGAGCGGCACGGTCTGCTTATGGCCGGGCCAGTTGGTATCGTACTCGGAATTGTGATTGTCGACGCTGCCCGCCGACAAAGCATGTCGGCGGGATGCGCGGGCAATCAAGCCCGAATAACGAAGCGGAGGAAGTCATGGCGAAAGCTGCGAAGAAACCGAAAGCGAAGAAAAAGCCGAATCTCAAAGTCCTGAACGGCGGCAAGAAAAAGAAGAAAATCATAATCAAGGACGAGACCGCAGGCAACAAACCAAAGCTGCACGCGGAGATGAAGCTGGAGCTGCTCGACCTGACCGGGCAGATCCGCAAGGGCTCGGAAAAACTGGGCGGGCAGTATTACGACGTGGGCGCCGCCCTGCGCACGGTCCGCGACAAGAAGCTTTTTGTCGCGGACGGCCACAAGTCGTTCAACGCATGGCTCGACTCGGAAAAATTTTTCAACAGCCGCGCCACGGCTTACAACATGATCGCGGTCGCGGAGAAACTGAGCCGCGAAAAAGCGATCAAGTACGGGCCGAGCATTGCGTACGTCGTGGCCAGGGCGACCGACGAAAAGGCGCGGACAGAGCTGGAGCAGATGGCCGAGGAGGGCGCCAGCGCTGGCGACTTGAAGCGCGCAGCCCAGGAGCAGCGCGCCGGCGCGGGGGTGCAGCCGCGCTCGCCGGGGCGGCCGAAGAAGACGGTGAGGCGCGCCGTCAACCACGTCAACGGCAACGGCTCGAACGGCCGCGTCGAAGTGGACCTCGACGATCTGAAGAAGCGCGCGAAGAAAGCGCAGAAAACCGGCGTGGCCGCGACCGGCACGGTTCTCGAAGTGAAAATGCGGAAAATGAAAAACACAAAGGCGAACAAGGAGGCGATCAAAGAGGGCTGGACGCACACGGCCCGGTTCCAGCTCGGCAGCAACGGCCCGGACCTGATGGTGGAGGTAAACGTCGCGCTCGGCGAGCTGCGCTGCCGTGTGATGTAGGGGTTTCGCGGGCGGTTCGATTCCGCCCCGAATTGTGCGCCGCGGTGGCGCGAAACCCGGACGCTGAAAGGAGCAAACCATGAAAGCAAGGATTATCGGACCGAACGGCGCAGGCATCGCCAGCATGATCAAGAGAATGGAGCGCGAGCTGAACAAGTCGCTGGCCACGAGCCCGTGGCGAACAACCGGCGACTATCTGGAGTGGGCCGACAGGCGCGTGCGCAGCATGCTGGAGAACCTGGCGCAGGACGCGCTGGTCGTCGTAGAGTAGAGTTGTAAAACCGTTTTACAAGTTCGCGAGGTGAAACCATGAAACTCGAAAAGGACACGCTAGTCGCGATACAGGAGGCGCTAAAGTGCCGCGCGAAAATGCGCCAGCTCGAACTGGAGCTGGAACTGAAAAACCGCGAGATAGAACGGCTGCGCAGCCCGGACCCGGACGGCATAGGGTTCGAGGGCAACGGGCCGGCGCTCGTCGTGTCGCTGTGCGACATGGCGCGCGATATCGTGGACTACAAGCTGCGCGCTGAGGAGGATGGCACGTGGCGCATGACGCAGGAGCAGCGGGAAGCGCTCAGCGATTATATCGCCGACATGCGCGCGTCCAGCAGGTGTTCGCTCGACTGGTACAGGCGGCTGAACGCCGAGGGCTGCAGGCCGAGCACGATCTGGTCGGAGTACTACCACGAGTACAACGCGTGCGTGGGCCAGGACGAGCCAGAAAAATAGAGGTTTACAGGGAGCAGGAACTGTAGTACGGTGTAGTCATGCAAGGATAACAAAGGCGGGCAGGTGCCCGAGGGCGGCCGGATGAGCTGACTTCCTCCGCCGGTCGCCCGCTTTTATTTTTCGGAGTCGCACGCTGAAAGGAACAAACCAATGGCCAGGGCAAGAGCGAAGAAAAAGAGGCGCGTCGCCAGCATAGACGCGATTATGGAAATCGAGGACGAGCCGCGGGTGGATTTGCTGGATGGGTTGAACGACGTGCAGCGCCAGGTCCTGCGGCACGAGGCCGGCCCGGCGATCGTGTGCAGTGTGGCCGGCTCGGGAAAAACAGAGGTCGTCACGCGCTACGTCGCGCGGCGTATACAGGAGGGCACGCCAGCGGAGCGCATTTGCGCTGTTACGTTCACGCGAAAAGCCGCTGGAGAAATGAACGCGCGCGCGAAGGAGCGGTTTGGGGTCGCCGACGCGCAGATAAGCACGTTCCATTCGCTGTGCCTGAAGATAGTGCGTGAGAACCCGGAGTGGGCCGACTTCGAGGTGGACGAGAAGAAGCGCATGGACCTGGCGCTGAAGCAGGTGCTCGGCTGGCAGCACATGGACTGGAAGGGCGCCGATCTGACGGAGGTGAAGTCGTTCATCGGCGCGTGCAAGAACGGGCTCGTTGCGCCCGAGGATTTTCCGCGCGCCGTGCCAGAGTGGTTTTCCGAGCGTTATAAGGGCACGGCGTGGTTGCGAGATACGCGCTACGCGCAGGCTTATTACCACTATGAGGAGGAGCGCCTGCTGCGCAAGCTGCTGACGTTCGACGACATGCTCTGCTCGGCGGTGCGCAGCCTGTGGCACGACGACGTTGCGCGCTCGAAGTGGGCGCACAAGTACGACTACGTCATTGTCGACGAGTTCCAGGACTCGAATCACGCGCAGTACGAATTAATGAAGATTCTGGCGACGCACGCGAAGGTGCTGCTCGTGGTTGGGGACGACGATCAGCTCATCTACCGCTTTCGCGGAAGCGTGCCGGAATTCACGACCGGGTTCGACAAGGCGTTCGGCGCCGCAGTCTACAAGATGAACACAAACTACCGCTCGACTCCCGAGGTGCTGGACGCCGCGAACAAGCTGATCGCGCACAATGAGAAGCGCATTGTGAAGGTGAACCAGCCCACACGCGAACCGGGCGTCGCGATAGAATTCGAGCCGGCCGAAGACATGGACGCGGAGGCGGAAAAAGTAGCGGAAAAAGTGGCGGAGCTGCGCGAGGACGGCGCGAAGTACAGCGATATGGCCGTGCTGTACCGAACGAACGCGCAGTCGCGCCCGTTCGAGGAAGTGTTCATATCGAGGAAAATTCCGCACATAATCGTCGGGGGTGTGGACTTCTACCGCCGCAAGGAAGTTGCCGACATACTCGCCTATCTGCGCGTCGCGGTCGACGAGAGCGACGACAAGAGCTGCCAGCGGGCAATCAACAGGCCGTTCCGCTACATCGGCAAGGTCACGCTGGCGGAGCTGGTGGACGGAGCGAACAGCAGGATGCAAAGCATGTTCGGGTTCGCCGCGGAAGGCGCGCCGGGCTGCGGGATAAAGTCCAGGCAGGCGGAGTCGATTGCCGAGTTCGTGGGCCACGTGCGGCGGTTGCAGTCGGATTTGGCCAGGCCGATAAACGAGGGCGGTCCCGGCCTGGCACAGGCGCTGTCTAACCTGGTGGCGAACACGCGGTACGAGCAGTGGCTGATAACGGACGAGGGGACGGAGAGCGCGGAGAACAGCCGCCTGTCAAACCTGCGCGAGCTGGTGCGGACCGCGGGCCGGTTCGCGACGGCCGCCGAGTTCCTGGACTACATTGCCGGGCTGGAGAAGGCGAAGCGCTCGCGGAAGAAAAAGCAGCGCCCGGACGCGATTCAGGTCATGACGTGCCACAAGGCGAAGGGCCTGGAGTTTCCCGTCGTGTTCCTGGCGGGGTGCGCCGAGAAGATTCTGCCGCACGCCAGGGCCGAGGACGTGGAGGAGGAGCGCCGGATCATGTACGTGGGCATCACGCGCGCACGCGATCGGCTGTTCGTTTCGTACCCGAAGATAGTGCTTATCGCCGGCAAGCGCGTCGAGCTGGGACCGAGCCGGTTCCTGAAGGAAAGCGGAATTTTGAACATTGAATCTGTATAACCGTTTTACAACGCTGACAGGAGGTGCTCCATGCCAAATTATGTCCAATATAGCGAACAAGAGGTCAGGGAACTTATGGAGGACATGCAGTTCCAGGAAGTGCGCGTGGGAGGAACGCGCGAGCTGGTGTTCGAGCTGCCCACGAAGCAGCCGGACGTGCGCCTGCGCGTGTACAGCTCGGTCGCGGCCGGCAGCGCGCGCGGCTGCGGGAAGGACGCCGGCCGCGTCGTGCTAGTCGTGAAGAACGGGCACGGCGACTGGCACGTGGCCTGGAAGGCGCGCCGCGTGCACCGGACGGAGAACTTCTTGGCGAACCTGCGCAAGCGGTGCCGCGACGCGTGGCTGATGGTGGCCAGGATGCCGCGCTGCCCGAGCTGCGGCGGGCGCATGGTCGTGCGGCGCAAGCGCGGGGCGCGGGGGAAAAGATCCGAGTTCTGGGGCTGCATGCAGTACCCGCGGTGCCGCGGCACGAGGAGGCTGTGATGGACTACTCGAAAATGACAACCGAAGAGTTTGACGTACTTTTGGCTGAAATGGTGCATCGCGAATGCGCGGCTTTACTGCAAGTTCCTGGTGTTTATGAACTGTTGGCAGAATATTTCAACAACGAGATTTTAGATATCTGGGCAGAACGTAATCCGGAAAAAATCGAGCACGGCGAATGAAAAAAGTACGCACAGCAATCGAGACGCATTACGCGATCCACCTGGACGACGTGGGCGCGGGCGCGGTCAGCGCAATCAAAGCCCGCTTCACGCGCGACAACCCGAAGTGGTGGAACAACAAGCGGCTGGGGTTCAGCAACTGGAACGTGGAGCGGAAGCTGCGGTCGTGGCGCATCGAGGACGACTGGCTGCTCCTGCCGCGCGGAGCAAGGGGCGAGGTCGAGGCAATACTGGATAAGCGCGGCTACGAGCCCGGTCCGGTGTGGGACCGGACAATAAAGCTGGAGCCGCTGAAGCTGGAGCTGCACGGCACGCTGCGCCCGTACCAGGACGAGGCAAGCGACAAGCTGGTCGCGGCCGGCACGGGCGCGCTGCGCGGCCCGTGCGCCAGCGGGAAAACGGTGATAATGCTGGCAGCGATCGCCAAGCTGCAGCAGCCCACGATCGTCGTGGTGCACTCCGACTTCCTGTTTCGGCAGTGGCGCGCGGGAATAGCCGAGTGGCTGGACTACGTGCCCGGCGCGCTCGGCGCCGGGAAGGAGAACCTGAAGCCGATAACGGTGGCAATGCAGCAGACGCTGTGCCGCAGGCGCGGCGCTCCGTGGGTCCGCGAGTTCGGCTGCCTGATGGCCGACGAGCTGCAGCACTGGGGCGCCAAGACGTTCCAGACGGTGGCCGGGATGTTCCCGGCGCGCTACAGGCTCGGCTGCAGCGCGGACGAGCGGCGGAAGGACGGCAAGCACGCGTTCATCTACGAGACGTTCGGCGAGTGCGTGCACAAGATAGGCCGCGAAGAGCTGGAGCAGCTCGGGCGCCTGGTGCCGACCAGGATGGAGATCGTGCCGACGGCGTTCGAGAGCGAGGCGTACCTGGCCGCCGTGCTGCGCGGCGAGCCGCCGGACTGGGGCAGCATGCTGGACGACTTGACTTCCGACGACGAGCGGTGTACGCTAATCGCCGATCATGCGGACAGGATACTCAAGCAGCGGGGAACGCGAGTGCTGATGCTGACGGAGCGCGTGGCGGCGTGCGGGCGCATGGCGCGCGAAATGCGCGAGCGGGGGCACAGGTGCGCTTCGCTCGTCGGCGGGCACAGGAACAAGGAAGCCGTCGAGCGCGCCGTGCAGCAGATGCGGGCCGGACACCTGCGCTGCGCCGTGGGAACGCAGGTGGCCGACGAGGGCCTGGACATTCCCGCCCTGACGCACGTGCTCGTCACGTGCCCGGTCCACAACCATCCGAAGCGGCTGCAGCAGATGGTCGGGCGCGCCGCCAGGGAGCACGGGCGCAAGCGCGAGGGCGTGTGCGTGTACTTCTGGGACCGGATGATGTTCCCGGCGCCGGACCCCGAGCAGGACTCGGGCGGCGGGCGCACCGGGCGCGAGCGCGCGCTCCAGCGGCGGCTCGGTTCGGTCTGCGGTTCTTGGGAAGTTGTAAAATGATTTTACAAAACACACCAGGCTTATTTGCAGGCTCGTGGCGCGCATTCTTTGCGGGGGCGCTGGTGGGTGCTGGGAGAAGCGTTTGAAGCTGCGTGGGGCCGCTGTAAACGCGCCTGGTGGGTACTTCAGATCCAACGACGAAGGAGGAAGCCGTGGGACGCGAAAGAAAGACGAAAAAAAACGAAGAAGAGGAGCCGGCCGGCTTCTGCGGTTGGCGTCGACCAGTTGCTGGCGGCAGCGGCCGCCGAGGAGCTGTCCAGGATCGCGAAGAATTCAGTTCAAGACTACAAGCACGCGGTGAAGGTCGAAGCGCGGGGCGACTTCCTGGAGATGGAGGCGACC
>Ga0180432_10008005_pt1 | contig 13307 bp, 10 predicted proteins | sample SS_ome_10_FD_132414 | JGI IMG/M metagenome (GOLD analysis project Ga0180432, IMG submission 132414) | Hypersaline lake sediment archaeal communities from the Salton Sea, California, USA - SS_1_MS_2 metaG | ecosystem: Environmental > Aquatic > Non-marine Saline and Alkaline > Hypersaline >...
CCCTCCTTGATATCGGAGTACGTCACCGTGAGACCGCATTCGTAGCCCTCGCGGACCTCGGTCACATCGTCCTTCTCCCGGCGCAGCGATGAGATGGTGATGTTCTCGGCGACCACGACGTTGTCCCGGAGCAGCCTGGCCTTGGCGTTGCGCCGCATGATGCCGGACTGCACCAGGCAACCGGCGATATTGCCGACCTTGGAAGACCGGAACAGGGCGCGGATCTCCGCACGGCCCAGTTCCCGCTCCTCGAAGATCGGCTTGAGCAGACCCTTGAGCGCCTTCTCGATTTCGTCGATGGCCTGGTAGATCACTGAGTAGTAGCGGATCTCCACACCCTCGCGGTTGGCCAGCTCAGTGGCCTTGCCCTCCGCACGGACGTTGAACCCGATGATGATCGCGTCCGAGGCTGAGGCCAGGTTCACATTGGTCTCGGTGATCCCGCCGACGCCGCGGTCGATGACCCGCAGTGCCACCTCGTCATCGATCGCGATGCCCAGCAGTGCCTCCTCGAGCGCCTCGACCGTGCCGGCGTTGTCGCCCTTGAGGATCAGGTTCAGCTGGCTGGTCTCCTTCAACGCCGAATCCAGGTCCTCCAGACTGATCCGCTTGCGGGCCCGGGCCGCGAGTGCGTTGCGCTTGCGGGCGCTGCGCCGGTCGGCGATCTGGCGGGCGATGCGGTCCTCATCGACGACTAGCAGGTTGTCGCCGGCACCGGGCACCGATGTGAAGCCGATGACCTGTACCGGCCTTGACGGGAACGCCTCGCTGACATCCTCGCCGTGCTCGTCGACCATGCGGCGGACTCGGCCGTAGGCGTCGCCGGAGACGATCGAGTCGCCGACCCGCAGGGTGCCGCGCTGGATGAGAACGGTGGCAACCGGGCCGCGCCCGCGGTCCAGGTGCGCCTCGATCGCGACACCCTGGGCCTCCATGTCCGGGTTGGCCCGCAGGTCGAGCGCCGCGTCGGCGGTCAGCAGAACCGCCTCTTCCAACGCCTGGATATTCAGCCCATTCTTGGCCGAGATGTCGACGAACATGGTCTCGCCGCCGAAGTCCTCGGCCACCAGGCCGTACTCGGTGAGCTGGGACCGGATCTTCTGCGGGTCGGCCCCCTCCTTGTCGATCTTGTTGACGGCAACCACGATCGGTACCTCCGCCGCCTGCGCATGGTTGATGGCCTCCACCGTCTGCGGCATCACGCCGTCGTCGGCGGCGACCACCAGAATCGCGATATCGGTGGCCTTCGCACCGCGGGCGCGCATTGCGGTGAACGCCTCGTGTCCCGGAGTGTCGATGAAGGTGATCAACCGCTCGACACCGTCGTGCTCAACGGCCACCTGGTAGGCACCGATGTGCTGGGTGATGCCGCCGGCCTCGCCCTCGCGGACGTTGGCCCGCCGGATCGTATCGAGCAGGCGGGTCTTGCCATGGTCGACGTGACCCATGACCGTGACCACCGGTGGGCGGATCTCCAGATCGTCCTCACCGCCCTCGTCCTCGCCGTAGCTGAGGTCGAAGGACTCCAGCAGTTCGCGGTCCTCGTCCTCGGGCGAGACGACCTGAACGTTGAAGTTCATCTCGCTGCCGAGCAGTTCAAGGGTTTCGTCACCCACCGACTGGGTCGCGGTGACCATCTCGCCGAGGTTGAACAACGCCTGGACCAGCGCAGCCGGGTTGGCGTTGATCTTGTCGGCGAAATCGCTAAGCGATGCGCCGCGGGCCAGCCTGACGGTTTCACCGTTGCCGTGCGGCAACCGCACACCGCCGACGACGGGAGCCTGCATGCTCTCGTATTCGGCGCGTTTGGCGCGCTTGGATTTGCGGCCACGCCGGGGCGCCCCACCGGGACGGCCGAAAGCGCCGGCCGCGCCACCGCGCTGACCGGGCCGTCCGCCGCCGCCGGGACGGCCGCGGAAACCACCGGCAGGCGGTCCGCCGGCGCCGGGACCGCCACCGCGGTAGTTGCCACCACCACCGCCTCCGCCGGGGCGTGCGCCCTGGCCGGGCCCGGGCCGCTGACCGACACCAGGACGGGGTCCGCCGGGGCGGCCGCCAGGCCGGCCTACGGTTCCGCCGGGACGGGGTGGCATGTTGCCAGGTGAAGCGCCGCCGGGCCGGGGTGTACCGGGGCGTGGTGCGCCCGGTCCCGGCCGGGGGGCCTGCGGACGGGGCATCGGCCTCTCGACCGGCTGCGCCGAGGAGAATGGGTTGTTGCCGACCCGCGGGGGGCGCGGAAGTCCGGGCTTGGGTGCCACCGGACCGGGCCGCGGGCCGGGTGCGGCGGGCTTGGCCGCCGGGGCCACCGGGGCCACCGGGGCGGCAGTGGCGGCTGGAGGTGGGGCCGGCGCGGCGGGAGCGGCCGGAACTGGAGCGGCCGGCGCGCTGGGCTGCGCTACCGGCGGCGCAGCCACGGCCGCACCATCGGAGGGCGCAGCGGCCGGTTTCGCGGTGGCCTTCACGGCAGCTTTCTCAGCCGCCTTCGGGGGGGCTTTCTCAGTTGTCTTGCCGCCACCGAACCCCTCGCGCAACCGGCGTGCGACCGGGGCCTCCACCGTCGACGACGCGGATTTGACGAACTCGCCCTGTTCGCTCAGACGAGCGAGGACTTCCTTACTTGTGACACCGAGTTCCTTCGCCAACTCGTGCACGCGGGCCTTGCCTGCCACTACATCTCCATTCCTAGAGGCGAGCGGTTTAGGTGAGCCGCGCCTCGGGTTTAGCTATGACACATGGTCATCGGGACTTCACGGTGTGCTCATGTTCTTCGCTACCTGTTCTCTTCCCCGGGTGTCCGAGCCGGGCGAAATGCTCGACCACCGCGGACACGTCCGGTGTACCGGTGATGCGCAACGCTCGACCGAAGGTTCGCCGCCGGATCGCTGCCGACAGGCAACGATCTTCGGGGTGCAACCAAGCCCCCCGGCCCGAATGTGAGCCTTTGGTGTCGACAACAACGGCATATAGACCGCTGCCCCCAGACACCGCTACCACCCGGAGCAGTTCGCCGGCCAACTCTCGCTTCCGGCAGCCGATGCACGTACGCATCGGTGCGCTGCGCACGGCAGCCGGACTCTCACGCTGGATCGCTGGTAAGTCTACGTCACCGTGCGGGGGTCCCGAACCAGCCACCCTACGGTTGGCGGCGGGCACCGGCCGGGGAGCCCGGGGGCGGGTCAGCGACCCCTTCCGCCCCCGCCGCGTCACTGCGGATGTCGATTCGCCAGCCGGTCAGCCGGGCGGCCAACCGGGCGTTCTGCCCCTCTTTGCCGATCGCCAGCGAGAGCTGGAAGTCGGGTACCACCACACGTGCAGCACGGGCGGTGGCATCGATGACGGTCACCGACACCACCTTGGACGGCGACAGGGCGTTGGCGACAAATCGGGCCGGATCCTCATCGAAGTCGATGATGTCGATCTTCTCGCCGGACAGTTCGCTCATGACATTGCGCACCCGCTGACCCATCGGTCCGATGCAGGCTCCTTTGGCGTTCAGCCCGGCCACCTTCGAGCGAACGGCGATCTTCGAGCGATGACCTGCCTCCCGGGCTACCGCGACGATCTCGACCGAGCCCTCGGCGATCTCCGGAACCTCCAGCGAGAACAGCTTGCGGACCAGGTTGGGGTGGGTGCGGGACAGCTCGATTCGGGGCTCGCGCGCGCCGCGGGTCACCCCGACCACGTAGCAGCGCAGACGCTCACCGTGCGCGTAGCTCTCGCCGGGAACCTGCTCGGCGGGCCGGATCGTGCCGTCGGAGCCCTTCGTCTCGCTGCCGAGGCGCACCACGACGTTTCCGCGGACGTTCTCCCGAGTGTCGCGCTGAACCACCCCGGCGACGATGTCCCCCTCCCGCGCGGAGAACTCCCCGAAGACCCGCTCGTTCTCGGCGTCCCGGAACCGCTGCAGCATGACCTGGCGCGCCGTGGTCGCCGCAACCCGGCCGAATCCCTCGGGGGTGTCGTCCCATTCGGTGACGAGGTTACCGTCGGCATCGACCTCGCGGGCCATGACCCGTACCACCCCGCTCTTACGGTCGATGTCGATATGGGCGTCGGGTTGATGGCCCTCGCTGTGCCGGTAGGCCGTCAGCAGTGCCGACTTGATGGTGTCGAGCAGTTCATCGACCGCGATTCCGCGGTCGACCTCAATCGCATGCAGAGCAGCCATGTCGATATTCATGCCCCGGCCTCCATTTCGGCTTTGCCGCCGACCAGGTCGAGTTCCGCGGCATTCGGCGGCGAGAAATCGACCTGGACCACGGCCTTTCGGATATCTGTCAGCCGGATGCGGCGGACGGTCCAGCCACCGCCCGCGCGGACCACCAGGTCGACGACCCCTCCGGCGGTCGCACCGAGGCGTCCGGTGAGGACCGCACCGTCATCCAGGGTCACCTCGACACGTCGGCCGCGGCCGCGGCGAAAATGTTTCTCGGCGGTCAGCGGCCGGTCCACCCCCGGGGAGCTGACCTCCAGCAGATACGTGGTCGGCCCGGTGTCGACCTCGTCGAGCAGGGCCGATGCCCGCCGCGACAGCTCGGAGACGGTCTCCAGGTCCAGGGGCACGTCGCCGTCGGCGACGACCCGAATGCACGGGGGGCTCCGGCGCGGGTCGACCACGACGTCCTCGATCTCATACCCGGCCCGGGCGAAGTCGGCCTCGAGTAGCCCGATCACCTGATCCGGGGACGGCAGTCCGGCGGGCCGCTGCGTCACGGCGAGCTCCTCGTCTTGAGTTGTTCCGATCAGCCCCCAAGGGTACGCCAGCAATCGGGCGGCAATGGCAGGATATGGACGTGCATGATCCCAAGTCCGGTGCCGACGGGAGCGCCACACCGATACTGAGCCGACGCCGGGTCCTGGCCGGCGGTGGCCGTGGCCTGCTGGCGCTCGCCCTCGTCGGCACCGCTGCGGCGTGCGGGCCGAGCACCCCCTCGGGCCCCGATCCGCTGGAAGCGGCCCTGGAAGCCGCCCGGCAGGACAGCGATCTGGCGACGGCGGCGGCCAGGGCCGCGGATAAGGCCGGGGCGCCGTGGTTGGTTCCGGCGCTGAATGTCGTCGCCGCCGAACGTGCCCGACACGCCGCGGCCCTGGTGGAGGAACTCGCGCGAGCTGCCGGCAAGCCCGTGCCGACCACCGGGACCACCGGAACCACCGCTGCGTCCGCCAGTACCAGCGCTGGGTCCACCGACCCGGCAACCACCCCAACCCCGCCGCCGAGCGTGCAGGATGTCGTCACGGCGCTGCGGAAGTCCGCCGGGAACGCGGCCAAGCTTGTCCCCACACTGTCCGGCTACCGGGCCGGGTTGATGGGTTCGATCGCCGCGGCATGCACGGCGTCCTACACGGTGGGTCTGCCGCCCCCACTGCCCCCGTCCCCCGTTAGGAGACCGCGGTGACTTCCCCCTCGACACCCTCGTCCCCGACACCGGACCCCGACCGCCCCGCAGATGGCGGCCAGGCAGCCCTGTACGACGCCGTCGTGGCCGAACACGCCGCCATCTACGGTTACGGGGTGGTGTCGGCACATAGCCTGCCGACCCGCAATTATCTGGTCTCCGCGGCGCTTGCTGAGCACCGAGAGCGCCGGGAACAGGCAGTATCGCTGCTGACCGAACGGTCGGTGACGGTGCCACTGCCCGCGATCGGCTACCAACTCCCCATGGTGGTGGACTCCCCGACCGCCGCGGCCCGACTCGCCGTGCGGATGGAGAACGACTGCGCGGTGGCGTGGCGGGCGGTCCTGGAACAGACCGATTCAGGGCAGGACCGCGAGTTCGCCGGTACCGCACTGACCCAATGCGCCGTCATGGCTTCGCTCTGGCGCGAGGTGTTGGGCGCGTGGCCGGTGACCGAGGCCTTCCCCGGCGGTAGCGAGTGACGCTGGCCGCTACTGCTGATCGGTCAGGATCGCCCTGATCTCGGTGACGGCAGTGCCCGCGGCGATCTGGCGGATCTCCCCGGTGAACCGGTTGCGTAATTCCACCGTCCCGTCGGCCCACCCTCGGCCCACCACCACGATCCAGGGCACGCCCACCAGTTCGGCGTCCTTGAACTTGACCCCCGGCGATACCGTCCGGTCGTCGAAGAGAACCTCCGAACCCAGGCTGTCCAATTCGGCGGCGAGCACCTCGGCACCGGCGCGCGCATCGGGATCCTTATTGGCGATCACGATGTGCACGTCGAACGGCGACACCGACGCCGGCCAGCGCAAACCGATTTCGTCGTGGTTCTGTTCGGCGATCACCGCGACCAGCCGGGACACCCCGACGCCGTAGGACCCCATGGTCAGCCGCACCGGTTTGCCGTCCTCACCGAGCACGTCGACCGAGAACGCATCGGTGTACTTGCGCCCCAGTTGGAAGATGTGGCCTATCTCGATACCGCGGGCGCTGACCAGCGGCCCGGACCCATCCGGCGAGGGGTCCCCATCGCGGACCTCGGCCGCCTCGATGGTGCCGTCGGGGATGAAATCACGACCGGCGACCAGTCCCACCACGTGACGGCCGGGCGCGTCGGCTCCAGTAATCCACGAGGTGCCGACCACCACCCGAGGATCGACGAGGTATCGCACCCCGTTGTCGAGTAGGGCTTTCGGTCCGATATAGCCCTTCTTCAGGAACGGGTAGCGGGCGAAGTCGGCATCGTCGAGCATCGCGTATTCCGCGGGATCCAGCGCCGCACCGAGGCGTTTGTCGTCCACCTCCCGATCACCGGGAACGCCGATGCCCAGCAGTTCCCAGTCGCCGCCTGGCGCCCGGACCTTCAGCATCACGTTCTTCAACGTGTCGTCCCGATTGACCGGCCGCCCTTCGAACTGCGGCAGACCGGCGTCGTTTGCCCACTGCACCAGCGAGGCGATGGTGGGTGTATCGCCGGTCTCATGCACTTCCGGTTCGGCCAGTCCGTCGGTCGGCAGCGGTTCGGGCGCCGCAGTGGTCACCGCCTCCACGTTGGCGGCGTACCCGGACTGCAGGCAACGCACGAAAGTGTCCTCACCCGACTCGCTCTCGGCCAGGAATTCCTCCGAGGCGCTGCCGCCCATCGCCCCGGACACCGCCGAGACGATCACATAGCGAATACCCATGCGCGCGAACATCATCTGGTAAGCGTCGCGGTGCGCCAGATAGACCTCCCGCAGCCCGTCGTCGCCGACGTCGAAGGAATACGAGTCCTTCATGATGAATTCGCGACCCCGAAGGATCCCGGCTCGGGGCCGGGCTTCGTCGCGGTACTTGGTCTGGATTTGGAACAGCAGCAGTGGAAAGTCCTTGTAGGAGCTGTACTCACCCTTGACCGTCAGGGTGAACAACTCCTCGTGGGTGGGCCCGAGCAGATAGTCGTTGTCGCGGCGGTCCTTGAGCCGGAACACCCCCTCGCCGTACTCGGTCCAGCGGTTGGTGGTCTCGTAAGGGGCCCGCGGCAGCAGCGCCGGGAAAAGGATCTCCTGGCCGCCGATGGCGACCATCTCCTCCCGCACGATGGTCTCGATATTGCGCAGCACCCGAAGACCCAGCGGGAGCCAGCTGTACAGCCCAGGCCCGATCGGACGGATGTATCCGGCCCGAATCAACAGCTTGTGGCTGGGAACTTCGGCGTCGGCAGGGTCATCGCGCAAGGTGCGCACGAACAACTCGGACATGCGGGTGATCACAGCGGGCAAGCTTAGCCATCCCGCCGAACACCGACGGGGATGCAGGCCTGACACAGCTGTGCGGCGTCACTCACAACTCGCCGGCTTCCACCGCTTCCCGGGTGTGCTGGGCAGTGGCGATCTGGCGGGCGGAGAAGCGGATGAAGAAGGCGCTGATACCGACCAGCACGGCGACGGCGGCGATCCACAGCAGCGAATAGGTATAGCCGGCGTCGAGTGCGTCGAGTTGGTCGGGTGTCATCCCGGCGACCGGACCGGTGGTTCCGCCCAGGAAAAGGGTGCGGGAGATCTGCACCGCCTGAATGACGACGAGCACCATGGGGCCACCGAGATTCTGCGCCATCAGGGTGATCGCGCTGACCGGGCCGATCTCGCGCGGCCCGACGTTGGCCAGGGCACAAAGCGGCAGGACCACCGAAATGATCCCGATGCCGAAACCGCCGATGAGGATGGGCAGGAGCAGGTCGGGAAAGTACGGGATGGTCCGGGTCAGGGTCGATCCAAACAGCATCGCGCCGAGGACGAAGATTCCTCCGCCGATGATCAGCCAGCGCGGCGCGATATGTGGCGCCAACCGCGTGGTGACCAGATTTCCCAAACCCAGTGCCAGCGCGAACGGGATGAATCCGATACCCGCCTGCAGAGCGGAGTAGCCGAGCACATCCTGGACGTACAGCCCGATCATCACCGTCAGCGCGAGCAGCACCCCGCCGGCCATGAACAGCGAGACGAACGTCGCGACCCGGTTGCGGTCGCGGAACAGCCACAGCGGCACCAGGGGGTGATCGGCGGAGCGTTCAACCACCAGGAACGCGACTCCCAGCGCCACGGCAGCCACCCCGGCGCCGATCACCCACGGGTCCACCCAGCCCCGCGACGGACCCTGGGTGAACACCAGAACGGCGGCGGCACAGCCGAGGGTGGCCAGCAGGGCACCGGAGATGTCCAGTTTGAGCCGTTCGTGACGTGTCTCCTCGAGACGGGTGAGAGCGATCCAGATGATCAGCACACCGATCGGCAGGTTGATCAGGAAGGCCAGCCGCCAGGAGATGACGGTCAGGGCACCGCCGACCACCAGGCCGAGCACCGAGCCCAGGCCCTGCATGGCCGCCGACATCGCCATGGCCTGGTTGCGGGCGTGGCCGACGGCGTACGTTGTGGCGATCAGCGCCAACCCGGTGGGTGCGGCGACCGCGGCGCCGATGCCCTGAACCGCCCGCGCGGCGATCAACAGCGGTCCGTCGTAGGCAAGACCGCAGGCCATCGAGGCGATGGTGAACACACCGACCCCGGAGATGAACGCCCGTTTGTGGCCGATAGCGTCGCCCACCCGCCCGCCGAGCAGCAGCAGGCCGCCGAAGGTGAGCACATAGGCGGTGATCACCCAACTCTTGCCCGCCTCCGAAAGAGCCAGGTCGGCCTGCATGCGGGGCAGCGCGACGATCACGATGGTGCCGTCCAGGGTCGCCATCAGTTGCATACCGGTGATCGCCACGATCGCGACACCCAGCACGCTGGACGCGAGGGGTTTGGCCGGCGGTTCGGGAACGCTCACGCCGGCCATGGGTAGCTACCCTACTCAGCGGGTCGGCTGCGGCGCCGTTCTTACATCTCCTCTTACATCTCCCCGGAGTCGATCGCTTCCTTGACCTCCTGGGCGTGCGCGACCTGCTTGGCGGTGTAGCCGATGAACAGCGCCACCGCCCCGACGATCACCGCCACCCCGGCCACCCAGAGCAACCCGTAGGAGTAGCCCTGGTCCAGGGCATGCAACTGGTCCGGGTTCATCCGCTTCACCGGCCCGGTGGTACCGCCGAGGAACAGGGTGCGCGAAGTGATGACGGCCTGGATGATGGCCAGCACCACGGGGCCACCGAGGTTCTGCAGCATCAGGGCGATCGCCGACACCGGGCCGATCTGGTCGAAGCCGACCCCGGCGATGGCCGAAACGGTCAGCGGCACCACGATCATGCCGATGCCGAATCCACCGACGACTATGGGAATCACCAAGTTCGGGAAGTACGGGATCCCGGCATCCAGCGTGGAGCCGTACAGCATGGCACCCAGCACCAGAATGCCGCCCGCGATCACCAGCAGACGGGGCGCGAAGTACGAAACCAGCTGCGAGGAGATGCCCAGACCGATCCCCAGCGCGATCACGAACGGGATGAAACCGACCCCGGCACGAAGTGCGCTGTAACCCAGGATGTCCTGCACGTAAAGGCCGATCAGAACGGTCAGGGTGAACATCACCCCGCCGGCCAGGAAGATCGCGGCAAACGTGGCCACCCGGTTGCGGTCCCGGAAGAGGCTGAACGGTACGACCGGGTTGACGGCGTTGCGCTCGACGGCGATGAATGCCAGGAATCCCAGGGCTGCGATCAGCCCCGCACCGATGGTGGACGGCGAGAGCCATCCGCTCTCCGGGGCTTGGGCAAAGCCGAACACCGCCGCCGTACAGGCCACGGTGGCCAGCAGGGCGCCGGCCGCATCCAGCTTGAGGCGCTCCCGATGGGTCTCGCGCAAAGTGGTGTGCGCCAGATAGATCACCAATAGGCCGATCGGCACATTGACCAGGAACGCCAGCCGCCAGGACACCTCGGTCAGCGCACCGCCGACGACCAGACCCATCACCGATCCGATACCGGTCATGGCGGCGAACACCGCGGTCGCCGCGTTCCGGGCCGGGCCCTTGGAGAAGGTGGTGGCCACCAGGGCCAGACCGGTCGGTGAGGCGATCGCCGCGCCGACGCCCTGCAGCAACCGCGCGAGCACCAGCGTGGCCTCGTCCCAGGCGATGCCGCACAGCACCGAGGCGATGATGAAGAGCGCGACGCCGACGATGAAGGTCCGTTTCCGGCCGATGGTGTCACCCAACCGGCCGCCGAGCAGCATCAAGCCGCCGAAGGTCAGCACGTACGCGGTGATCACCCAGCTGCGGCCGGCATCGGACAGTCCGAGTTCGTCCTGGATCCTGGGCAGCGCGACGATTGCCACCGTGCTGTCCATGGTGGCGAGGAGTTGCATCCCGCCGATGGCGAAGATCGCAGCGAGAAACCGTGGTGAGGGAAGCCAGGTTGGGGGGCCCGCCTTCTGCAGGGCCGTCGAGGGTGAGCGGGCCGGGACCAGCCCGGAATCCGCGGCGTTCCGATAGCCCGCGCCGCCACCTGCCGTTGTGAACGGGGTGGCGCGCTCAGCATCGTTGAGAGCCGTCATAGCGGCATACCCTACCCCAATATTAAGAAGACGTTAAAGTCTCGATCCCGTCTCAAAGCCGGCCACCGGGCCGATGACGATGACCGCGGGCGGCCGAATACCCTCCTCTCGGATGCGTTTCGGCACGTCAGCGAGGGTGGCGCGGAGAATCCGCTCGGCGGAGGTGGTGCCGTGCTGAACCACCATTACCGGCGTTTGCCCAGGCCGCCCGCCTTTGATCAGAACCTCGGCGAACAGTTCGATGCGCTCGACGGCCATCAGCAGCACCAGCGTCCCCGATAGCCGGGCCAGCGCATCCCAATTAACCAGCGACTCCGGGTCCTGGGGCGAAAGATGCCCGCTGACCACGGCGAACTCATGATTGACCGCCCGATGCGTGACCGGGACCCCGGCCAGCGCGGGTACCGCGATGGCGCTGGTGATGCCGGGCACGACTGTGACCGGGATCCCAGCGTCGGTGCAAGCGAGGACTTCCTCATAACCGCGCGCGAACACGAAGGGATCACCGCCCTTGAGGCGGACCACGAACTGACCGGCCCTGGCCCTGTCGATCAGGACGTTATTGATCGCCTCCTGCGCCATCGCCCGGCCGTAGGGGATCTTGGCGGCGTCGATCACCTCGACGTGCGGCGGCAGTTCGGCCAGCAGCTCCGGCGGTGCCAGCCGGTCGGCGACCACGACGTCGGCGTAGGCGAGCAACCGGCGGCCCCGCACCGTGATCAGTTCCGGGTCCCCCGGTCCCCCACCGACCAACGCCACCCCACCGGGCACCACGTCCGATGCCGCGGTGGCCACGATGTCGGGAGCTATCCGGCCCTGCTGGAACGCCTCCCGGATCGCCGAGCGGACAGTCGCCGACCGCCGGTGCTCGCCGCTGGCCAGGACGCCGACCAGTAGGCCCTCGTAGTCGAAGGAGGCCGGAGTGACGGCGGTGCCGTCCCGGGCGGAATCGGCTCGGACACAGAAAATGTGCCGGCGTTCGGCCTCGGCCACGATCGCGGAATTGGTCGATGGCTCGTCGGTGGCGGCGATGACGTACCAGGCGCCCCGCAGGTCGCCGTCGCGGTAGTCCCGCAATTGCAGGGTGATCCCCGGTGTCTGTTCGGCGAGAGCCTCCACCGCCGGTGTGGCTGCCCGCGCGATGACATGCACCTCGGCCCCGTGGGTGATCAGTACCGGCACCCGGCGCTGGGCGACGGTGCCGCCGCCCACGACGACAACCTTCTTGCCAGCCAGTCGCAGGCCGACCAGGTAGGCGTTCTCGGTCACCGGCCGAGCCTAAGGCGTGCCGAGTGACTTTCCGCAGCCGTCATCGCGCGGGCCGCGCGCTGCGGCGCATCACGCCCCGGCCCGGGCCACGAACCGCCGGACCACCCATGGGTGTGCCGCGGGATGGGTGTGCAGGTATGCCGCATGCACACCGGCCCGCACCGCACCGTCCTGAGCCGGCTTCCCACCGGCCCCCGGCAATACCCAGGCAGGCTGCCGAGTTGGGCCGAAATCGACTGTGGTGCGGTGGAATTCATGGCCGACGACCCGTTCCCCGGCACTGAACAGCGCGGAGTCCACGGCGGCGACGCCGTCCCGGTAACCGAGTGTCAGCCCGGGGGTGAAGCGCGCCGAGCCGGACAGCACCCCGCACATCGGCGTTCCGTCCAGATCGTCCATCAGGTATGTCAGCCCGCCGCACTCCGCGTGCACCGGCGCCCGCCGGGAGAGATCGCGGATCTCTTGGCGTAGCTTGACGTTGGCCGAAAGGTCCGCGCTGTACTGCTCGGGAAACCCGCCGGGAAGCATCAGCGCGGCAGTTCGTTCCGGGAGAGCTCCGGACAGCGGGTCGAAGGCCACAACCTCAGCCCCGGCGGCTCGGAGCAGCTCGTCGTATTCGGCATACCCGAAGGTGAAGGCCGCGCCGGCGGCGACTGCGACCACCGGGCTCCCGCTGACCGGTTGCCCGACGGCGTGGGCCGGGGACCACGCCGGGCCGGCCGGGGCCGACCGGGCCAGGGCACGCACCGCGGCGATATCGACAGTGCCGGCCACCAGATCCGTCATCGCCGTCACCGCGGCCCGGGCCTGGGCGCCGTGCTCGACAGCGGTGACCAGGCCCAGGTGGCGAGAGGGCACCGACAGTTCGTCGCGGCGCGGGACCGCCCCCAGTACCGGCACGCCGACCGCCTCGCACGCCTGCCGCAACACCTGTTCGTGCCGCGGCGAACCAACCCGGTTGAGGATGACCCCCCCGATCCGCACGCCCTGTTGAAATGTCGTGAAACCATGCAGGACAGCGGCAATGGTGTGACTCTGCCCGCGCCCGTCGACCACCAGCACCACCGGCGCTCCCAGCAGTCCGGCGACCTGTGCGGTGGAACCGCGGGCCGGCACGGTGAACCGCTCGTCGATCCGGCCGTCGAAAAGGCCCATCACACCCTCCACCACC
>Ga0180432_10008007_pt1 | contig 13306 bp, 13 predicted proteins | sample SS_ome_10_FD_132414 | JGI IMG/M metagenome (GOLD analysis project Ga0180432, IMG submission 132414) | Hypersaline lake sediment archaeal communities from the Salton Sea, California, USA - SS_1_MS_2 metaG | ecosystem: Environmental > Aquatic > Non-marine Saline and Alkaline > Hypersaline >...
AGAACCTATCGTGAAGGTGTTTTGGATGCTTATTTATTTGATTCTATTCAGGAGGCGCGTGCTATCACAGAAGAATGGTTAGAAGAATACAATAGTGTTCGCCCCCATGATACACTGGGTGGCCTTCCGCCTTATCAATTCAAGGCGATGAAATCTTGAAATACTCCACTTCTATCTGGTACTAAAAATGGGATGTTGACAGTAAGTATGAACAGCAGAGACCATCTTCCTGCAACCGAAGGGAAGGCGGTTATACATATTCCACAGATATCGCTCTCCCTCATCAAACGTACAAACCCCGGCTCCGGACGTTCTTCCCGTTCCGAGATAAAGATAATTCAAGGCACCCGTTTTAACATACATGCCATCCTGCAGGATTAAGTTGGTAGCCCGTTGGGTGTCGTTGTTCCATTCGGTGAAAGCCAACTTAAGGGTTCCCGCGTCATCATACAAAAAGATATCGAAGTTCACCCCAGATGAAATACCAGAAATATCAAGGGTCAATTCTGAGAACGTGTAAACCCGAAAACCATAGCCAGGCACATACAGAGGCACACGATTCCCAAGATAAGGCGAGAAGTAGACATTGCCGGATGAAGCAGTATTATCATTGGCGGGATCACCGGTAGCCAGGGTAAGGCGGCCGCACACTTGCAGGGGGTTTTGAAAATAGAGCACATCTTCGAGATATTCAGCAAATTCCGTACGAACCGAATCTTTTTCAATCTTTGAACCATCCCAATACAAACGACCGATACGGCGGTGAGAAGCCATCTCCGTGCTGGATGTAGAAACAGATAGAGTGAACGTAGTGGAAGCATCGGCGCGAACCGCAAAGACATAATAGGTTGAAGCCGCGCCGGAGGGTTTATCTTCATCCGCAAGATCCACATTGGCAACCGCTTGCACCAAATAGCCGTCGACCATCAAAGAGACCGGTTCAGTGGCAGATGCACAGACCCTAACTGTATCGATTGACAGTCGTTCGATCTCCAGGCGGGAATGATAATGCTCTAAGAGCGTACCAAGATTGACGCCATTGGCGGCGGACTGGCCGAGAAACAGGGCATCATTTCTCAAGTAATTGTAGTGATTGGCGAGCGTGGCATCGCCGGCGTTGACAGCAGAGGACTGAGGGTAAGTCATAATTTTATCCTTTCTTACTCAACAAGCAGGGTAGAGGGCTAAGCTTGCGAAACGCCCGACCACGCGAAGCAATGCGCGATGCGCTGCGACAAGGTGCGCTGCCAAAAGAAATACGGTTGGAGTGGAGAGCGGCAGCGAAGCATAGCGACCATTAGAAGATGACCTTCTTGCAATGGGGGCAGGTGAGATGAATGACGACCCCGCCGGAGAGTTCGATTTCTTGGTGGGAGATGTCCCCATTGGGCGGTTGATCCTGATCCCCGGGCGGAATGACAATAGCATCATCAATAACAGGATCATCCATCTGCGATAAACCGGTCCATTCCATGAATTTAAATTCATCCCCATTGAAGAAATCGAGATCAATCGAGCGGGAGGATACGCCATATTCCGCACCCATACCATTTTCATCAGCAGAATACTGATGGATGAGATAGTCTTTCCAGTTTTTTGGCAGGGTTGGCTTCTTGTCAATCGAGTAGGTATAGTGAGCGACCCACAAATTGCAATGTTCGCCAAGAAAAGCCTTGATCTTTTTAGCGTCAATATAGCGGTCAAAGTGAGAAGCGCGGGTGTAAAACGTGGGATTCTTGCGGATATCAGCAGCATTCCGGGGCAAGGTTTTTTCCCACAAGACACGGGTTTGATCGTGCCACATCTTGAACAGACCGAGGCCAAGGCCATCCGTTTCGACATCAATGGCGGGGGGGAGATCACCCCATTCTCCGCCAGCCAGGGCGAAATAAGCATCCAAAAGATTCTGGACACGGGCGGTGGAAGTAGGCACCCAATACGTTCCCCACAGCATACCGGACAATTTGGCCTGTTGTTTGTATTCCTCGAACTTCTTATCTTTGGTGTAACCGTAGCCAAGGCGAATATAAACAAATTTTGAACCAGCGGCTTTCATCTGTTCGAAGTTTACATTCCCCTGGTATCTTGATATGTCATTTCCTATAATGGACATACTAATAATATCCTTTCTATTCTTATAAACAAGCAGTTGCGAAGCGCGGAAGTCATGGCGCGCCCTCCGAAGCGAACAGCCGGCGCCTGCCATACGTGTGCCTTGCTGGCTCCTACGGTCATGCATCCTCTGTTTCCAACCATGTGGAAATCTCGGAAGTAGGCAGCGGCAGCGAACCAAGCCGAACGACGATTTCCTTTTGAACGGTGCTGTAGACTGCCACGGTTTGCTGCGTAAGCCTCGCAGTGATGGGCAATAAAATGGGGGACAGAAACGGTCAACGCCATACGGAAGTCTCCCAGGTGAGCGCTTCCGCATTGGCAGGATCAGGCTGCCACTCGGATGCGAAGAAGATTTCCGAATCCACGGGGGGATTATAGGCGGTAATGTTGGTAAGTTTGAGGGATATATAAGTGGCGTCGATCAGGTGCAGTTCCGTAGTGGAATGACCGATCTGGCCCAGACCAAGATACGTGCCCATGACTGATCCAACACTGATCCCGGTGAGGTTATTCAGATAATCCAGGAGCTTGTTGTACATCGTCTGACGACGATCCGTGTGCTCCGACCCATCAGGGTTCTTGAGATCATCAGCCATAATGATAGATGCGAAGATATATATACTGGTAGCGCCTTCGTCATCCAATTGACGTTGGATAGAGATTGAGCGGGACTTATCCGATGGGGAGGGGGATAATACAAAACCGTAGGGTTCCCCATTATTAACATCCTCGTGAATCAAGATCAGGTCGCAATTTTCGCCAAGGTGATAGTCTGCCATGATTTAGGTTCCTGTATAACGATAGGTAACTTTTGGATCCACCGGTTTGAGTGTTTCCGGTTCAAGCATATTGAACGGCTTGTAGGAACGGCCGCTGGAAAAGGCGGGGGAGTGATAGGACGCGCCGCCCGAACGCCAATTGGGAGCGGAGGCGCGGCCATAGGCGGAAAAGTGGGGGACTGAGGCAGGCAAGCGATAGCCTCTGTTGCCATAAGTAACGGATGATTTCCTGACGGCGGCCGCGCCCGGCCCTTTTTCCGGCAGGGAGAGATGAAAGCCGCGCCCATAAATGCCGCTAATCAAAGGATCATAGAAATCACGGATAGAACCGATGTGGACGACGTGTTTTCCAAAGGGAATATTAAAACCGGGGGAGCGGCCGGACATATCAATGACGCCATCTTCTATTGGTATGCTGTATCCGCAATACGAATCATCAATATTCTGCATGACGATAACAGACTTGAGAATATTGAATCCTTTGGTAAAGGGGAAAAGCTTTGACCAGAAGGAGCTTTTCCACATGCCGCTAGAAAATTTCTCTTTGAGATCGCGTAGCACCTGGCCGATGGACCAATCGGGGTGCTGGGCGGCGGCATCGCTGATCTTGATGGCTTGCTGCCAGGCGAAAGGAATATACGATTGATCGAAAAGAATACTATCTAGGGGAAAGATATTAATCAAACGGATGATTTCCAAAAAAGTATCGAGATCAGAACCGAAGATATCCGCATCAGAAAGGGGCACTTCCACTGAAACGGGTTTCATATAGCAATCACAGCCGATGTGAAAGCCAGGCCAGACGCCAGAGGCGCTCCAGGTATCGAGGGTGTGCACCTGGCCTGCCAGCATATTACAAAGGTCGCAGTTGTCATATTTGGTACACCATTGATAGCGGGTAAGTATCATAGAGCGGAAGGATGTGGCATTAGTCCATTCAGAAGGAACAAATGTTCCGCCGCCGCCGGGTTCTTGGGACATCGTTATTTATCCCAATCGTCCAATGCCCAGTAGGAAGCGGGCATAATGGGGAAAGTAGGCTCTGACTTGATCTCATCCAGGAAACCAAGAAAGCGATTGTACTGGGCGAAACCCCAATTCATCAGGGAGGCCATCTCATTCGAGCGGCCGCCCCATTGTTCGTTGAGCCCGGAGGCGCGGATCATGGCGGCCTTGCCGACCGCACCGGTCACCAGAATATCTTCGTGGTCATCGCGCACAGTGGTTGTGGAAGCGGAATCAAGGTCCTCGATGGTTTGTTTGCCGGCGAATTGGACGCGCATGACCTCATCCGCTTGGGGGATATCATCCCCAAAAAAGAACACAAAAGGGGCCCCATCCAGGAAATCCAGGTAATAATCTTCGCGGGCGTAGATATAGGGATCGGTGAGAGCCGCTTGATAGGGGTGAATGATATGGACAATCGCGATTAGATTCGTGCAGGTAGTGAGCGATTGGCGTTTGCCGGTGGTGGGGACGGTGATGTCTTCTTCCCGGATATTGGGATAGGCGCGGGTGTACTCATTGAGAATCTTGCGCAGGGCTTCATCAATGAGATCATTGTCGTATTTGGACGTGGAATCATCAAGCGAATTGGTGATCCTGGTGCGGTAGTCTGCCAATTTTGCCATCGGTCAATCCTCCCAGCTGCGCAGCAGCACGGATTTTGTTGTGCCGCTGCACAGCATTTGTAAAATCAAGGCGCGGGTGCGGATAGGCGCGGCGGCTAGCGTATGGTTTTTACGCCAGGGGGCGCCGTGCGGCTGCTACCCACTTTATTTATCTCCGATCCAGCGGCCGGCATCTTCGATCGCGACGCCGAAGATATAAGCGACCGCCAAATAGATCAGCTGGGTGATCTGATCTTCCGTGATGGGGAAATCCGGGATGACCTGTTCCAGAAAGAGAAACACAATCCCGACCATTGCCGCCCAGAATTTACGAGACTTGAGGACGCCGAGCAATTTTGCGGTGATATTTTCATTCATTTTCAAAATCCTTTCTATTTTTCAAAAATTAGGTTTGATATGGTTTTATTCGGCATTTGAATAGCCGGGTATCGTTTTATTTGATCGAAGGCATATTATTTTGTGTACCTTTTTTTTGATTTTTTACTGACATTTTTCTTTCCCCGTTTAATACGGAAAAAAAGGTTCCGTGGTACGGGTTGGACCAGACCCCGCCCGGAGGCGGGGGCGGGGTACTGGCCAAGGAGGAGAAGAAAAAATGGAAAAGCATTGCTGATCATACCCGCAGGATAAAATGTGCCACAGCACCGTAGAATTTCAGGACAGTGGTGGCGGCATTGTCAATAACCATCTTCAACCAATAAGCCTCGTAATCATCAAGAAACTCGGGATCATCGATGCTGATGGTCATGGTGTGGTCATCGGCCGCCTTTCTTTTGGCGGCGGAATCGTGGGCGTCATCAGGTGTGGTGTCGACAGCCGCTCCGGTGGGGGCGGTGTTGTCCGCGGCCAGGGTAATCTTTTCCAACTCAACTGTGGCAAAGTCATCCGCGGCGGCTGTATCGATCAAGTAGAAGAAATCGATGGAAGCGACTTTACAGCCCTTGAGGGCTTTGGCATTGGAAGGGACGCGAATGGGAACCAGGACGGTAACGGAAGCATCCGCGGCTGTGCGGTCGGTACTGACCAGGTTGGATGATTCCGTCAAGGCCCACGTACCGGCGGACATTTCAAAATCGGTTGGCGGAATGAAGACCGCCATATTTTCATCATGAACATAACCCATAGTTAGAACTCCTTTTCTAAATGGCAAACCTTTTCACTAAACAAGAAGCTGCCGTGCAGGGTACGAGAAATACAGATGGAACCGGGTGCGGCAGCGAAACCCAGTATTAGCCGACATTGGACTTATGCAGGGGGCGGAAGTCATTTACCCAGCAGGCCAGGAAGTGGCGCACTTTCAGGCGGTGCTCATCGTTCATAAAGACCGCAGGAGAAAGGGAATCGCCGGCGATGAAAATTTCAGGCATGATGCCGAAGCGTTCGCCAACGAAGATGGCCGGGGCAATAAGCGGATCGCAAACGGCCGCCCAATCGGTGGCATCCGTCCATTCGGGGACGGTGACGACATCGCCCGGCTGGCCGCGCTGCATGTTCTCGCTGTAAATATTGGTTGCATTTTCAAGGGAAGGGTAGAGGATCTTCATGGCGGACAACTGCAAAGCGCGCGGTACCAGCAGGTAACGGGGGTTAATCGCCATCTTTGGCCCGCTGCCGTAGGTGCCGCTATCATTCTTGATCAGCATAGGCTGGTCATACACAGCCCGGCAGGCAGTATCCCAGGCAGCCGCTGCAAGGGCAGTGGTCAACAGGTTAGCATGCCCACCCGCGCTGGTTACGGCGGTGGCATTGAAAAGATTGCCGGTATCAGCCATGACAGGGCCGGCGGCGCTGTTGTCGGTGAAGATAGCCGCCACCAGGGCGCTGACCTTGCGCAGGCCGGCAGCCGCCAGTTCACGCGGGTAAGCGGCCAATTTACGGGATTCATCCCGATCAATCAGTTCCAGGGTGAGGGGAATATAGCCGCCGTACTTGGTGAAGCTGGCCGTTTCCGGGGAATCACCGATGGCAAGTTCGGTGTATTCCGCCCCTTCCGAGACACTCGGGAGGGCGCCGACCGTACCGACCAGGGTTCCGGTAATGGTTTGGAGGCTGTTGAAATGCTCGACCCGCACGACACGGTTCCACCAGTCGTAGCCGGCTTGCCCCAACTGCTCCCAGGTATTGACGACAATCTTATTCAAGGCGTTCATCACCAGGCCGGTAAAATCTGCGCTATTGGCGAATTGCACCCGTTCGGGATCATAACCGCCATGTAGATCGTAATCTCCGGTGAGCATCAGATAAAGCTCGCGGATGCCGGAAAGTTTGGCAGCCTTGAGGGATTTAAGTTCATCATCACGCGGGGCGCCGAGCAGATCATCCGCAGCGGCTTGTAGTCTGTCCCTGGAATCAAAGACGCTGTGAATTCTGGGACCCTGCACGGCAGCCGAGCCAGTCAGTTCAGATACCAGCGTGCGGGTATCCTCGATGGCGGCAGACAATTCTTCCGGTTCAAATAGTTTATCTTTGAATTGATTGCGCACCCGTTGGGCGGCGGGGGCGGGAAGTTTGGCCGCCTGCAAAGCGGATTCAAGGAACTGCCCGCACATTTGCACACGCAAAGCACGGGCTTTTTCCGCCTCGCTGTTGAGCATTTCGATGTGGGATTGGACCTTGAGCAGCTGATCGACCGCTTTTTTATCGGTAGTGATCTGCTGCTGGACGTGCGCCACACCTGGAAGCGATTCCTGGGCGGGTGTTTCGATTGGTTTGTCTTTTGGCATGGTAACTCCTTCTCGATATAAATTCAATTTTTGATAAATTTCGCGGATGAACTCCCCGCCACGGGCAGGATTCACCACCAGATCAACGGAGAAAACCCGCATTATCTGCTCAACGTCCTCCCCCTTGGCAGTAAAGACCAGGTCGCCGGAGAAGCCGACGTTGGGTTGGGCATCCGATTCCTCGATCATCTGCCGGCCGATCTCACGCAGTACCGCGGCGGCGGGACCGACCGGCCGCAGCTTGAGCTTGATCCCGTTGAGAGAGTCATCCCATTCGGGCTGGTAGCAAACGCCCGCCAGGTCATGGACGCTGTGGCCAAACCAATGATGATCGATAAAGGTTTGCACCCCATCCCATAGAGCAAGCGATTGCTTGAGACAATCAACAGAGAAATGCCAGCCGTTGCCATCGCCGGCAGTGATCGCTACGATCTCAAAGTTTCCTTGCTGATCCACCGATGATTGGGAAAAATCAATATGGTGGCTTCGTTCGTACAGAAATTCTTGATCAAATTTACTCATAAATACACACTCCTTTCGTCTCAAACGTATATTTAGCGGAGGGTAAATACAAAATGTTGGGGCATACCCATGAAAAGGCTCACAGATCGATCTCTGCAAGATCTTTTGGAGGATCCATGTTCTTGCGTTTGCCGTAGGAAGTCTCTTTGCCCGTGCCGGAGGGATCAAGGCCCTGTTGCTGATCCGCGGGTTTTTCCCTGGCGGCACGTTTGAGCATATCCTCAGCCTCGACCGATTCCCCGAACATGCGGTAGATCACGCGTAGAAACTCCGCATTGGAAATCAACGCGCGGTCTTTGAGAGAAGCGAGCACATCGATCATATAAAAAGCGGCTTGTGCCAGCGAGGAATTATCGCGTGAGGAAATGTCGGCGCCGGTAACGGAAAATTCTTCTTTAGGGTTAACCTTGCCATCCACCATAGCGCGGCGGCGGCGGACGACCGAAAGCACATCAGAAATGAGCCACATAAAAAATTCCTGGCGCTGTTCAAAGCGCCGGAATGTAGGGCCGCCGGCCGCGTCCGCTGTGGTGCGGGTGGCGGATTCCGGCTCTGCCAGGAAATGCAGGGGGATGCCGGCGCCGGAAGCGATCATCTTTTTGAGAGCCAGGCCGTCTTTTTCGGCATTGGAGGAATCCAGCCGGGGATTGATGGTGCGCCAGGATTCATTTTCATCCGCCACCAGGATGGAGCCGGGCTTGGGGGGCGTGGCATTCAGAGCGGTCTGGCGCGCCTTGCGCTGGGCTTCGGAGGCGAACTTGGCCTGCACAACGTACAAAAACGAATTGCGGTAGCGGTTCAGACGGGCGCGATCCTGCAGCCAGTTGGAATAACGGGAAAGCCAGATCAGGAGGGGCGCCAGATCAGGCTCGCCCCATTGGGCGCCGGCAGGACGATTGACCGCATAGTGCAGGACAACCGGCTGGTCGAGGCGGTCATCGTTGGGATCGTAGGCTGGCAGCGGTCTGGGATCGAGGTCATCCATACCGGCTTTTAGCTTGAAAGACAGGGGTTGTTCGATGTCGTTGTCTCTGGCGATGATCTCGTCGATCTGGGCGGCCGGCAGCAGGCGGACATACGACATCCCGGAAGCGTCCGAAGAGAGCAGAACAAACAGGTTGCCGGAACGGGTAAGTTCGTTGCACATCTCAAAGACGCGAATATCCATGCGGTTAAGGCGGTGCCGCCAAAAATCGTGGAGAAATTCGGATGTAGGCTGGTGTTTGCAGGAGATCGAAAGCCCGCCGCCAACCACATATTGGGAGGTGAGCTCAACCACCCGGCGGGCGAGGGGGTTTTGCCGCCATGCTTGCAGGGAGCGTGCGAAGATGTCCGAACGGTCATAGGTGAAACGGTCGCGGTCAGTTTGCGAGAGCGGGCGTGTTCCGATCAGGAAATTGTTCTCGTTTTCAACAACCGCCATTTTTTCCTGGACGATCTGATTGATGCGGTTCGAGAAAAGATTTTCAAAGATACCCATGCTTATTGATCCTTTTCAGCAAAGATGAATGGATTACGGAACCGCTTGCCATTAACATTTAAGAAAAAGAAGCGGCTCCTCATTATCGTGAATAGATGAAACTGTTTTTTCATCAAGGTTTCAATCAAAAACAGTGGGAGCGCCAATGGTTGCGGGCAAGTACGGAAATTATCCGAATTGGACATAAACAGCCTGATACGGAAATTCTCCGCTTTTTGCAGGGCTGTGGATAAAACTGTGGATAACCTGTGGATAAAATAATTCAAATACGAAACCATAACTCAAAAACCCCGATCAAGGTCATTTAAGGGATCGTCCGCTTGAATAATAAAAGTAGGTGCGGAAACGGACCAGTTCTGGCGGTCTAAAATGGCCAGCATGGCAGCGGAAATCATCAGATCATCATGCACCAGCTCGCCGCTCGCGGGATCGCGCGTGCCATCGGGCACGCCCCAGCGGACGCGCTTCTGGGGGCCAGAAAGGATCTCAAATTCACAAAAAGAAACCTGGGTCCAGAAATTTTCCGATTTGGTTAGGGCGCTGCTCGGCGCTTCCGAAGTGCTAAACCGCGCTGCCGGATCATAGTCCTTGTACCGGCCGGAATCAATAATGCCGAGGAAATCCCACAGCATATCCGATTTGGTGTGTGTGTTGAATTCAAAGCAAATGACCGGTTCGCCGCAGGCGGCGGACAGGAAAGAAGCCATGCCCGCGCCCACGCCGGTGGCATCCACGACGATATAACGAAAGTCCCACAGTTCCACCATGGCCTTGATGCGGCCGTACAGATCGGCATGTTTGCTGCCGATCCATTCCTGGCGGAAGACGACCCGATACGTAGGTTTGTTGACCAGGGGATCATCGACCGAATCGAGGTCCACCTCGAAGATGGTCAGGGCGGTGGAATCGCGCAGGGGGTTGGCAAGTTGGACATGCGCTCTTGCGCCGCCATCCGTTGCTGCGAGGACGGCTTCATCCTCGCCGGCCAGATCAAGGGCGGCGGCATATATTTTTCCGGGTTGGGGGGAGACGCACGGAGCATGCGCGCCCCGCATGAGCGCCACGCGCTCAGGCGGGAACAATCCGCCCTGCGCGTCGATCTCTTCCGAGAAATATTGAGTTTTCACCATCGGGTGATTGCGCCCGAGGCGGGCCACCTGGTCGGAAACATACTGGCCATAAGCGGGCACTTCGTCCGCGACCTGATCGGCGGTGAGCACAAACACGCGGCGGACGCCGTCAAGATTTTCAGCCTGGCGTGCAGCGCGAAGTTCGCGGGCCAGCAGCGTGCGGGACGTCCAGGCGGTGCCCCAGAATACGCGGGTGGCGTTGCTGCTGGCCGCCATCGGGGCGATGTCTTTGTCATATTTGGCGATCATAATATCCTGGGCCTCGTCCACCTCGAGCAGGACAGAAGCGGTTGCACCGACGATATTGGAACGGGGCTGACCGGAAAAAAAATATATGCGGGCAGAACCGCAGCGGTAGATATAACCGGATTCTTTGGCCCACAGATGGGAAGCGATAATATTCTTTTCGAGGACGGATTCCAGCCGGCGCATGGCATTGATCGTTTGCGGCTTCCAGGTGGGCGAGACCTTGACCATTTCGGCGGCTGCCACGTAAAAACAGCACAGCAAATAGGTTTCGATCTGCGCCTGCAATTCGTTCTTGCCGGATTGGCGCGGGAACATGATCACAAAAGCGCGCCCGGCACGCTCGAGAACGGACTGGATAATTGCAGCGGCCGCCTCGCGCTGGTATGCGCGCAGGCTGATGCCGCTGCAGGAGTCGACGAAGGTGTGAATGTCGGCCATGGCTGCTTTGATTTGGCGGTGCAGTTGGGAGCGTTTGGACATAAACGGTCATTTTCCCCCCAGCCAGGCCGCCAGCGCGGCCGCGATCAGGGTCAGGGCGGCTTGCCCGGCTTGAATCAGGGTAGCGGAGGCGTGGTTTGAAATAACGGAATCATCAATGCGGCGGATGCGGTTTTCCTGGTCAGCGCTGAGGTCGCGCACAGCCTGGATCTGGCAGGTGATATGAAGCAGGCGTTCACTCTCCAGTTTTTTGGTGTGTGCCAGCTCGGTTTCGATCTGCCGCAAACGTGCATCGATGGAATCTTTCAGGCGGCTGAATTGTTCGGTAAGCAGTTGGGCTTGAATATCGTCCAAAGAGGTATCCTTTTTCTATACAAAATAACAGCAGGGCGCATTTGATATCAACGGGATCAACGGATTCCCAGGTCATGGGCCACCTCACCGAGGGCGTCGGAAATCACAGTAACCACATCGGTTGATCCGCCGGTTATAATCTGCTGGGTGCGCAGCAGCCCGGATAGCTTAGAACAGGCGTTGCCGAGCGTCGAGAGGGCGCGCGTCCAGGCGTCAAAATCAAGATCCTCATCCGAAGCGAAAGTGAACACCCTGCGGATAATGACGCGCAGCAGGGCGATCTCATCCTCGAGCCCATCCGTAAGGGCGGCGTCTAAGTCGGATAATTCGATCGGATGGAAGCGGTCGGAATAAAAACCGTGTTTGAGCGCGTTCGTATTGCCAGGTTGGGCGCCCGGTTTGCGCCTTGGTTTGAATTTCAGTTCTCCCTGTCGGTATGTCTGGGCTGCCATTGGCCCCTCCTTTTTTCATTGGTCACGCTTTGCGGCTGGCCCGGGCGGGCGGAGCGGTCTCCGCGGGCGGCCTTGGCTGCCCCGGTGGGAGGACCTGAACCGCCGCTCCCCGGCCCGGCTGATGGCCGTCTGCGCGGCGCCAGCCGCCGGGCAGGCCGGGCCTGGCCTGATGGCATCGTTTTTGTGCGCCCGGCCCGATCGTGCATCCCGCGCATAGTACAATTGTTCTATTTCATACGAGAGCATACCAAAAAGGAGGGTGGATTACAACCTGTCAAAAGGTGAAGGTTTTGTTAAGGTTAGGCAATTAATTGATAGGGGAAAATAGCGCATCCATCAGGGAGTCGAGAGGAATGGGGCAGTGCTATAATAGCGACACACGGAGAGGTGCCGGAGTGGACGAACGGGGCGGTCTCGAAAACCGCTGCAGCCACCTGTGGCTGCCGAGGGTTCGAATCCCTCCCTCTCCGCTGTATATTTTTAAGGACTTAAATACACTTATAATAATAATTATAAACAAGATTTATTTAAATTAGGAGATTCGATGGTGACGGAGGCAATTAACACAAATATTTTACAGAAAATCAACAATGACAGCCTTTATTACCAAAAGTTTATAACTATTGAAAATAATCGTACTTGTGATTGTAAATCTAACCATATTAATTGCATGACTGCGAAAGAATGGGTCAAAGCTCAAATTGGTGTATGGCAATTTAATTACGAAAAAAGAGATGTTAGGGATAGAAAACTCCACCCGGCAACATTTCCAATTTCATTGGCGAAAAAAGTAATCAAGCTTTTTTCTCATGAAGGCCAATATATACTAGACCCATTTACAGGAAGCGGAACAACACAATTAGCTTCACAAGATTTAAATCGTAATTCAATTGGTTTTGATCTAAAAGAAGATTACCTAAATCTATCCCATAAACGATTACTCAATAATAGCCTACTGCATAAAACTAATCATTTCTTCATAAACGACGAAGCCCTAAATATTAACAAATATGTTGATGAAGAAAAAATTAACCTTATCTTTACGTCTCCTCCATATGCAAATTTATTAAATCGAAAAAGAAAAAATAAATCTCGACGTGGAGATGAAAGAAAAAATGACCAGTTTGGAAAAATTGAACAGTATTCTCAAGATCCAAGAGATTTAGGAACCATGGAAATTGGTAAATATACCGAAGAAATGGGAAAAATATTTGAAAATTTACTTCCTTTATTGGTTCCTAAAGGCCATTGTGTAATAAATGTGCCAGATATGTGGTGGAAAAATAAAAGAATCACAATTCATGTTTCGTTAATCAATGAATTTAGAAAAATCGGTTATGAATTGCGAAATATTATAATCTGGGATCGGACAAACATTGTAAATGGTGTTGGTATTTTTGGCTGGCCATCTAACTATATAACCATGGGAACTA
>Ga0180432_10008008_pt1 | contig 13306 bp, 8 predicted proteins | sample SS_ome_10_FD_132414 | JGI IMG/M metagenome (GOLD analysis project Ga0180432, IMG submission 132414) | Hypersaline lake sediment archaeal communities from the Salton Sea, California, USA - SS_1_MS_2 metaG | ecosystem: Environmental > Aquatic > Non-marine Saline and Alkaline > Hypersaline >...
CACCGAGCGCGAAATGACCACCCTCCAGGAGCACTTCCGCGACAACCCGTGGGTCGGCTACTGGCACGACTACGGCCATGTGCAGCTCAAGCACAACCTCGGCCTCCTCGACCACTTGCACTGGCTCTACTCCATGCAGCCCTACCTCCTCGGCGCCCACGTCCACGACGTGCGTTGGCCGCGGCGCGACCACCGCGTGCCATTCACCGCTTCCCTCGACTTCGACAAACTCCTCAAGCCCCTCGACCCCGCCCTCCCGCACGTCTGGGAACTCTCCCCGAGCCGCCATGCCGATCAAATCCGTGAATCCCTCGCGATTTGGAAGGAAAAATTCCCCGAAACCCTCACCATCGCGGGCGAGGAAAAACCGCAGGCAGCAACCGGAAACGCCTCCTGAGCGACCACCACCCCCGGCACCCCTGCCCGCCGCCACCGCCCGCGACCCGCGGCGCACCCCCGCTCAACCGTTCATCAACCCCTCGATTTCCTCCGGCTCGATCGGGACGTTTTCCGTGAGGTTGATGTTGGCGCGCTCCCCGACGAGCACGTCGTCCTCCAGCCGCACCCCGAGATTCTCCTCGCGGATGTAGATCCCGGGCTCCACCGTGAAAACCATCCCCGCCCGGACCGGCTCCTCGGGGGGACTCACATCGTGCACGTCCAGCCCGAGATGGTGACCGATATTGTGCATATAGTATTTCTTGACCAGAGGCTTTTCGTCGGGGTCCTGCTCTCGCGCCTCCGCCGCGTCCACCAGCCCGAGCCGGATCAGTTCCTCCTCCATCAGGTCGACCGTCTGCCGCCGCCATTGCTGCGGCGTGATGCCCGGCCGGAGAATGGCGGCCGCGGCGCGCTTCACCCGCAGGACCGACTCGTAGACGGCCCGTTGCCGGCCCGTGAACCGCCCGTTCACCGGAACCGTCCGCGTCAGGTCGGCGTTCCAGTTCGCCCACTCCGCGCCGACGTCCATCAACACCATCCCGCCGTCCTCGCAGAGGCTGGCATTCTCGATGTAGTGAAGCACGCAGGCGTTCGCTCCGCATCCCACGATCGGGGGATACGCGAACCCCCGGGACCGCCGGCGCACGAACTCGTGCAGATACTCCGCCTCGATCTCCCACTCTCCCACCCCGGGCCTGATGAACCGCAGCACCCTCCGAAACCCCGCCTCCGTGATCTCGATCGCCTTCCTCAACTGCCCGATCTCGATCTCGTCCTTCACCACCCGCACCTCATGCATCAGGGGCGCCAGCCGCTCATACCGGTGCAGCGGGTAGCGCGCCTGGCACTCCTTGATGAACCGGTGGTTTCGCGTCTCGACTTCCCGCACGGCCCGCGGGTGCTCGTTGGTCAGCAGGTAGACCCGCCCCGCCTGCGTCATGAGGCGGCTGAAATGTCCCTCGAAATCCGCCGACCACTCGATTCGGCCGATCCCGGAAACCGTCCGCGCCTGCTCCTTGTCAAGCTTCGCTCCCTCCCATACCGCGATCTTCTCGCTCGTCTCCCGCACGAACAGAATCTCCCGGTCTTTCTCGTCCGGCGCGTCCGGAAACATCACCAGCACCGTTTCCTCCTGGTCCACCCCCGTCAGACAATAAAGATCACGATTCTGCACAAACGGCATCACGCCGTCCGCGTTCGTCGGCATCACGTCGTTGGCATGCACGATCACCATGGCCCCGGGCCTCAGCAACTCCCGCAACCGGGCGCGGTTCCGCTCGAACAACACACTGTCAACCTTGTCGTACCTCATCATCGTTTCCGCGCCATGTCCCCTATCCGCCGGACCACGCCAGCTTGCTCCGCAACGTCTCGTAGAACGAATGCCCGGGCAACCGCACAAGACACAGCGGCTTCGGCGCCCGCTCTATCTGCACCACCCCCCCGTCATCAAGCCGCAATACGTCGCGACCGTCCGCCGTGAAAAAGACCGGCTCCCGGTTCCCGCTGCCGGACATCACCTCGATCCGCGAGGCGTCGTCCACCACAAGGGAGCGATTGCTCAAACTGTGCGGACACACCGGCGTCAGCACGATCACTCCCGCCCGCGGCGCGATCAGCGGCCCGCCCGCCGCCAGTGAATAGGCCGTCGACCCCGTCGGCGTCGCCACGATCAGGCCGTCCGCCCGGTAGCGGTTCAGAAACTCGCCGTTGATCCTCGTCTCCAGCGAAATCAGCCGCCCCGTCTCGCCCCGCATGAGGGCCACCTCGTTCAACGCCAGAAACACCCGCGCCTCTCCTCCCGCCTCCCGCATCCTCACCCGCAACACCGCCCTTTCCACAATCTCGTATTCCCGTCTCGCTGCCACCTCCGCAAACGCCCCGATTTCCTCCACCGTGCAGGTCGTCAGAAATCCCAGCGTTCCGATGTTCACTCCCGCCACCGGCGCCTCGCAGCCCCCCATCCGGTGCAATGTTTCCAGCAAGGTCCCGTCGCCGCCGAGGGAAATCACCAACTCCGCCCCTTCCCAGAACCGCTCCGTCCCTTTCTCGCCGAGCGCCGCCGCCGTCTCCAACTCCAGCGAAACGCCGATCCCCCTCGCTTCCAGCGCCTGCCGGACCCGCTGCAACGCCTCTTCCGCCCCGTCGCTCCGGGGGTGCGCCATGATCCCGATCGTCACGACCCTCTCTCTACCCTCCCATGCCCACCCGGTCGAAGCGATTTTTCGAACCTTCTTCCCGGCTCTCAGGGTGTTTCCTCGTCGGGCGCGGCATTGGAGGGGTCGCGATCCGCGGCGGGGATGGCGGTTTGCTCCGACATCTTCTGGCGCGCGCTCGCCGTTTCGAGCAGGACGATCAGGACCGCGCCGACCGCCATGGCGGCGAGGGCGGCCCACGAGGCCGCCCGGGTGAGATCGGGGAAATGCCAGTTTCTGAAACCACGAATGATGATCTCTTCATCAATGCCGCAGGAGGCGGCGACTTCTTCGAAGCTCCCGGGCCGGGATTCGATCTGTCGTTCGGCGGTCTTGACCAGAATGTCGCCGGCGCTATCGCAGGCTGGCGCCGGCTCCTTCCACGGCCAGATCACGAGGAGCGAGCCGGCCACAAACCCGGTGATGAGCGCCACCGCAAGGTCGTGCCAGTGATGAAAGAGCCAGCTCAAGACGCGGGCAAGGACAAGGAGCCCGAGCACCGCGCCCACCGCCACCGGAATCAGAATCGGGAGAGCCTCGCCCAGTCGCAGCCCCGCCAGGGCCGTCACCGAGTCAATCATGACCAGCCGGTAGTTTCCCATCAGCAGCAGAACAAAGGATCCGCTCAGACCCGGGAGGATCATGCTGGCCATCGCGACCACTCCGCAGAGAACAAGGTAAAGAGGATGGCTGTTCTCTCCCGCCGGACTGAGCAAAGCCATCGACGACGCCGCCGCGGTGCCCGCCAGCAGGAACATGACCGCCCCGGCCGACCAATGCTTCACGAGCTTTCCGACGGCCGGCAGAGAGGCCGCAATCAAGCCGAAGAAAAACGCCCACACCAGCTCCGGAAACTCCCGAAAACCAACCTCAAGCAGCTTCGCAAGGGTCAAAATGCTGGCCGCCACGCCTGCCGCAAGGGCCAGAAGAAAGCGCGCGTCCACGCGCGCCGAGAGTTCGCGCCACCGGAACCCTGCAAGAAGCCGCAGCGAGGCCATGTCGATTCGCTTCAGGGCCTCGATGAGGCGCTCGTAAATGCCCGTGAGAAAGGCGATCGTCCCGCCGGAAACCCCGGGAATGACATTCGCGGCTCCCATCGCGAATCCCTTCAGAAAACGAATCACATCATCTTTCATCGGGCCCCGGGTAGCTACAGATCCATCACGAGGGAGGCGGGATTCTCGATCGACTCCTTGACGCGGATGAGAAACGTCACGGCATCCCTGCCATCCACCACCCGGTGGTCGTAGCTCAGGGCGAGATACATCATGGGCCGGATCTCGACCTCGCCGTCCACCGCCACGGGTCTTTGCTGAATGGTGTGCATGCCGAGAATCCCGCTCTGCGGCGGGTTGAGGATGGGCGTGCTCAGCAACGACCCGTAGACCCCGCCGTTGGTGATGGTGAAGGTGCCGCCCTGCAGGTCTTCCAAATGGATCTTGCCGTCCCGCGCCCGCTGCGCGTATCCGAGAACGTCCTTTTCGAGTTCGGCGAAGCTCTTCCGGTCCGCATCCCGGATCACGGGCACCACCAATCCGCGCTCCGTCCCGACCGCAATGCCAATGTCGTAGTAGTTGTTCTCCACGAGATCCTCCCCGTCCATGCGGGCGTTCAGCATCGGCACGTCCTTGAGGGCCCGGACCGACGCCTTCACAAAAAACGACATGAACCCGAGCTTCACTCCGTGCCGCTCCACGAAGTCGTCCTGCAGCCGCTTCCGCATCTCGATCACCGACGACAGATCGGCTTCGTTGAAAGTGGTGAGAATCGCGGCGGTCTGTTGGGCGTTGACCAGCTGGGTTGCGATCTTGCGCCGCAACGGGCTCATCCGCGTCCGGGTGGTGCGGCCCTCGCTCACGGTGCGGGGCTCCGGGCGGGGCGCGGTTTCCGGCACCACCGTCAGATCGGGGCGCAAATGCCGGCCGCCGGGGTCCGGCTTCCCGTCTTCCGCCGGTTTTCCGGTTTCGTCCCATCCCCTTTGCCGCTCCGGTTCCTCCCCTTTGTCGATGGTGGCCTCCGGTTCGTCCTTCGCGGCCGCTTCGGCCCGGGGTTGGCCGGACCCTGCCGGCGCCTCGCTCGGTGGCGCTTCCGGGGTGGAATCCCCCGATTCCGGGACTTCGCGGACTTCCGCGATCACGGCGCCGATTTCGACGTCCTCCCCTTCCGGGACAAGGATCTTCAAGGCGCCGTCTTCCTCGGCCTCAAGGTCGCTCGACACCTTGTCGGTCTCGATCGTGACAAGGGTTTCTCCCTTCCGGACCTTCTCGCCGTCCGATTTATGCCAGCGTCCGACGCTTGCAGAGGTGATGGATTCTCCGGCGGAGGGGATTTTGATTTGATATGCCATGGCGGGCTTGCGCTCGTCGCTGAAAGACTGGTTGGGCGCCGGGCCTGTTCCGGATCAGATTTCGAAGGCTGCCCGGACAAGCGCCTCCTGTTCCCGCAGGTGAAGCGCCTTCGAGCCGATGGCGGGGCTCGCGGAGCGGTCCCGCCCCGCGTAAAGCAAATCCTTCACCCCGGCGGTCTCCAGCAGGCGCGGGCGGATGTCGCTCCATGCGCCCTTGTTCCGCGGCTCCTCCTGGCACCATATCCACCTCCGGCAGGAGGTGAACGGCGCGATCAACTCCGCAATCATTTCGGTGTGGAACGGATAGAGCTGTTCAATCCGAAGGAGCGCCGTGTTCCTGATTCCCTGCTCCTTTCTGAACTTCAGAAGGTCGTAGTAGACCTTGCCGGAGCAAAAGACGACCCGTTCCACCTCCCGCGGCTCGCACCGCAACGCGGAATCCGGCAGGACCTCGCGGAAGCACTTTCCTTCCAGAAAATCCGCTTCATGCGAAACCGCCTTCGGGTGCGTCAGAAGACTCTTGGGAGTCATCAGGACCAGCGGCTTCCGGCAGACCATCAGTTTCTGGCGCCGCAGAACATGAAAATACTGGGCCGGAGTGGTGAGATTCGCCACCACCATGTTGTTCTCGGCGCACAGCGTCAGAAAACGCTCCAGACGGGCGCTCGAATGCTCCGGCCCCATCCCCTCGTACCCGTGCGGCAAGAGCATCACGATACTGCTCGGCGTCTGCCACTTCGATTCCGCCGACGCAATGAACTGATCAATGATCACCTGCGCCCCGTTGCAGAAATCCCCAAACTGCGCCTCCCACATGATGAGCATCTTCGGGCACCCCAGCGAATACCCGTAATCGAATCCCAGAACCGCCGCCTCGGAAAGGAGACTGTTGTAAACACAGAATTTCGCCTGGTCGCCGGAAAGGTGCTCGAGCGGAATGTGGCGCTCCCGCGTGTCGTAGTCGTAAAACACCGAATGGCGTTGGCTGAACGTGCCCCGCCGGCTGTCCTGTCCCGAGAGCCGGACCGGATACCCTTCCATCAGAAGCGAGCCCCACGACAAGGACTCCGCAAACGCCCAGTCAATCGGGCCGCCCTTCTTCAGGGCCTCCACCCGGCGCGGCAGAAAGCGCTTCTCGAGGGTCGGGTGAATCCTGAACCCCTCGGGAATGGTCGTCAGAGTCCTGCCCACGTGTTGGAGAAGTTCCCTTGATACTCCGGTCGCCACCCGGTCGTTCGTCCAGCACGGCTGGGGTTCGGCGGTCGATCCGCTGAAGACGGTCCGCTCCCCCTCTTCTTCGAGCCGTTTCATCTCCGCGTATTCCCGCTCGAAGCGGCGCCAGATCCCGCCCCGGACGGACTTCACCTCCTCCCGCGTCATTCTCCCCCTCGCGACAAGGTCGTCCCCGTAGAGTTGGCCGACGGGCTTGCGTTTCGCAATCTTCCGGTAGATGTGCGGTTGCGTGAAGGCCGCCTGATCAGTCTCGTTGTGCCCCTGCCGCCGATAACAATACATGTCAAGGACGATGTCCCGCCCGAACTTCTGCCGGAACTCGAGCGCCAGTTCGGTGGCCCACAGCAACGCGGCCGGCCTCTCGCCGTTGACGTGCAGAATCGGCGCCTCGATCATCTTCGCCACGTCCGTCGCGTAGGCCGACGAACGCGCGTCCGCCGGCATCGTCGTGAACCCGATCTGGTTGTTCACAATCACGTGAATCGTTCCCCCGGTCCGATACCCCGGCAACTGAGAGAGGTTCAGGACCTCCGCCACCGGCCCCTGCCCGGCGAAGGCCGCATCGCCGTGCATCAGAAGCGGCAGCACCCGCGTGCGGTCGGTGGTGGCGCCGTCATCCCCGATCATGCGCTGCCGGGCCCTCGCCTTTCCCTCGACCACCGGATTCACCGCCTCCAAGTGGCTCGGGTTCGCCGCAAGGCTCACCCGCACGTCGCCGTCCGGATAATTCCGGACACTCTCATACCCGAGATGATATTTCACGTCGCCGTCGCCGGCCACCACCTCGGGCATGTAGTTGGGCGTGAATTCGTAGAGAATCGTCCGGAGCGATTTGTTCACCACCTGCGCAAGGACGTTCAACCGGCCCCGATGGGCCATCCCCATCTCCACCTCGAGGATGCCGGCCGCCGGGCACAGCTCGAGGATGCGGTTCAGGATCACCATCAGTCCCTCGCCCCCTTCCAGCGAGAAGCGCTTCTCGCCGAGGAACTTCTTGCCGAGGAACGACTCGAACAGCTCCGCCTCGCACATCCACCGCAGCATCTTCCGCTCCATTTCCGCTTCGGGAGCGGGCTCGGTCATACGACGCTCGACCCGTTCCCGGATCCAGTTGCGCACTTCCGTGTTATGGATGTGCATGAACTCGACGCCGATCGGGCCCGAGTAGGTCTCATCGAGAGCCGCCACCATCTCGCGCAGCGTCAGCCGTTCGCCGGAGCGGAAGAACTGGGTGGTGGCTTCGCGCTCCATGTCCGACTCCGAGAAGCCGAACTTCGCCAGTTCAAGCCGCGGATTGGGCGTCGGATCCTCCTCGAAGGGATTGATCCGCGCCTGCGTGTGACCCAACGTGCGGAAATTGTAAACAAGACTCACGACCCTCCCCCGGAACGTCAGACCGCGATCGCCGTCGAGCGAGGCCGGCACCTCGATCGCCCCCGACTCCGCCGGTTCCACGACCCGCTCAAGCTGGACCGTTCCCAGCTCGAATCCCTCGAAGAACGCCGCCCACGTCGCCTCCACCGAGCGGGGGTCGTCCAGCCAGTGCTCATACTTCTCTTCGAGCAGTTCAGCGCTCAGGCGGGAGGAAACCGACGAATTCATGAGGGTATCTGCGCAGCCCCGGCCCTGCGGCAACCGGAGCATTTTCTTCCTTGGTGGGAATCGGAATAGGCACTACTTAAGTGCACCTCCAACCGGAGTCAACCGCCCAAGCGCGCCGACTCTCCAATGTCTCCATGATTCAGGTCGAGAACCTCACCAAGCGCTTCGGACGGCATACCGCGGTTTCGGAGGCCTCGTTCGGCGTCGACCGGGGCGAGGTGGCCGGCTTCCTCGGCCCCAACGGGGCCGGCAAGACAACCACGATCCGCATCCTCGCCGGTTTCCTCCCCCCCACCTCGGGATCGGCGCGCATCGCGGGGTTCGACGTCGCCCGCCAGTCGCTCGAAGCCCGCCGCCACATCGGCTACCTTCCCGAAACGGCGCCCCTTTATCGCGAAATGCGCGTTCGGGAATACCTCCGGTTCCGGGCTCAGCTCAAGGGCCTCCGTGGCGAGCGCCTGCGCCACAGCCTCGACGAGGTGGTCGAGCGGTGCGGCCTTCAAAACGTGCGGCGGGCCATGATCAAAACCCTCTCGAGGGGCTTCCAGCAGCGGGTCGGCCTCGCCGATGCCCTTGTGCACTCCCCTCCCCTCCTCATCCTCGACGAACCGACCAACGGCCTTGATCCCAACCAGATTCGCTCGATTCGGCGCCTCATCAGGCGCCTCGGCGCGGATCACACCATCCTCGTCTCCACCCACATCCTCAGCGAGGCCGAAATGCTGTGCGACAAGATCGTCATTATCGACGACGGGCGAATCCGCGCCGCCGACTCCCCCGAAAAATTGATCGGCGCCATGCGGGCTGCGGGCCGCGTCTCGATTGATCTCCGGGCGCCGGCCGCGGAGGTGGAACCGGTGCTTGCGCAGCTTCCATACGTCAAGCGGGTCACGCACGACGGAACCGAACCGCCATGGGAGCAGTTCTCGATCCTCGTCGAGTCGGGGACCGACGCCCGCGAGGCGATCTACGATCTCTGCCGCCGGCGGGATTGGCCGCTGCGCAGTCTCTATCGTCACGACACCACCCTCGAGGATGTGTTCGTCGAACTCACCCGCAAAGACTGACCAATGGGCAATCTCTTCACCCTCTTCCGCAAGGAATTCAAAGGGTTCTTCCTCAGTCCCGCCGGCTGGGTGGTTCTGGCCCTCGTGGCCGGCATGCAGGGTTGGTCGCTCGCTGCCGCCATGAAGGCCCTTCAGACCGCCCCCGTGCCGGAAAGCCTCGTCTACGTGGCGTTCCACACCCCGAACTTCTGGTTCTACTTCCTCTTCATCTTCCCGCTCATCACGATGAGGCTGTTCGCCGAGGAGGAACGCAGCGGCACCCTCGAGACGCTGCTCACGGCGCCGGTGCGGACCTCTCACCTCGTTCTGGGAAAGTATTCCGCAACCTTCGCGTTCTACGTTGTGCTTTGGATTCCGGTTCTGCTGCAATTCGAGGTTTTCTCGCTGTTGACGAGGATTCCCGCCCCTTTCAGCTACGGTTCGCTGTTCGGGGCGTTTCTCATCCTCATTCTGATGGGGGCCTTCTTCATCGCGGTTGGTTGTCTGGCGTCGGCCCTCACGTCGAACCAGCTCATCGCGGGAGTCGTGACCATGGGCGTCCTTGTCATCCACTATTTTCTGGGGTACGTCACGGTCATCTACGGGGACGCCATCGGTGCAGCCCCCGTCTTCCACTACCTCGCCTCCCACGAACACCTTCTCTACTTCACGAAGGGGCTGATTGACAGCCGCCCCATCATCTACTACCTCAGCATGGCTGCTCTCACTCTCCTCGCGACCCATCACGTCATCGATCATCGTCGTTGGACGAGCTGACTGATGCCAGAATCCGAATCACGACCATCCCGGGCGCCGCGCCGCGGCGGGGACCAACGGCGTCTCCCGCTCGCCGTCCTTGCGGTCACCCAATTGCTGTGCGCCGTCATCGCGGTGATTTCGCTCAACTACCTCGCGGCGGCCCACCCCCGGACATGGGATCTCAGCCGCGACCGCGGCTTCACGCTTTCTCCCCAGACCCGACGCCTCCTGCAGTCCGGCCTCCTGCGGGAGCGGTCACCCCGCCCTCGAATCATTGCCGCCGTCCGAAAGTCGTTCCCCCACTACGCGCGTCTCCATGCTCTCCTCGGCGAATACCGGCGCCTCTCCGACGGCCGCCTCGAGGTCGAGTTCGTCGACCCCATCCGCAACCCGGACCGGACCCTCGAGATCGCCGATGCCTATGACCACGTCTTCACCGAGGACATCATGATCATCGACGCCCGCCGCGCCGGACCGCCCGCCTCCGGACAAGACGCTTCCCCGCCCGATGCTCATGTCAGGTTTCTGCCCGTGAGCCGCCTCCTCGTGCATCGCAGCGATGCGAGAGGCCGGCGCCGGCTGATCGGCTTTCAGGACGAGGACTATTTGACCTCGTCGTTGCTTTCCGCGCTCGAGGGCCAGTCTCGCGCCTTCTACTTCCTTGCGGACAAGAGCCAGATCCAGGACGCCGGCGAGGACACTCCCTGGTCGTTTCTGGCCGAGACGCTCCGCGGACAAAACGTCGCCCTCACGCCGCTGCGCCTCTCGGACGTCGATGCCATCCCCGCCGACGCGCAGGGAGTCGCCCTCGTCGCCCCCCGCTACGACCTCGATCCGCGCGAGGAAGCCATCCTGCGCGATTATTGGGACCGCCCCCGCTCCGCGCTTCTCGTCCTCCTCGACCCCGCTCACCGGCCCCGGCGCATCCATGCCTTTCTCCGCGAGCACGGCGTCACCCCCCGCGACGACCGCATCCTGTCCGTCCAGGACGGCCGGCGCCGTTCCAACGTCCGTGCCGTCTTCACCCACGGCGCCCAACTGAACCGGATCAACCGGGACCTCAGCGGCATGTCCACCGTGTTCGAGGGGGGAACTTCCAGCCTCGGAGTCCGCGAGGCATCCGACGATCTCGTGACGCGCGGCATCTTTCCGATTGCGCTGCTCGAAGTTGGCGAGGGCTTCTGGGGCGAGACCCGTTATGCGGCGGAGGAGGTTCCGGTCTTCAATCCCCGCGAGGATTTTCCGCCGCCCCTGTTTCTGGCGGCAGGCGTCATCAAGGGCAATGAGAGAATCGACCGCCTTGCCGCCCGGAGTTCCCGCCTCGTCGTGCTCTCCAACGTCGCCTTTCTCGACCGTGACAACCGCCACGTCGAGCAGCTTGATTTCGTGCGCAACGCCGCCAACTGGCTTATCGGGAGGGAGGAACTGATTGGCATCGGCCCGCGGCCCATCAGAAAATACAAGCTGAACCTCGTGCCTGCCCAGGTGGAATTCGTGAACCGCCTCAATCTTGTGTTTCTGCCGGCCGCCCTGTTGCTGGCGGGTCTGATGGTGTGGAACGCCCGGCGCTCCTGACGATGTATTCCAAGACGGTTACGATCTCCCTTGCTTCCGCGGCGCTTCTTCTCGCCTCCCTCGCTGCGGTGCAGGTCCGCAAGGAGGACCTCGGGACGATCTTCGGCCCTCCGCCGCTCAAGGCCGGCAAGGAACTCTTCGCCTTCGACCCGTATCGCGTCGCGCGCGTCTTCATCACCGGTCCCGACGGACGGGCCGCCGCATTCGAAAAGAAGGACGGCGTCTGGTGGATGACCATGCCCACCATCGACCGCGCCGATTTTCGCCACCTCCAACGACTCGTCATCTTCTCGCGGCGGATGGAAGTGGTTGAAACCCTCGAAGACGAGGGGTCCCGTCCCGGTTCCGCAACGGGGCCCGCCGGCGAAATGGAATCCGGCAACTTCGAGCTCCGGCTGCTCGACGCGAGGGGCCACGAGGTCTCCCATTTCCACCTCGGTCGCAGAACCGCATGGCACAGCAGGGACCCGGCCTCGGGACGGGTCGCGCCGACATGGTTCGTCCGCCCCCATCGCCCGTCTCACCCGCCCCGGCTCTACGTTTGCTCGACACCGGACACCCGCACGCCGGACCTCCGGTCGATTCTCGGCAAGGGGCTTGAAGAGCTGAGGGATCATCGTCCCTTCCTCTTCGATCCCAAGACCCTCGCACGCCTCCGGATACGCAACACCAACGGCGAGATCCTCGTCAAACGCTCCACCCCCGGCCGGCCCTGGTTCATCTCCAAGCCCCTCGAGTCACGCACCAATCCCGAAGCCATCTCCCGGCTCCTGCAAGGGCTCTATCACCTCCGAGCCACCGCCATCCACGACCCCGGAACCGTCACCCTTCCCCCCCGCCCCGAATCGTCCCCCCACCTCGAAATCTCCATGAAGTTCTTCAAAGACGCCGCATCGAGCGCCGGCGGCGCGGCGGGGAATGAGGCGCCCTTGCGGGAGGGATTGGTGACCCTGATCGTCGAGCCCCCGGCCGCCGCGGAAGCTGCCACCACCTTTGCCACCGTCAGCAACCGGCCCGCCGCCATTTTCGAGTTGCCTCTCGTTCCCGTGAAGAATGCCGTCGCCTTGTCCGAACTGCCGCTGAGGGTCGATGAATTGCGCAGCCGCACCCTCGCGACACTCGATTTGTCAGAGCTGCGGGCCATCACGATTTACGACCAGCATCGTTCGAGTCCGGTGCGGCTTCGTCTCGCTCCGCCCGGCCGAGGCACTCAACCCCGCTGGATGATCGCCGGCCCCAAGGAGTTCCGTCCGGCCAACGAGTTCGCAATCGCGGCCCTGATCGAGGCCCTTACCCGGCACGAGGTGCGGGCATTCAGTTCCGACGCCGCCAGCGACCTCGCGAAATACGGCATGGCCCCCCCCCGCAAACGTCTGCAGCTCCGCACTGCCGATGGCGAAGCTTCGGAGTTCCTCCTCGGGCGGAATGACGAGGACCGGTTCTTCGCCATGCGCTCCGGTTCCTCGACCGTCGCGGAGATCGAACCCGCCACCTTCGCCGCCGTTGCCACCCGCCTCCACGAGTGGCGCGACACCCTGCTCATGCCCTTCCCCATTGTCGATCTTGCCGCCCTGCGCATCGAGCGGGCTGTTCGTCCTCCGCGCGCCGATCCCACCCTCACCCTGAACTACGACTTCCTCCTCGAAGAGTGGTCCGCAAGGCAATACGGACGCGACGCCACCCCCCGCCTCGTGGTTCGGCGCGCCAACAAATTCGTCCATGACCTCGACGCGCTGCGCGTCCTTCGCTGGCTCGGCCCCGACCACCACAAGGCCCGATCCGCCCTCCGGAATCCCGTCTACCGTCTGACCGCCGTTTTCCGCCGTTCCGATGCCGAGGGAGATCCGGCCGGCCACACGGAGGTCGCCTTTGAAATCGCGCGCGCCTCTGAATCCCCCTCCAACCAATACTACTACGGCCGTCTCGTCGGCGGGCGCGACTACTTCGTCATGGACAAGGCAGCCGCCCGCATCCTCGCCACCCCCCCCCCCCCCCCCTGGGACCCCCCACCCCCCCCGCCGCACCCTCCCCCCCGCGGCGGTGCGCCCCACCCTCCGACCAAGGGGCCGGGGGCCCCCCCCACCACAAACCCCACCCCCCCCCCCGGC
>Ga0180432_10008009_pt1 | contig 13306 bp, 10 predicted proteins | sample SS_ome_10_FD_132414 | JGI IMG/M metagenome (GOLD analysis project Ga0180432, IMG submission 132414) | Hypersaline lake sediment archaeal communities from the Salton Sea, California, USA - SS_1_MS_2 metaG | ecosystem: Environmental > Aquatic > Non-marine Saline and Alkaline > Hypersaline >...
GGTTCACGGTATACCAGAATTACTTCACCGGCCATCTGCGCCATTGGTGGAAGGACGACCGGTACGCCTGCATCGACCCGACACGTTTCGGCAAGGTCCTGGACCCGATGCTGGATCACCTGGCGGATCGGGGCTTCGTGATCGCCCAGGGCATCGGCCTGTACAATACGGCCCTGCGTGTGCCTCGCGCGTCCCTGGTGCGCCTGGCCGAGTACGTCGCCGCCCGATACGGGGCACACCCGCTGGTGTGGTTTACGGCCCAGGAGGTGAACCTGCCCCCACGCGCTGGCAAGCCGACCACCGATCTCGATGCATGGGCTGCGGCGGCTGCCGCCTTCGCCACGGCCAACGGCTACGGGCATCCCGTCGGCGGGCACATGTTTCCGGGCCGGCCCACCGTGTGGGGAAAACAGCCTTGGCATACATGGTTCCCGCTGCAGGGCGGGCACACGAACATCGGACCCCGAACGCAGGCCGATTACCGGTTCTACTGGGGCCATCAACCCCGCAAGCCTTTCCTCGAAACGGAAGCCATGTACGAGCAGATTATCTGCGGCCCGCGGAAAGCGACCGCCGCCGATGTCCGCCACGTCGCCTGGAAGGCCATGCTCAGTGGCAGCTACGGATTTACCTATGGCGCGGCGGCCGTTTGGCTGTTCAAGTGGGATCGTGCGGACCGGCGGGGCCATCGCTACAATCCCGACACGTGGTGGCACGAAGGCATGAACCTGCCTGGCTCCACACACATGCACCACCTCCGGAACTTCTTCACCGCCATCGAATGGTGGAAACTGCAACCCCGATTCGCGGACCCCGCCTGGTGCCGGTTCACACAGCCCGAAGAGACTGTTCTGGCTACGGAAGCAGATCAGCGGGTGGTGCTTTACACTTACGGGAAGAAGCGAAACCTGGGCATCCTGCTAAGACTGCGGCCCGCAACGGCCTTTGCCGTCTGCTGGTTCGATCCCCGCACCGGACGGCGTCGGAGAATGCCGGACCGGCTGACCACCGAGACGGGAACCCTGGCCTTACCCGACAAGCCTGACGATGAAGACTGGGTTCTCCTGCTGACACGAAGGAAGAGCGGGTGATAGTGAGCTACACCTGATCCTTCGCAGGTCGGGGCGTTTACCATACGATTCCCGTGCCGTGCAGGGACAAGGTGCATTTCCGTGTCACTTGGCCAAGGACAGCAGCTTATCCTGATGCTCCTCGACGTACTCCATCAGCGTGCTGACCGCGTCGGCATCCAGCAGGTCCAGGCCGAAATGACTGGCGAGGTAGGCGAAGGCAAAAGCGATCTGCGGCGTCGAGAAGACCTCCGGGGACTCATCCTCGGTGGCGACGTAGCTGGACAAGGCCGCCTCGGTCGCTTGCTTCCGCAGTCTCCCGGTGAGGCCGAGCCCCCTGAACTTCAGGCAGATGACCGGGGCCATGTGGAACAGGTCATCAGGCTTGATGTCCTTCCCCACGAGGGCGCCGAAGGGAATGGTCTCCCGGGCATCCTTGTACGCCTTGGCGATCTCTTCGAGCCAGGCTCGCGGGGTCTCTGGTATCGAGTGTTTGATCTGCATCACTGGCCTGGGTCTCTGTCAAAGGGCATCATCGACTATTGACGAACCAGACGGCGTAATCGTCGATGAGCTGGTAGTTCAGTGATTTCTTGTCCGTCGCTTCAAGCTCTGCAAGCCCAAGGATGAACTCCTTGCCGTCAGACATCCGCCGTACGTGGGCGGCAATGTCTTCCCCATGGAACATCATCCACTCGGACCAACCCTCTGGCCTGATCTCAAGCAGCTCGTAGTGATCCTCGTAGGACGGCCGGGTCTTCTTGAGTTGCTCATATTCCTGCTCGTCCCAGCCACCCAGAACGTACGGCTCTTCCCATCGGAAGTCCTCGATGCCCGTTACCTCACAGGGCAATTCCAGGTTCGCCTTCAAGTGCTTGAGGAAGACTGCCACGGCTTCGTCGAAGCCCAGATCTTCCTCGTCGCCAAGGATCGCCTCGATCCGCAAGTCCTGTGCATCTCTGTCCGGCATCGCTCATCTCCGCGCGTCGTTACTGCACTTCCCGCTTTCCACCTCGGGCGTCTTGGGCCTGGGTCTTCTCTCACGCTTCTCAGCAGTTTGCCCGTCGCCGCATCCGCCTGGCTGCCACCTCGAAGTCGAACCGCTCGGGGTCCCAGTCGCCGAACCACTCCCGTACGGACAGCAGTTCCTCCCTCTGCTCCACGTCCAGTCGCTCAAGCTCGGCATCGGAGATCCGGAATGCCTCCAGGCACTGGTAGTACCCGGGGATGCTCCCGCAGTCCTCAGGCGGGAACGCCCTCTCCCCGCCGATGAACTTCCGTCTGGCCTGGCCGGGGAGCTTCTCGATGCCCTTGAGTTCGACAAGATGCTGCCAGTCGTCACCGTAGTCGTACACGTAGATGCACCTGTCTCCGACGTTCTGGAAGAAGTTGTCGATCCTGACGGCTCCCGCGACGGGGGCAACGTCATTCTCGTCCCATGGGTCGTCGTGCGGGGATACGGCAAGGCGCTCCCGGCTGCCCACGGGGTGGAAGTCGAAGAGATGGTAGTCCTTCCAGCCGCAGGCCTTCTGGATGGTGTCGTGAAGCTCCTGGAAGGTCGAGTCCTTGCGCAAACGGAATCGCCGCCAGATTCTCGGCTTGATCCCTTCCAGCGAGACCTCGAACTCGAAATAGGCTGTCATGGACGCCATGGGGTCGCCTTCTGAATGTCCCAGGCAGCACGTGCACTCGTCAGGACGCTATGGACCAGAAGCCGAGCTTCCTGGCCGTCGCTTCTATCGCTTCTTTGGGCACGTGCTTGGGCAGAACCTGGTTCAGTTCAAAGCTGATCTTCCGCATCCGTGTGTATCGAGCGGCAATGTCGTTGTAGGCCAACGTGAGTTCGGTCATCGGGCATTCTCCACAGATTAGCGGGCATTGTACCCCGGCGACGTTCCCCGGTGAACGCCCTACAGAAACTTTATCCGCCTATGTCGTTGCCGCATGACCTCCCAGAAACCTTCGCTCCAGTCCATGACGACAACCGCCTTCCACCCCCGCGGCAGAGCATTCACCACGGCCTCGACCATCCGTGCCCCACACCCTTTGACGGCGGACGTGATTTCGAAGAATTGGATCTCCTTGCGTTTCTCGTCGAAGATCAGCGAGACACCCACGGCCGTGGGGTGCCCCGGCTTGGTAACCGGACATCTACGGGCGCCAGAGGTTTCGCTGGAAGCAGAGAGGAAACCCGGGGTCACCCTCACGACCCGCATGATCTGGATTCCAGCAAGATTCTCCGCAATTCGCGTGATAACGGGGTGGAGGGGGCGCGCTCGGTGGCTGATGACGATTTCAGCCCGCTGGTCCGTGCAATTGCGAGGTCCCTCCAACCCCGCCAGGAAAACCGCTGGCTGCCCGCCGGCATCGCTGTCCAGCGTGCGAGCGACGATACGCTTGTCCTGGAGCAGGTACCCTACGGCCGTCTCGATAATCTCGTCGGGGATCTCCAGGAGCGTGACGGCCATGGCGACCAGTTCCTCCCGGCCGTAACCACAGTGGCCCTTCTCGGTCAGCTGGAGCAGGGTATACTCCACGCCGGCCCGGGCACGGAGGTCGGACTGCTTGCCGATCCCCACGCTCTCGGCAATAACGTCGGCCGTCTTGAAACCAATCCCCTGAATGTCACGGGCCAGGCGGTACGGATCCTGGCGAACCTTATCAATGGCCTCGTTGCCGTAGGCCTTGAAGATGCGAAAGGCCCGGCTGGTGCTTACCTTGTGGCCGTGCAGGAAGACCATAATCTCGCGGATGGCCTTCTGCTCCTGCCAGGCCGTCGTGATCTTCTTCTTCCGCGTCGGACCGATGCCCTCGACGTAGGTGAGGCTGTGCGGATCGGCATCGATGACCTCGAACGTACGCTCCTTGTAGACCTTGACGATCCGGCCGGCCAGGACGGGGCCTATGCCCTTGATCATGCCGCTGGCGAGGTACTTCTCGATGCCTTCGACCGTGGTCGGGGGCATGGTGCGAAGGATCCCGGCCTGGAACTGCCTACCATATTCCCTGTTGACGATCCATCGCCCCTGGGCCTCCAGCCATTGGCCGGCCCGCACTTCCGGCAGCATGCCGACCACGGTCACCAGATCACGATGCCCCCGGCCTTGATGCGCAGCACGCAGTAGCCGGATTCGTCGCTGTGGAAGGTCACGCGTTCGACCAGGCCAGCGAGCTGCTCGGCTTGAGGACGTTGGCTTGTGCCTGCGGGTGATGGTTGTTGACTCGGCATCGCGGCAGGTGATTGTAGCAGAGGGTCTGCAGGACGGCCATGGTCTCGAGACTCAGCCATGCCCCGATGCGGTCCCACCACCATCTCAATCGCCCGCGGTGTCCATCCGTCGCTCACTCAAGTTCCTTGGCGGTCTGCTCCGCCGTGGTGATGCCGGGGGGCAGTTCGAGAATGCGGATGTTGCGGAAGTGGATTTCCGAGCCTTCGGACTCCAGGCAGAGGTAGCCCTTGCGCACGGACGAGTTGCGGATGGAGTTGACGAACTTGCCGTTAATGGCCAGCTTGACCGTCCCGTCCACGCAGACGGCGTCGTAGACATTCCACTCGCCCTTGCCCTTGCACCGGAGTTCGAGCGACATGCTGCGATTACCGCGCGGGTTGTCCGGCGTGGCTTTCAGGCCGCCCGCGCCGAACAGCTCGCCGGAAATGTAGCCGATGTGGTTGGGCTGGCCACGCTTGCGGTGCTGATTGATCCAGTCCAGTTCCAGCATCTGCACTTCCATGCCCTTGGGCAGTCGCCCACGGCCGGACACGGCCCCCTCGCTCCACACGAACACGCCGGAGTTGCCCCCTGCCTTCATGTGCCGCCACTCGATATGCAGGATGAAGTTCTCGTACTGCTTCTCCGATCGCATCACGCCGATGGGCTTGCCGCTGCAGACCAGCAGGCCGTCCCGGGCCTTCCAGGTCTCCGGGGTGGTGTTAACGTCTACCCATCCCGACAGATCGCGGCCGTTGAACAGATCGACCCATTGCGGGGCATCCGCGGGCGCTTTGGCAGTGGGGGGATCCGTCGACGTGTTGGGTTTGGCGATCGACAAGACGGTCAATCCACCGAGTAACAGCACGGCTACGCCAAACATGCTGAGGAGCGAAACAGTTTTCATAGCCTTCATCGCAGACTCCAATCTATCGGGAATGTGTTTCGAATCTCGTTGCGGTATCGTCCGATCAGGGCTTCTCAGGATATGCCATCTCGGAGGACTTTCAAGACAAATTCCAGACCCGAACTTCGGAAGAGGGTGAGGGTTCGTACCACCACCCGCCGGGATGACTGAATCAGACAGGACGAGAACTTCCCTATTTCGGCATTGACGAGATCGGGGATCGGGTGTCATATTGTCTCTAGTCGGCTCAGGGACGGTCTCTGGGCTTCACCGAATCCGCGAAACGGGCCGAACAGATGTGCCAAGTGGTAGATAGGGCTGACACGGAGCGCCAAACAAGAGCTGCATGCTCCCCCTTGCCCCAGACCTCTCACCCCCGGGCCACCGACGCACGGTCACGCGGAATCAAATTTCCTATTATTTCCTATCAGTAAGTTGAAATCCTGGTGCCTTTGCCTGCGGGTGTGTTGCCCGCCGAGGCAGGGCACGGCAGGGGCCGGGGGCCTGAACGGTTACCATATCGTTAACAACTGTTCGCCGGACGAGACAAGGCTGGAAATATGAATTCAGTATCTATCAGTCGCAGAAGATTTCTTAAGAATTCAGGCATTGGCGCAATGGCTCTCGGCTTGCTTCCATCATGGGCTGGTGCTAAAGAGGTGCCGGACCGGCCGAACTTCGTCTGGATCGTCAGCGAAGACAACTCCATGCATTACCACGCAGAATATTTCACCGGCGGGGTACCCTCGCCGGCGTTGTCCCGCCTGGCGAAAGAGGGGCTCTTCTTCGAACACGCCTTTTCCAACGGACCGGTCTGTTCCGCCTCCCGAACGACGTTGGCCACCTGTGTGTACGGCCCCCGCCTGGCCTCGCATTTTCATCGAAGCCTGGAACGGGCGAAACTGCCGAAGGGCTGGCGCATGTTCCCCGCCTATCTGCGCGACGCCGGTTATTACACGATGGTCGGCAAAAAGGATTTCAATGTCCAGGAAGGGGAGGGGGTCTGGGACAATGACTCCCGAGGGGCAACCTGGCGCAAGCGGCCGTCGAAGAGGACGCCGTTCTTCCAGATGAAGAGCGGCGGGGGCACCCACGAGAGTTCGGTCCATTTCAGGAGGGGTAAGATGGGCCTCGGCGGCACGAAGACCGATCTCAAGACCGTTCCGGTCGCCCCGTACCATCCCGACACGCCCCTTTTCCGTTATACGAACGCCCGGTACCGGGACCGGATCCGGGGCGTCAACGGGGCCGTGTCGCAAACGCTCGCCGCCCTGGAAGAGGACGGGTTGCTGGAGGATACGTTCGTTTTCTATTTCGGCGATCATGGCGGGGTGCTGCCGCGAAGCAAGGGATACATCTACGAAAGCGGCGTGCATGTGCCGCTGGTCGTGCGCATTCCGGAAAAGTGGAAACACTTGGTCGACGCCCCGCGCGGCACGAGGGTAAAGGGCTTCGTCGATTTCACCGATATGGGCGTCACGCTGTTGAAGTTGGCCGGGGTGGACATCCCGGAACACATGGACGGCCGTCCGTTCCTCGGGAAGGGCGTCAAGATGGCCGAGGTGAACGCCCGGGATGAAGCCTTCTCCTATGCCGACCGCATCGACGAGAAATACGAGATGGTGCGCGCTCTGCGCAAGGGGCGCTTTAAGTACATGCGTTTCTATGAGGCGCATTATCCGGACGGACTGCAGTGCAACTACCGGTATCGCCAGATGGCCTACCAGGAGTGGCGGGACCTGTACCGGAAAGGAAGGCTGAATGAAACGCAGCGGGCCTTTTTTGAGCCGAAGCCGCCCGAAGCGCTCTTCGACGTCGTGGCCGATCCGCACGAGACGAAGAACCTGGCCGGTGACCCGACCCATGCGAAGACGCTGAAGGATCTCCGGCAGCGGCTGGGGCGGCGCGTGCGGGACCTGCCCGACCTGAGTTTCCTGACCGAAAAGACAGTGGTGAAGGAGGCGCTCGACGACCCCCTGGCCTTCGGGAAGGCGCATGCAGAGGAGATCGTCCGTCTGGCGGACATCGCCGACCTGGCGCTGCTGCCTTTCGAGAAAGCAAGACCGAAGCTCCTGGAGGCCCTCGGATCGGACCACCGATGGGAGCGGTACTGGGCGCTGACGGCCTGCGCGGTTTTCGGCAAGAAAGCGGCTTCGCTGGCCGACGCGGCGAAGGCCCGGCTGAAGGACGAGGAGCCGCTCGTTCGGATGCGGGTGGCCGAGTTTCTCGCGATCGCCGTGAAGGCCGACCCACGTCCGACGATCATGGAGATCCTGAAGACCACCCAATGCGGCACGACCGCCACTATCGTGTTGACGTCGGTCGTCTTCCTGCGCGACGGCCTGGGAATCGATTTCACACTCTCACGTTCCGACGTCCGGGCCGAGGGGCGGTTCGTCAACCACCGGTTGCTTTACCTTGTGGACGGAAAGAACAGGAGGTGAGAAGAAGGCGGCGGAAGGAGGAGGTTTGTCGTTGGGGCCGGTGTGCCGGACCATGGACTTTGCGGGTCCTTTGCCTCCCGAAAACTCCGTCCGTATTGTAGACAAAGGGCTTACGTCTATTGCCGTGTAGCGTCATCGGGGTATGTTCCGGCCGTTTTCCTCGGTAACGGAGGTCCAGGGATGGGCGTTTCTCAGATAGTGTGGTTGTTCGTACGAGGCCTCTTTGCCAGTCGCGCCGCACTCGTGGCAGAGAACTTGGCTCTCCGGCAGCAACTGGGTGTGCTCCATCGCTCGGTCAAACGTCCCAGATTGGGCAAACGAGACCGTATCTTCTGGGTCTGGCTGTCGAGGCTCTGCTCAGGTTGGCGGTCAGCGCTGACTCTTGTTCAGCCCGAGACGGTGGTCGGTGGCATCGCCAGGGATTCAAGCTGTACTGGCGATGGAAGTCCCGCAAGAAGTCCGGCAGGCCGCGAGTCGACCGGGAGATCCGTGACCTGATCCGTCGTTCGAAACCTATGGTCCGATGCCCAGACCCCATATCCAGCTTGTTCAACGCACTGCATCGGATACAATCACTGTGAAAGCCCCGCGATGGTCGCGGGCACAATGCTATCTGGGAAATCCCGGATAATTTCGCTAGCCCAGTAAACATTCAGAAGATCTACCTTTGGAACGGCAACCGCGCGTCCTGGGGCCTCAACCGAGGAATCGATCTACGAATGTCACGAAGGTACGATGGGAAGTTGATCAGGAAAGGGCCTTTGATGAGGAGACACAGGATGACGGCGGCGGTAGCGGTTGGGGCGGTGGTGTTGTGGGCGGGCATGTCGGGCGCGGCGCCGGCGGCGGATGCGCCCGCTCCCCCGGCGAGGCAGAGGTACCTCCTGCTCGATTCGCGGTTGGTGGCAAAGGCCGACAATGCCGTATTGAAGCTGGGCGTCGTCAAGAAGCACCCGGGCAACCCCCTGTTCCGCGAAGATCTCCCCTGGGAAACACAGATGAGCCACATGTATGCCAGTGTGATTTTTGACCGGAAGGAGGAGATGTACAAATGCTGGTACTATACCCATATCAAAGACTGGGGGAAAGACGTCGAACCCGGGCCCTTGGCCGCCAAAGAACAGAACGGTCGTGCAAACTGTGCCACCTTGTATGCCACTTCGAAGGACGGTATTCACTGGAACAAACCCAAGCTGAGAGCTTTTCTCTACAAAGGTATGCCGACCAATATCGTGAATTGGCGAGATCATGGGACTGGCGTATTCAAAGACCCGCCCGATCCAAACCCCGAGCGTCGTTATAAAATGACTGGCACAAGGACCTCTCCAGGCGGGCGCGTGCATGTGGCGTTCTCGCCCGACGGCGTCCAGTGGACCAAGCTGATCGATACGAAGATTTCGACGTCGGCGGACACGCATAACAACGCCTTCTGGGACCCGCTGGCCGAAGAATATGTTGGCATAACCCGCGCTTTCTCGCATGGAAAGATGGGGTACGACCTCAAAGGAGGCATTCCCTGGGTAGGTGGTTTTGTCATCGGGCAACGAGTTGTTGCCAGGTCCACCAGCAAGGATTTTCTCAAATGGTCCGCGCCGGAAATCGTCTTTGAGTATGGTCATGACAAAAGGCAGGTCTATGCCATGCCGAGCTTCTATACTGATGGAGTATTTCTGGGGCTTCCGGTGATTTATGACAATGCCGGGGCATATCGTGAAGATCTTGCGAAGAAGAAGGGGTGGAGTCGGAAGGAGGTTACCCCCGAACTGGAGTCCGAACTGAGTAATGCGGGCAGGTCTAACCGCATGTGGCCGGGGTTGTCCTGGAGTCCGGACACCAAAGACTGGCGCTGGGTTGGCCGGCGGGGAGAGGCGCTGATTCCGCTTTCCGAGGACCGCAAGTCGATCGAGTGGGGATGCATTTTTGCGGCTGCTACTCCGATTGTTCTCGACGATGAGATCCGGATCTATTACTCCGCGCAACCAGGCACGCATGGCTGGAACCCGGGGCACTTGTGTCTCGCCACGCTCCGCCACGACGGCTGGGCGGGGTACGAGCCCAGGGATGATTCCAAGGAGGCGGTTGTCGAAACCCAACCGGTAGTGTGCAGCGGCCAGACGCTTTCACTTGCGGCAGATGCGCAAGACGGTTCAATTACCGTAACCGTAAAGAACGCGAAAGGTAGTAGTGTAGCCGAGAGCAAGCCGTTGACCGGCAGCAAACCATACACGACCGTGAAATGGAAGAACGGCTCCACACTTTCCGCGCATACGGGACAGAGAATCCGGTTATGTTTCAGGATAGAACAGGCCACACTCTATTCTTTCAAGTTTGACAAATAAACCCATGAAATCCACAACACCACTGAGGAGGGCATTCGCCCTGTAAACCCCTCACCCCCGGGCCACCGACGCACGGTCACGCGGAATCAGATTTCCTATCAGTATCCCGGTACAACTGTTGTTGGCTGTTTCCGTCGTCGCGTTTGGCGTGTCGGTCGCCGCGAAACAACCGGCGGGACCGCGCCAGGCCGACAGGCTGCCCGCGACGATCGACCGCAGTGCCACGGCCAAGAAGCATCTGCTGAACATACCCGACCGAAAGCACGCGATGAATCGGCCCAAGGGCGTGGGATGGTGTGGCGAGTCGGCGACACAGGGCGCGTTGCTGTTCCACGGCGCGTACTTCTTTCAAAAGGCGATCAACCAGGCGGGCAAGCCGCAGCACGGCGATCTGTATGCGAATGAGATCCCCACCGCACTGAGAAACCTCGGCATGGACATCCAGGCCTGGCCGTGGAGGACGGTCAAAATGCCACTATTCACCCAATGGCTGCGCGGACGGATCGCGTCGAGCGTACCCGTGGTGACGGGAATGAAGATCTACCCGACCAAGCATCCTAGCTGGGGACTGGACCACTTCGTCCTCGCCATCGGGTTCCAGGGCGACAGCGTCGTCTTCAACACGACCTGGCAGCTACAGCAGACGTTCCGTTCACACCGGAGCAGCTCCAGTCGGCCAAGAAGGGGCTCTCGCTGAGGAACCGATACAACCGCTACTACGGGATCAGCATCCGTGGCCCGAAGGCTTTGGGGCCACACAACGCACGGGTCCGACTGTTTGTACAGAAGCAGACCGCCAAGAGCATCGACATACTCGTCAAATGCGAGGGCCTGGCACGCAACGGCGAATACGTGCTCTACAAGTCACCGTCATACGACAAGCCGCCGACGCGATGGCATACGTTTCGCCCACGCGGCCAGGCCTGCGGGTTCTACGACACGATCGACCCGAGCCGATCGGTCGTCTACCGCTGCCTGCCGAAGACCGCTCGTCCGGCAAAGCCCACCACCACGACCGCCATGGACATCAAGATCAGCCAGGCAATGCGGCGGACCTTCGGGAAGATCACGCTGACAAACGTCACGTTGACCGACGCGTTGAAGTCGGTCAACAAGGCGGGGCGGTTCATCATCGCACCCGATTGGATCGCACCCGATTGGCCGGGCTTGACGTCTACGGACGCGTCCTCAAACCGTTCCTCCAGGCCAGCAGGTTCCCCGCGCCTGAGTGGGCGTTCATCTCGCACGCCAACAGCGACCATTACAGCGCCATGCCGGGCCTGCTGGCCGACCATCGCCTCGGGGTGGTCTGCGTGAACGAGTACTTCGGCCGCCCCGGCGCAAGAGCGACCGTACCGGAAGCGGAAACGGACATCCTGGGCAAGCTGACCGCCGGGGCCGAGAGGCTCATCCGCCTCAGCCCCGCGGCGACAGGCAGGATCGCCCTGGACGACCGCACGAGCGTGGAGGTGCTCTGGCCGCCGGCGGGCCGAACGGACCTGGACGTCAACGACACGTCCCTCGTGCTGCGGGTGACCTGCGATGACAAGACCGTCCTGCTGACCGGGGACGCAAGCAAAGTCGCCCAGGAAGAGCTCGCCGCCGCAGACGCCCGCGCCGACGTGCTGCTCATGCCGCACCACGGAGGCTGGACCGATGCCCTGGGGTCCTTCGTCCGGGCGGTGGACCCGGACGTGGTCATCGTCAGCAGCGCCTGGGACCCGTCCCGGCGTCCCGGGGCGTCCGCCGAGAGGAGGGCCCTGTTCGCCAGGCTGACCGAATCGACCCGCTACGTCACGACGGCCCGGAACGGCTGGGTGCGCGTCCGCTTCGGCGCCGCCGGCCTCGACGTGCAGACCATGCGCTGATCCAGCAGGCCGGCCTTGGTTGCGGGGCGCCGGTCGGGTAGAATGTGTGTGGTGTGGCCACGCGGAACACGGCGGCGGCTCGAGCGTCTGATTCCGTGGGCCCCGACCGGAAACGGATGACAGGAATACCTATGCACACAAGACGATACTCCCCCTGGGCCGCGGCGCTGCTGTCACTGGTGTTGTTCGCGGCGATTCCCACCGCGGCGCCGGCCGAGGCGCCCGCACCGGCGGCGGCCGAGGCGAAGAAGAAGACCGCCGACAAGGCCGCGGCCGACAAGGCCGACCCGGCCAAGGTCGCCACCGGCAAGAGCGACCCGGTCGACGCCTGCCGGGCCGCGTATATCAAGGGCGACTACGCCAAGGCCGTCGCCGGGTACAGGAAGCTGCTGACCGACCGGTCGCTGCGGGTGCCCGCGGCGACGGGGATGGCCGAGGCCCTGGCAATGCAGGGCAAGTACGCCGACGCCATCACGGCGCTGGACGGCGTCCGCGAGACCGGCCGCAACCGCCCGGACTGGCACGTGGCCCGCGCCGAGGTGCTGGCGGTCGTGGGGCGGTACGACGAGGCCCTCAAGCACGCGACGGCCGCCAACACGCTGAAACCGAAATGGGCCCCGACGGTTCTCCTCCGCGGGCGCCTGCTCGAGACGCTCGGGCGCAAGGCCGAGGCCATCACCGTCTACAAGTCGTCGGGCGCGATCGTCGACGAAGGCAGCTACCGCACCGACGCCCGCAGCCTGGTCGCCCTCGGGCAGATCATGGACCGCTACAGCGTCCTGACCGGACAGCGCGCCAGCGAACAGGCCAGCAACATCCTGCACAACTACCTCCAGGAGGCCTACCAGAAGGTGGACCGCACGTACTGGCCGGCGCATGTGGCGGCGGGGATGTTCCTGCTGTCCAAGCACCGCCCGAAGCCGGCCACCGAGGAGTTCAAGCTCGCCCTGAAGCTCAACAAGAAGATCCCCGAGGTCCACGTGGGCGTTGCGATCGCGTACCTGAGCGGGTGGCGGTTCGAGCAGTGCATGGCCGCGGTCGGCCAGGCGCTGAAGATCAACCCCCACCATCCCGACGCGCTGTACGTCAAGGCCGTCTGCCTCATGCAGTGGCGGAAGTACGATCAGGTGGAGGCCGCCGCCAGGAACGTCCTCAAGATCAACCCGAACCACATCGAGGCCCTGAGCCTCGCCGCAGCCGTCCACGTCCGCAACCGGCAGGACGCCAAGGCCAAGCCCTACGCCGAGCGCGTCGGGAAGATCAACCCCGTCTGCGAGGCGTTGCCGAACACGATCGGGCAGTGGCTGGCGGCGTGCAGGCAGTACCCCCGGGCGGAGACGTACTACCGCCAGGCGATGAAGCTCGCCCCCGAGAAGGCCGGACCCGTCACCAACCTCGGCAAGCTCTACATGCAGACCGGCGACGAGGACAAGGCCTGGACGATCCTCCAGCAGGCGCAAAAGATCGAC
>Ga0180432_10008011_pt1 | contig 13306 bp, 7 predicted proteins | sample SS_ome_10_FD_132414 | JGI IMG/M metagenome (GOLD analysis project Ga0180432, IMG submission 132414) | Hypersaline lake sediment archaeal communities from the Salton Sea, California, USA - SS_1_MS_2 metaG | ecosystem: Environmental > Aquatic > Non-marine Saline and Alkaline > Hypersaline >...
CTGCGGATCGCGCAACACAGTCGCCGTAGGACCAATCTCCACGATCCTGCCCAGGTACATGACGGCCAGCCGGTCCGTAAAATGGGCTGCTGTGGCCAGGTCGTGGGTAATATACAAGATCGTGATGCCGTGCTCATCACGCAACTGCTGTAACAAGTTCAAGATGTCGGCCCGGATCGAAACGTCGAGCATGGACACCGGCTCGTCGGCCACCAAGAGACACGCATCCACCCACAGCACAACCCAGCGCCGTCTGTTCCACGGCGGCGCGGCCACCACACGCCCCACCCAGCGCCGTCTGTTCCACGGCGGCGCGGTCACCACACGCCCCACCCAGCACCATCTGTTCCACGGCGGCGCGGTCACCACACGCCCCACCCAGCGCCGTCTGTTCCACGGCGGCGCCCACCACCACCGGGTAGAGACGTTCCGGCGGAACGTCTCTACCCCCCCCCACGTAGAGGCGGCCGGCCGGTCACCCCCTAGCGCCGTCTGTTCCACGGCAGCGCGCGGCGGCCACCTTTCGCCAAAAGAACCAGAAAAAAAACCTCTCCCAAAAGTCTGGGAGAGGGAACGTGGAATGTATCAACAACTTTGAGACAAAGCGTTCGAGAGACGCCTCACCTGCAATAATTAAACAATTACCTGTTCAACAGGCCGGCGAAGCGAGCGCGGCATTGGATCGGCATAACCAAAGCGTACCAGCAACTGCGGCAGGGACTTGGCCAACCCTATCGCGTTTTGAAACTGCGAACGCAAATCCGCTACTTCAATCGGTTGGTTCAGAAAAGCCGATTTAATGTTCAAAGCAGTCATCGTGAGCGCCAACCGCTCATAGACCTGCCCCGTGCGCACCCATGCAGCCTTGTCGTCGGATTCCGAAGCAACCACGACTGCACCGGGAGAACTGCGCAGTTTCTTGACATCGGCATCTGCCTGCTGTTGCGGTTTAGTACCGGCCACAAACATCTTTCCTAACCAGCGCGGCACTTGCGGATTGCCTGAACATGGCGCATACAAACCATCCTGCGAAGCCAGAACCTCTTTCTTGTTAAAGCGGAGCCATTGGATCAATTCATCAACAAATGCCCGATCGGCATACTGGCTCAGATTGCCTTGATTGACATACTCTACCACTGTCTCCAAATCGGCAGAATTTGTGAAAAACCGCAGTACGACACCTGGCTCCAGCGACAAAGCCTGCACCTGATCAAGAACGTCAACCTCTATAGGTTGGCCGTTGTATTCTGAGCGAGTGCTTTGACGTAGCGGAATTGCATCGAATAGCGGGCTGCCCTGCGGCGTATCGGCCGTCAAATCGACGTGGATCAAGTCCACCGCATCAGGATAAGTGACCTCAGCAGCATACCCAACACCGCGGGCGGCCACAAGCAGATTTTCCAGCGCACAGCCCAGGCTGATCCATAGCTCGCGGTCCTCAGGGTCGACGACCGGCAAACGGCGAGTGTAATCTGGATATATATCGATACCATTCTCTTTAATGGCAAACTTCCACGCTTGCGTATTGTGCCCATTTGCTGCAAGCGTGGCATAGCGAACGAGTTCCCGCATTTTTGTGGACATCGGTGAATCCTTCTCAAAAGACCTTTGCAATTGGCTGACTTGTCCGTTGTAATCCAGCCACGGCGTATACTCGAAAAGAACATATCCGCCTGCAGTAGTTATTCCTGTAGCCGCCAAGATCTGGAGAAAAGCACGGCGGGTCAGAACTGGACGAGAATGCTGCTGGCTCAAAACTCAACTCCTTGTATATAATATATGTAACGAATTTTTGAAAAAAGGGTATCCCAACGACAATAGATCCCAATTCGGCGCGAGCCGAAATTAAGACCAACCGGATTATTATACACCTTAATCGTCAGGGCAGCAACTCTCAATTGCAGTCCAAGCTTCTCACAATTTCACAGGTGACACTGCGGAGATATAACGCCAGAGTTGTTTTCCCTGCCAAACTCGCGTGAGTTCCGAGTGTACAGGGTGAAAGCCATCACTCACATGCAGCACGAGACGTCTCTGCCTTTCATTGATCAAAAAACAGATTTGCTTCGTCAAAGGGACAAGCCACTGCCCCTCTTTGACTCCAAAAACCTCCCTCTGAGAACCCGTCTCCCCTCAGCCACACCCATTCAGTAAACCCCCCAACTCCTTGTTCCCCCCCTGTATATAATACTCCCAAAGTCTGGGAGAGGGCCCACCACCGGGTAGAGACGTTCCGGTGGAACGTCTCTGCCCCCCCACCATCCCCCATTCTGTGGTATAATGGAGATATAAAGATGGCCACCTGCACCAGCAAGAGAATGAGGAGCAAAACCATGCCCGACCCAACTGATATTATCCCATCCGTTAAACCCGACCTACCCGCCGTCCAAGACTTTCTGGGATTCGCACCCTACGCCCAAACCCTCTTTGACATCATCAGCGACGCCGAAACCCAGACGCCCTTGACGATTGGAATTTTCGGCTCGTGGGGCAGTGGCAAGACGAGTCTCATGCGGATGATCAAGGAGCGGCTCGATGCCCTGGCGCGGCGGGAGAGACGGCGGGCGCGGCAAGGTGAGATCGCTCATTCTCATCTCACCGTCTGGTTCAACGCCTGGCTCTACAGCCGGGACGAATCGCTCTGGCGCGCCCTGATCCTCCGCGTGCTGGCCGAGCTGCGCCGGGAGGTGAAAGACGACCCGGAAGCAACGAAAACGCTGGACGAAACAGAAACCCACCTCTACCGCACCATCGATCCGGCGGCCCTCGGCGAACTTCACATCGGCGGCAAGGCCCTAGTCAGCGGCAGTCAGAAAGAGGCAGAGTTCCGGCTGCCGATGGCGATGGGCTTGGGACTCTTGCAAGAGATCGCCCGGGCCCAAAAAGCCTCCGATGCTCAAGACGCCGGAGACGCCGCAGCCCACGCGGCTCTCGCGACACTGATTCACGCTGTCGACCGGATGCGAACCGGCCTCGACAGGGAGAGGGTCGAAGCGCTGGAGGCGTTTCGCCGCGATTTCGAAGGGCTGGTCAAGAGGTACGTCTATCCCGGTTTTCTCGTCGTCTTTGTCGACGACCTGGATCGCTGCCTGCCCGACAAGGCGGTCGAGATCCTGGAAGCGATCAATCTGTTTTTTGACATCGAAGGCTGTGTTTTTGTCCTCGGTATCGATCGCGAGGTGATCGAACGGGGCATCCGCATCAAGTACAAGGACTATGAGCTGCTGGAGGGCCAGGGGCCGCCGCCCATCAGCGGGGCCAGGTATCTCGAAAAGATTGTCCAGATCCCTTTTCACCTGCCCCCTATCGACCGCTCCGCGATGGAAGGATACATCGGCAAGATGGCTCCCCGCCTGCTGGATCTGGACAATCGCTGCGACGACGTGTTTAGCGTCGGCATGGCGCCCAACCCCCGACGCGTGAAGCGCACCCTCAACATCTTTTTGCTCCTCTGGCGACTCTCCCGCAACCGCCCCGATTTGAGAGAGCGGATCAAGCCCGTCCGCCTGGCCAAGATGGTCGTCATCCAGCTGCACCACGCCGAGCTCTTTGGCCTCCTCCCCCGGGCGCCCCACCTGCTCATCGATCTGGAAAGCCGGTTTCGCCAGGATAAAGCACAGAGCCAGCGCGAGCGATCGGGTCGCCGTGACACCGGCCCGCAAGACAAAGCGCCGTCCGGACAAGCCTCTCGCCAGGGAAGAGACCGTCTTCGTGGGGGTCTCCGGAGCAGCGACTATAGCGAAAAAGAATCCGTAGCCGAAATGACCGGCCCGGCGGCGGCCTTTTTGAGAAACGTCCCCCTGCGCGAGCTGCTGACCCTGTACGACGAGGACGAGCCCGACGCCAACTTTATCGACATGACTCCCGCCCAGGTGCTCGAGTACGTCCACCTGAGCCACAGCGCGGCAGAGGCCTGGGCCCTGCAAGAGGGCACACAGCTCAAGCTCGAACCCCAATTGGTGCGCGTGCCGGCCGGCCGCTTTCTCATGGGCACGCCGCCGGAGGAGATCGATCGGGTAGCAGCCCTGCACAACGCCGAGGACCTGGGCGCCGACCGGGAATGGCTGCTGGCCCAGACGGAGCAGCACGAGCTGGACCTGCCCGCCTTTGACATTGGGCGCTATCCCGTGACGAATGCCGAATACGAAGCCTTTGTCAGCGAGTCAGAGGGCAAAGTGACGCCGCCCCGTCATTGGGAAAAGGGCGAGGTGACCCCCGAACTGGCCAGTCATCCTGTGGTCAATGTCACCTGGCAAGATGCAATGGCCTATTGCGCCTGGCTCAGCGAGCGCACCAACCAGCGCTACCGCCTGCCGGCAGAGACCGAGTGGGAAAAGGCGGCCAGTTGGGATGCCAAGGCCGGCGAAAAGCGCACCTACCCCTGGGGGAACGAGTGGCTTCCGGCCCGCTGTAACAACAAGGATTCTCCCGAGCAGGGGACGACGCCCGTCGGCCAGTTCAGTCACGAGGGAGGCGACAGCGCCTATGGTGCCAGCGATATGGCAGGCAACGTCTGGGAGTGGACGTTGAGCAAGTGGGGACGTGACCGGAAAAAAGCCTCCTTTGGCTATCCCTACGATAGCGCTGACGGCCGGGAGGCACTGGACGGCGCCGAGCTGAGAGTGCTGCGCGGCGGCTGTTTCTACGACGGCCCCGGCTGGTGCCGGTCGCCGGCCCGCTTTCCTAACGAGCCCCTCCTGGCAGCCGATTACATCGGTTTTCGTGTCGTCAGGGAAGTGAAACAGGAGACGAGCGATGGACCATCTTGAAACACTCGCACAAAAATTCCGGGACGGCCAACTGGTGCTGCTGCAGGGACTCGATCTCCCCATGACAGCCACCGGCCTCCCACCGGGCCGGGAGCTCGCCCGAGGCCTGGCGGCCCAATATGGCCTGTCACCTTCCGGCTCGCTCGCGACGGTGGCCCAGCGCCTGAGAGCGCTTAATCAGCAGTGGAAGTATGCCACCTATCTGGCCGGACAACTGCCCGCCGGCGGGCCGGTCGGCCCGCTGCACGAGGCCGTCGCCGCCCTTCCGATCCCCTTTCTCCTCACTACAGCCGGCGACGACCGGCTGGGTCGCGCGTTGGAGGCCGCCGGTCGCCCGGCCAACCTACTGATCGAGGATGGTGACCTCAGCCGCCGGCAGGTCGACCGTCCCGACCTGATCAAGCTCTGCGGCGACCTGAGCCGCCTCCACACGCTCGTCGTCGCCGAGGACGAATACGTCGACCTGCTGCGCGACGATGACCGGCGCGACCTCTTGAACCGGGCGGGCGAGTGGCTGCGGGAAAAGACGGTCCTCCTGATGGGCTGCGATCCGGCCGGGGGAAGCGACTTTGAAGAGTGGCTCTACTGGGAGGTACTGGAGCGGCTGGGCGCCTTTGGCGCCGGAGGCTACCTGCTCTGGCCCGGTCCCGAAGCCGGCGACGTCGCCCGCTGGGCCGATCGGGGGGTGACGGTCGTCGACGCCGGGCCCCTCCCCGTTTTGCAGTCGCTGGCCGCCGCGCTGACCGGCGTACAGGTCACGCCGCCAGAGGACAAAGAGATGGCGGCTCTCAAAGAGCTGCTCCGGATGCTGCGCGGGGCGACTACCCCGGCCGAGGTCGAGGCCCGTGCCGCCCGGGTGCCGCCCTCCCAGCGGCTGAGATCGATCCGCCTCACTTTTCGCTTTCGTCTCTCGGACGAGAACAAGCTGCGCGCCGCTCTCGACCTGGATTATGATCCCGACATCGACCACTATACCGGCGAGTTCGAAGAGACCGGCATCACGCTGCGGCGACTGCGCAATTGGGCCGCCCGGGCGGAGGAGGGCCGCCAGGCGTGGGAAATGCCCCAGGACAGCTCTCTCCAAGAGCGCGGCCTCACCTTCTTTGACACCATCCTGCCCCCCGGCTCTGCCGCGCGGCAGAGGTACGAGCGGGCCCTCTATCTCCGGCAGGCCTTTGCCGATGCCCTCTACCTCGTGTTCGAGCCGGAGGACGCACAGGGGCGGCTCTCGCCGCTGCCCTGGGAGCTCTTGCACGACGGCAGGACTGTGCTGGGACGCGGCTTTCTAGGGCTACAATATCCCGTCTACCGGCGGCTGCACTCGGTGGCCCGTCCGGAGCGGGTGACCGGCCGCATCGAGCGTGCCCTCGTCGTAGCCGCCGACCCCACCCAACGGCTGGACGAACTGGACGCCGAGGTCGACTGGCTCGTCGCGGCCCTGGAAGGCGCCGGCGTGGCCCAGGTCGACGCGTGCCGGCCGGACGACGCGGAGGTGAGCGATCCCGAGGCGATCAAGCGGCTGATCCGCGACGGCGGCTACCACCTGTTGCACTTTACCGGTCACGGCCGCTTTGACCAGGACAACCCCTCCCGCAGCCGGCTGGTGCTGGGCCAGGCCGGGGAGCGGGGCAAGGCGCTGAGCGCCACCGCCCTGGCCCAGGTCGCCCGCGAGAGCGATCTGGTTCTCGTCTTTCTCGGCGCCTGCGAGGTGGGGCACACGGCAGAGCAAGCCGAAGGCCGGCCTTGGAAAGAGGCCGGCATCGTCGATGCGCTGACCCGCGCCGGTGTTCCGGCGACCGTCGGCATGCGCTGGATCGTCGGCGACCAGAACAGCCGCGCCATCGCTCAGACCTTTTACACCGAACTGCTGGACGGCAAGCCGGCCGAGCGCGCGCTCACGATCGCCCGCCAGGCGGTACAAAACGAGCCCGACTGGGCCAATCCCATCCTCACAAAGCGGCATGGGGTGCTGAGCGGTGAGGGGTGAGAGGTATTATCCTTCCAGGACGCTGGTGCTGACGGCGTTTTCAATAACAGCCACGTTGCCCAGCAGGGGCGCGTGCTTGGCCACGCCCAGCGCCCTGGCGCCCTGGCCGATGAAACGGCTGCCGCAGCGGGGGCAGATCTCGTATGCCCGTCCCTTCCGGACCTTATCTGCCGTCACCAGTTGTCCCTTGCCCCGGTAGGGGCAAGCGTGGCCGCTCCATTCGTTCACAATGTCGCACAGCCCATTGGCCAGCGGATCGAAAACCGGCGGTTTTTTCTTGGGCACCGAGCCGGCCAGCGCCGCTACTTTGAGCGTGTCCAGCAGCGAGGCGATGCTCGCCCGCAGCGGCTGCCCCTCATCGACGAGCGCCCAGAACTCTTGCCAGTGGGTGTCGGTGCCGACGTACATGACGTTCGGGTTTTTCGGGTCGACGAGCAGATCGAACCTCTCGACGTCGGGCACTTCTTCGCGCTTGTGCCAGGGCAGGAGGCCGCGTCGCAGCCGCTCACCTACCCTCTCTGCTTCCGCCCGCCAACCGGCGCGGCGATCCGGCGGCACAAAGGTGAGCAACTGCTCGGCAGAAAAGCCCAGGTGGACCCAGTAGAGCCACAGACGCACCACCAGGTGGCGGTCGTCCAGGAAACAAAAGATCTCTGCCGTGCAGAGGCGGTAATCGTGCAACGGCAGGGCCAGGTCGCCGGTGAACTCGGCCAGCGGCGTGTTTTCCAACGAGATGTCTATCCGTCCCCGATCTTGGCCCTCTTGCCGGCGGCGGAAGGTGATTTCGAGCTTTTGCAGAAAATCGCTCGTCGTTTCGTCCAGGGGCACATATTCTACCCGGCGCATGGGCCACCAGCGGGAGATATAGAGCGGCAACTGGGCCGGGCCATCGCCGTTGCCCCGCAGCGCGATGCGGCTCACTCCCGCGTCGAGGTCCCAATTCCAATCGGGGCGCACCGGATTCTCTGCTCCGGCCGGCACCGTCAAGCGGACTGTTGTCTCGCCGTATACCTCACCCTCGGGGCCGGTTGCCTGCACTGTCAGCCGCTTGTCCGCCGGCCGGTGGTGAAAGGGGTCTTGCGGACGGTGGATGAGATGCAGATAGACGTAATAGGCCCGGTCGTCGTCCAGGGGCAGGGGCACCTTGTCGATCTTGAAGCGGTCTTTGGTTTTGACGCAAAAGCCTCGCTCGTCGCCCGCCCCCCACGCCACCCACAGGTCGGGGTCGTCCTCCGCGGTCCCATAGGCGCGCCACAACGCCGGGTCGTCCCCCCGGGCATCGGGCCGGACGTAGCCCTTGGGGTGGATCCAGACCGGCCCGAGCGTTGGCCGGGTTGCCGGATCGCGCTGAATGCGGAGCTTGAGGACCTTGACGCCGAAGGGATGGTAGTCCACGCTTTCCACATCGACAGGCGACTCTTGCTCGATAATTTGGATCTGAACGTCATTTCGTACCATCTTTGCCTCCCGTCTGTGATGCTATCGATAGGACACTCGCTCCAAACCAGCCCACGCCTCCCCTCACACCCCAAGCCTCACTGCCGGGATTCGTTCCATTCGTACTGTTTGTGATTATAATACCGACTCTTTTTTTGAGCAATTGGAGGTGATCTATGGCCCAGCCTTCCACCCGCATCCCCGCCGTCCTGCCCGATGTGCCGGACGTCGATGACAAGCTCGATTTTGCACTCTATGCCAACACCCTACGAAACATTATCCTCAACCCCAACACCACCACCCCCTGACCATAGGCATCTTTGGCAGCTGGGGCAGCGGCAAGACCAGTCTGATGAAAATGATCGAGAGAGGGCTGAAACGTGCCGGCCGGGACGACACCTCAGTCCGGCAGACCCACACCGTCTGGTTCAACGCCTGGCTTTACAGCAAAGAAGAATCGCTCTGGCGCGCGCTCATCCTGCAGGTGCTGGCCGGGGTGCGCCGCTGGCGTCGCGACGACCTGTCCGCGCTGCGAGACCTGGATGAGCTGGTCGAGCACCTTCACCGCGCAGCCGGATCGACCGAACTGGGCCACCTTTCCATCGCCGCCGCCGATCTGCTGCAAGACCAGGGCAGCAGCAGTGCCCAGATCACCCTGGTCTTGCAGCATGGCCTCGATCTGCTGGAGAACATTGCCCAGGCGCGCCAGCAAGGCGACCTGGCCGCGGCCCGGGCACTGCACAACCAGGTACGGCGCGCGACGGCCACACTAGAACAGGAGCGGATCGAGTCGCTCGATCGCTTTCAGCAAGAGTTCAGAACCGTGATCGAAAAATATGTCCTGCCACACGGTTATTTTGTGATCTTTGTCGACGACCTGGACCGCTGCCTGCCGGACAAGGCGGTAGAGGTGCTGGAAGCCATCAAGCTCTTTCTCGATGTCCCGGGCTGCATCTTTATCCTGGGCATCGACCGGGAAGTTGTCGAACGGGGCATCCACCTGCGCTACGGCGAACTGGGAGGCGTGAGCGACCGTGGCATGCTGCCCTTTCTGGTGGGCGAGGAAGCGCTCAACAAAGGCGCATCGCAGTACCGCGCTTTTCTCCAGGATCTCTTGGAGGAAAGTGAGGACATTATAGACGGCGGGCGTTATCTGGAAAAAATTATCCAGATCCCTTTTGTCCTGCCCCCCATCAGCCCCGACGCAATGGGCCGCTTTATCGCCCGTCTCGCTCCAGAGCTGCCCCATCCCGAATGCGGCCTCGTGTTCGCCCAGGGCCTGGCGCCCAACCCCCGCCAGGTCAAACGAGCCATCAACATTTTTACCCTGATGTGGGAACTGGCGCGAAACAAACCGGAACTCGCGTCCCTGATCAAACCCGTGCGCCTGGCCAAGCTGGTTGTCGTCCAGCAACGCCACTCCGAGCTTTACGAATCACTACGCGAAGCGCCGGAGCAATTGATCGCCTGGGAAGCATTCTTTCGCCGCCGGCAGGACGAGGCTAGTTTTTCAGACTGGGAGCAGCGACAGGAGAGAGAACCTATCCCCCAATCCCCGCTGCCCCCCGAGGTTGCGGCGTACGATCTCTTGCCGGCCCTGGAGTCGCTCCTGACCATGCACCCCCTGCCGGGCAAAGCCGGCAACGACCTCAACTTTGTGGACCTGACGGCCGACGAGATACGGGCCTATGTCTTTCTCACCCGCACCGTCAAAGAGACCGCTCCCGAGGTCGAGCAGGCCATCCCTTCCATCACGCCCGAACAGTGGATGCCCAAGACGCCGCTCGGCGAAAGGCAGGGTATCCAGGTACAGATCGGCACCGGCGCCAGCCGGCGAGGGTTTGTCACAGCGACGATTTATACCGATCTGGAATGGTTATCAAAGCGAATAGATAGCGGGGGTGTGCTCTCGCCCGACCTCCAGCAGCAAGCCCTGGTCGCGCTGGCCGAGGCCGGCAGCCGGATATACGCCGAACTTTCGAGCGACCCCGAACGGCAGGCTAAACAGGAGGCCTCCTTGAGAGAGCCCGCACTCGTCCGGGTCTCCGGGATGCCCAACGAGGCGCAGGTGCCGTGGGAGATTGTCTACGACCATCCCCTGCCCGACCTCCCCGGGAAAGGGGTGGCCGGCGAGGAAAAGATAGAAGCAGATAGTTTTTGGGGCTTTAAACACATTATCGAACGTCCCCTCGCCTCAGGTTACGAAAAGGCCGCCACCCCACCGCCGTCCGAGATCCCGGTCGAAGAGCGGCCGCTTGTCAACCTGGGCCTCGACATGGGCTCGCCAACTTTTCAAGGTGTACGGGAGCGCTTTGAACAATGGTCTGCCGAGGGACAGATCGACCTGATGGGTTTCGATTATCCGCCGGACTTTCGAGACGCTCTGGTAAAACGCCCGGCTGACATCTATGTGCTTCACGGGCGTGGCGGAATAGAAGGCGGCGAGATCTGGATCGCCCTGGGCAAAGAACGGCTCACCCGTCGCACCCTGGAGAGTTGGGGGACGGGAAGGCAAGGAAGCGCCCTGTTCTACCTGGACGTAGCGGCAGGCCTGGGACAGAGCAGCGAGTGGTGGGCCTGGCTGGACCTGTTCCGCCAGCTGGGCGCCGGTGGCATAGTCGCACCCATGATCGCGCCCCGGCCCGAGTGGTCCTCCGACTTGATGTTTCGCTTCGTAAGCCGTTTTCTCAAAGGCCAACAAGCCGGCGACGCCCTCCGGGACGCCCGGCACGAATTGTTGAAAGAAACCGGCAACCCCCTGGGCCTCTTTTACGCGCACTTTGGCCCCGCAGCCCAACACCTGCGCCCGATGGCGGTGGATGAAATGGAACAGAGGGAATGATGGGTGTTACCGTATCACCACTCTTACGCCAAACACCTCTGCAAAAAACCGGGACTTTTTCCGGCCGGCCCAACGTTCCACCTCATTTCCCTCCGGCGGATACAGCGTAAACACAACCGCATCCCCATAAAACTGGCACTCCAAGTCCTCCACCGCATCGACGTGGCCGCGGTCCAAGCCATCCGCAAAGCGGAGGATAGCCGCCAACCGGGTCACGATCTCGCGATCCTCTGCATCCAGGGCGGCAAACGCCTGATGCTTGAGCTTGGGCCGGGCGCTGCGGTGGTAGCGGGCTATGTTGGCGACGATCTGTTTTTCGCGGTCGGTCAGGGCCGGCAGGTCGGCCTCCAGGATCATGCGACAGGCGTGCTTGTGGTGATCCTCATAGTCGTACCAATAGCCGATGTCGTGCAGGATGGCGGCGTAATGCAGCCACTCGCGGCACGCGTCGTCCAGTTCGTGCAGACCGGCCGTCAGATCGAAAATGAGAAGAGCCAGATAGGCGTCATGGTGCGAGTGTCCGGCCTCGTAGTCGTAGCGTTCGGCCAACGCTATGACCTGATCCAGTGCCTCTCCCCCGGTGTCAAACATAATTCCCTCACTCTTTGGGCCAGGGCGGCCTTCGCCGCTGTTTTTTCTCGCCCCGGTGGCGCTTGTCCGCCAGGCGACGCTCGCGCTCCCTCCGGGGAATGTGCGTCCGGCGGCGGCGCTTGCGGGGCCTCAGCGCCTGGGCCAGCAGAACCCGGAAGCGGTCCGTCACCTCTTGCCGGTTTCTCGCCTGACTGCGACTCGCCCCCGACACCAGGCGCAGCCCACCCTGGCCGTCCAGCCTACTGCCGAGCGCCGCCATCACCTGTTCGCGCTGCGCCTCGCTCAGCGCCGGTGAACCCGCCACGTCAAAGTGCAGCTCTACCTGCGTCGCCGACCGGTTAGCGTGCTGGCCGCCCGGCCCGCCGCTTGGAACAAATTGAAAATGCAATTCCGAGAGAGGAATGCTTATTTGGTCGTTGATATACAAAATTTGGTCACTCATAAATTTTACCACTCCTCACGCACCACACCGCAACAGCCCTCTCCCCCAGCCCCTCTCCCTAAAGACGGGAGAGGGGAGTGTGGGTCCCACAGGGTGTGGGAGACCCTCAAGTTGACGCATATGCCCTCTCCTCCGGCAACACAACAACAAACTTTGTCCCCACCCCAACCTCACTCTCCACCTCAATCCGGCCGCCGTGAGCCTGCACCAACTGCCGGGCGATCGCCAGACCCAGGCCGCTCCCTGCTCCCCCGGCGTGGGAGCGAGACCGGTCGCTGCGCCAAAAGCGGTCGAAAATATAGGGCAGATCCTCCGCCGGGATGCCCTCGCCCGTGTCACGCACGATGAGGCGGATCGCGCCATCGAGCGGCTCGCCGCGAAGCGTGATCGTCCCACCGGGCGGCGTATGGCGCAGCGCGTTGGCCATCAAGTTGCTCAATACCTGATCCAAGCGGCCCACATCGGCTGTGATCGTCATCGCCGAGGGGTCGCCTCCGGTCTCGACGTGCAGCTCTATGCCCGCCGCCTCTGCCTGGCCGCTGAAACTGGTCTCGACATCCGCCAGCAGTTCGGCCACGTCCACCGTCTCCCACACCAGCGCCAACTGGCCGGCTTCTGCGAGCGAGAGGGTTCTCAAGTCATCTACCAGACGCGCCAGCAAGCGCGTCTCATCGAGCGTAGCTCCGACGTGTTCCTCCGTCGGCGCATACACGCCGTCGAGAAGACCCTCCAGGTTACCCTGAATAACGTGCAGCGGTGTGCGAAGCTCGTGGGCCACATCGGCCGTGAGATTGCGCCGCTGCTGATCGGCCCGTTCCAATTCCCCGAGCATGTGGTTAAAAGACTCGGCCAGCGTCCCGAAATCGCCGGGCCCTTCTACCGGCACGCGTACGCTCAGATCGCCCTCAGCCACCGCGTCGGCGGCGGCCATCACATCGGCCAGAGGCGTCGCGATCTCGCGAAAAGCACGCAAAGCCACCGTGGCCGCCAGGAGCGGCAGCGCCAGCGCCAGGCTGCACCCCCCTACCCAGGCCAACGCCGCCATCTGGCCATCGCCGCCGAACAGCCGGTGGAGGACAAACGCCACTGCCGCCACCCCACCCAGCGTCAGCAGAGCCATAAAGCCAAAAATGCCGGCAAAGCGGGCAAAGAGGCATCCTCCCCGGCGACGCCGTTTTCTCAACCACAGCGGAAACTCGTGATCGTGCTCCCACTCTCGCCACGGCGGATGCGGGTGA
>Ga0180432_10008012_pt1 | contig 13304 bp, 12 predicted proteins | sample SS_ome_10_FD_132414 | JGI IMG/M metagenome (GOLD analysis project Ga0180432, IMG submission 132414) | Hypersaline lake sediment archaeal communities from the Salton Sea, California, USA - SS_1_MS_2 metaG | ecosystem: Environmental > Aquatic > Non-marine Saline and Alkaline > Hypersaline >...
ACCAACCCTCCACCGCCATACCGTCAATTCGCACCCCCAACGCACACATCCCCAACGCCCCCACCAACTGCGACACCAGCTTCGTACGTGCACGCAAACCCCGAATGTCGTCCACCAGCCCCACCACAAACATCAGTGTACCTCCCGCCAGTAACGCCAGCACCTGTCGCCGAATCCCCGCAAACGCTCGCCCCGCCGACTCGTCCAGGTACAACACCGATACCGTCACTCCCAGTACCGCAGCGTATATCGCAACCCCGCCGATACGAGGCACCGCGCTGGCGTGAACCTTCCGCAGACCCGGCGCGTCGTAAATCTTCAACGCCTTCGCTACATAAATCACCAATGGCACCACCAGCGTCGCCAGAAATAACCCGCCGCTATAAACAAATATGTACATCTTCATGGCTCTCTCGTCCAAACACGCACCTCACGGCGCCTTACAAGACCCTATCTCTCTACCTTATCTTCCGTTTCACCACAACACCCTGCGCCTCCAACTGCCGCGCGCACTCCGTCCCCGTCGGGTGACCGACGAGGCCTCTCCTGCAAGCCTCTGCTCCCCCGCCGCTCTAGCCCGCATGACCATCTTCCACTCCCGCTTCCTCTGTGCCGCCGACATGCCGCAAACACCCACGCCGGCCTCTCTGCCGCATCTCAACCCTTCTTGCCTGACGCCCGGCCACCCGCCTTGGCCACACCTCTCGCCGCCTTCCGCCCACTTGCCACCCCTTCTTCCCCATGCTCCGACGTCTCCGAACCAGCCCCCTGACCATGCTCGCTCGCCGCCTGCCAACGCCAGTAACGACGATACTCACCGTAACGCGCGTACTGACCGTAACGGTCCGCACCGCGACGCACGTCGTTCACCACCGTCCCCAGAACTCGGGCACCAACGCTCGCCAACGCACCACGCGTCTGCTCCGTGGCCAGCCGACGGGTCTTGTCCGCTCGCACCACCACCAGCGTCACATCGCTCATCGCCGCCAGAATCCGTGCGTCGCTCACCGCCGTCACCGGTGGCGAATCCAGCAATACCCGATCGTAACGACTCGTTACCTCCTCCAGAACCGAACCAAACGCTTCGCTGTTCAACATCTCGGACGGATTCGCCAGGATCGGACCACAAGTCAATATGTCCAGATTCGGCTCACGCGTGCGCTTCACATACTTGCTCGCACGCGCGTGACCCGCCAACGCGTCCGATATCCCCGGCTCACGCTCCAGCTCAAATAACAAGTGCTGCACCGGATTACGAAAATCACAGTCCATCACCAGCACTCGCTGGCCCGCCTGGGCCATCGCATACGCCAAATTGCTCACCAAAGTCGACTTGCCATCACCCGGCGCCGGCGACGTCACCAGAATCGTCTTCGCCTGACCGTTAGGCGCCGCAAAATACAACGCCGTACGTATCCCCTTGTAGGCCTCCGACACCGGACACGACGGGTCCGCATAAACCACCTGCCCGCAAGACGCGACACTCCGACCCCGAACCGCCGGAACCGCACCCACGATCGGACCACCCATCGCCGCCGATATCTCCTCCGCCGACTGCAGACGCTGGTCCGTCATATCCCGCAGCAATGCCAGCCCCAAACCCAACGCCAGACCAAACACCAGACCAAGACCCACCATCCGAGCCTTCTGCGGATGCGACGGCTTGCCCGCCACCTCCGCCTGCTCCATCACCTGGATATTCAACGGACCCGCGTCCTTCGTCACGTCCAACTCTCCTATCCGCGACGTCAACTCACCGTAAAGCGTCTCCAGAAGCGTCAGCCCTTGCTGCTTGTTCTGATACTCCGCCCATTTACGGCTCGACTCCTCCGCCTTCCCCTTCTCCGCCGCGTACTCCCCCTCCAGAAGGCCCAGATACGCCTCCGCCTGCTCCACTTCATCCGCCAGAGACCGCATCAGCGTCCCCGCCGCCACCTGCTCCACCCGCGCTATCTGCCTCTCAATCTGCTCGATTTCCTTCTGCTTCGCCATTACCACCGGCGTCACATCCGTTAGCCCACCACGCAACCGCTCCAACTCCAGTTGCTTGTCCAACAATCGCTCCTGCAACAGCCTCAACTGAACATTCGACTGCCCCGCTGTCACCGCCTGGTTCGGCCGATCCGTCTCCAGAAACAGCTTCACGTGACCCCAATTGTCGCCCAGCCGCTTCGCCGCTTCATAACGGCCCCGCAACTGTATCGCCCGCATCTTCTGATCCGCCAACGACTTCCGAAGCAATCCCAGACTCGCTGCCCATAAGTTGTCGTCGTCACGCTGCAAGGCCAATACACCATGCTCCTTCCGAAACGACAACAACTCCTGCTGCTTCTGCTCGATCTGCTTCTCCAGCTTTACACGACCCTGCTCCAATATGTCCCGTATCTCGTTCGCCGTGCTCCGCTTGTGCGACGCATGATATGCTATATACGACGCCACCACCGCGTTCACAATCTTCGCCGCGTCCTCCGGATACGCCGAACGCAATGCAATGCTGATAATGTCGTCCTTGTCACCCACCGTCACCTGCAAACGACGCTTCAACAGACCCGCCGGATCCTCACAATCTGCCAGCGTCGCCAGCGACCCGATATCCGCCCGACCTATCACCTCCGCCAGAATCGGCGCCGACTTGATCAATTCGCACTGCGTATAAAGATAATTCTTCGACTCCGTCATCAACCCCCCCTCCGTCGGACTGATTACACGCGGGCCGTTCTGCTCCACATAGACGCACGCCACACTCGTGTACATCGGTGTCGCCCGGTACAAATACGCCCCCGCCAACGCCAAACCCACCACCAAGCCCACCAGCACCAACCAGCGACGACGCCACGCACTCTGCAAAACACCGTCCGCGCGCGAACGCCCCCCAGCCGCTTGCTCCAACCCCAACGGCTCACGCCCACGCTCCGAACCCTCTGTCATAACCGCGTCACTCAACGACACACCTGCGCTTCCACATCCCAGCTCTCTTGTCTATTAAAATGCTGGCGACTACTACGTTACAATCACCACGCAAATCTAATCACGCGTCGTTACGTCTTTCCCGTCCAGCACCCGATACCACGCACTCGCGTTCACGCCAACGTAGACCCGGAATATCTCCGCCATCAACAATCGCCGCCGCGTCCGTTCCGTCTGCTCCACCGATACCACGTCACCAGGCTTGATCCGTACCGCAGCCCCGTCCTCCACGTCCGTTCCCGCGATCTTCAACGTCGCGTCCACAATATCACCCTCCGGCGTCTGCCGGTACACCCGAACGTAATGCGGATCAGCCACACCGTTCAAACCCCCCGCCATCGCCAATGCCTGCAACACGTTATATCCCGCCCCCTCCGGATAAGGATACGCACCGGGACGACCCACCAGACCGATCACCGTGAATACCTGCGGATTCAACGGCTCCACCTCGATCACCTCACCGCCACGCAATGCCACGTCCCGAAACGGGATGTTCAAACCCTTCACCGGCAACACCAGCGGATCGTCCGACGACGCCCCCTCGCCCGACTCCGAACCCGTTATCCGGATCAATCCCGCCCCCTCCGGCACAATGCTGCCCGCCTTCATCAACGCCGATACCAGCGTCAACTCGTCGCTGCGCAGCCCATATACTCCAGGCGTCCGCACCGCACCCACCACCGTCACGCTCTCCGTACGATAACGCACCACTTCACCCACCACCGAAGGAACATAAGACACATACTTCGGATAGTACGCCTGCTCCACCGCCTGCTCGATCGCCGGAACCGTCTTGCCCGCCGCCGCGATCGCCCCCACAATCGGAAGGTTGATCTGACCCGACGCGTTCACTCGCACCAGGTAAGGCTTATACGTCGCTCGCGCCTCCGCCGGAGCCGCATCCACCGACCACAACTCCATCGGCATATTAAACTGCAGCACGTCCCCGCGACCCACCTCGTACGCACCCTGCCTCACCTGAGACGCCGCTAAACGGTCCATGTCCACCGTCGGACGCCAAGGACCCGCCTCCTCAAACGCCTCAAACTGCTCACCACGCGTCACCGTCGGCTTGCTGCAGCCGCACGCCATCAACACGCCAAACACCAGCAACGATGCCCCCACACGCAACCCCATCATCCGCGCTTTCCGGCTCATCTCGTCTTTCACCTTGTGCCTCCAGTGCTTTCCAATGCCGATGCCTGCCGCCGCCTTGCAGCCTCAACATCCGCTGCCTCGTTGTCCGTCTGCCTTCCCTGTTCCCTTAACTCCATGTAACTAGCTGACCATATGCCACCGCACTCAACGCCTTCTAGGCCCTCTCACGCTGCCCAGCCGCCTCGCCCCCAACCGCTAGTGCGTCCACAAATAATCACCCGACTCCAACTCCGACTCGCATCCATCCGCCACCGGACGGTCCAGCGACGTCAAGCCCAGACTGATCGCTTTCTTGATCAAGCCCGCAAAATGCTCCACACCCAGCTTCCGCATGATCCGACCACGATGAAACTCCACCGTCCGCACCGAAATCCGCAATAACTCGGCGATATCCTTGTTGCCCTTGCCGTCTCCGATCAGCTTGAGAACCTGGGCCTCACGACCCGTCAACAACTCCTTTGTCACACCACCACGACGCGACCGGCAACGACCTAACGCCGACAACACCGTCCGCAACACCAACTTGGCATCAAACGGCTCCTTGATTACGTCAAAAACGCCCGCACGCATCGCCTCAATCACCAGACACAAATCACTCTCCCGAACCAACAGCAGCACCGGCATCAACGGATACGCCCGCTTCGTCTCACGCACCAGCTCTAACGCCCGCCGCTCGTCCCGACCCGAACCAATCATCAGCAAATCACAACCCTGACTCGCCAGATCCTTGTACAACGCGTGACGACTGCTATAGCCCCGCACCTCGCAACCTTCCTCTGCCAGAACAGAGACCAACGCCCCCTCAAACGCCAGACCCTCTTCCACGCAGAATATCCGCGCCGTACCGTCCCACCCAGACCGCGACTCCCCGCCAGCTACGCTGCTGCTCTCTTCTATACCCTTACTCATCACCGCTCACACCATGGGGATTGCCTGTCCACAAAACACTCACGTAATAGGCGCAATGACTCTCACGTTCGCAACCGATGGCTCCGTCCAGAACAGACTCTCGATAGGCCACGTAGCAAAAAGCGCAATGCACCTGCTACGCCCACAGCAACATACGCGCAGACCTACTCTAGATTAGGCCGCACTCACCATGGCTCGCCTCAAGATATCGCCTGAACCCTTGAAGACATGCCCCGGCCGCCAGCAACCCCTGACCTTACAAGCCTCCCACCCCATCCGCCTGGCTCAAAGGCCTCCGCCTGACAACACCGGACCCGCCAACAAAGCCGCGTCTTGTCGTCTCTCGCCTCTGTCTCGTCGCTCGTCCAGGCAAAGGTGACAAAATCCTATATCATATGACCGCCTCTGGCTCCTGAGAGCCAAATCACCTGCCCAGACAAAAAAACGTCTATTCTCCTTTCACAAAATCCTTCCGCGGCGAAATATACTCAGAATCACAAAGGTCTAACCTGGCATCCCTGAACTTGCATGCCCTGAACAAACCTAGGCTCCTCCCTAGGTCTTTGATTGATTATACCACCACACCACCTCCGCTTCAACTGTGGTTCTTACTGGTTCCACAAAAAAAACTGTGGTTTTTGCGGGGCCCCTTCCTCAACCTTACCTGACCGGCCTAACCCGACGCCAACACCCTATTTCCTCCCCCCGATGCTTAACTATTATAGACACCCCCCGCCTCCCCGGCTATTTTCTAGACCAACAAAAACACCTTAACTACACCCCCCACCAAACCCAAAATCTATCAGCCTTACCCATATTAACAACACGCCACGTCCGATAATGCCATGCTCCGCCTGAACCAAGGACGTTCCACGCACAACCCAAGCAAAAACAGCTACCCCTCCCCCAATTCTCCATCAGTCCCGAACACCCCCCATAACACCTTTACTATAATTAAGTTACGGGGAACATGGCAATGCCGGACATGAACACCCTGTTTCTAGCGACCACTTCGGAGGCCGCTGACCCGTGAACAATCCGGCCGAGTTAACGCCAGGCAAGCGCATACACTACCCAAGCCCCCTCTCACCAGACAACTATTACTACAACGCTACATAACGTGCTCTCGGCCAAACATCAAAAGCCCCAAAGCGGCGCTATGAAATAGCCCAGGGCATCGCCCTGGGTTGGAAAACCACAAGAGAGCTAAAGCCCTGAAGGAGTGACATAAGAAAGTGCACAACAAACTCCAAACTGAGCGATTATCGTCGAAACCAATATATCCCTGTAGCATTGTAGTACTATTAAACATGCCGACATGCTTAACGCGCAAACAGTCCTGCCCCACAGCAGCAATGCCCGGCCACGCCACCTCAGCCCTCTCCGGTCACCACCTTACAGCACCTGCACAGCCACATCCGCCGTACCTTCAAACGCCCCACCCTGGCACCGTATCATATCCATCCCATCCGCCGCCGTGATTGCATAGCATGCCCCAAACTGGCCCGTCACCCCGATCTCCCCCGATACCATCACCCGCCCGATCCACGCCGTGCCCAAATCCCCAGCCACCGCTACGTCGTCGCCATCACCAAAATACACCCCCACCGGCCGCACCCCCGCCGCGATACTCGAATCCACCATGTCTCCCCGCACATACACCTGATCAATACGCACATCACCCGATTCGACATCATCGCCGCCCGGCAACACATCCAGTATGAAGTCTTCACCTATATCGATCCCGCCCAGCAACGTCGACCCGATCAGGTCCTGCCCCACCTGCACCCTGCCGATGCCCCCCAACGCCGCCACCAACGCCCCCTCCAGGTCCCGACGCACCTGAACATCACCCAACACCCCGCCCACACGCAACGTCAATCCACGCACGTCCCACACCTGCAGCCGCTCTATGTTGCCCGTCACCCCCACCGCCGAGCCATCCACATCGTCACGCACCATCATACGCTCAATCATCCCCGCCTCCACCCGTGAATTCTCTAAATCATTGTCAAACATGGCGTTAGAAATCAACCCCCCCACCTCCATCACCGAATCACTCATCGTCTTACGCACACGAAACATCCCCACGTCCCCGCCAGCTGCCACCTCGCTGCCGCTGCAAATACCACCCCGCACCGTTATCCGCCCCGCGTCGCCCCCCACCTCCACCTCACTGAGTGTCACCCAACCACGCACCTCAACACGCCTGGCATCCCCCTGCACCGCCAGACGCGAACCGCCCGTCAGCCACCCCAGCCGCGACTCCCCCAGGCTGCCTCCCACAATAAAATCCGTCTCCTCCACCCCGCCGGCCCCACGCAAACCACCCACACGCAGGCTCCCCACATCACCGCTCACCGTCACCGTCGCCTCGTTGATGCCCCCCGTCACCTCCAGACGCCCCAAATCCCCATCCACCGTATACAAACCCGTTCCCCCCTCGCCCGGCGCCAACGACCCCACCTTCATCTGACCCAGTCGCCCCGCGTCCAGCCGACCCACATTGCCCTCCACCTCCAGCCGACCCAGATCCGATCCGCTCGTCCGCAGACTCGCCACATCCACCTGCCCATCCCCCACAGGCCCCGTCTCCAAATCCCCCACCGTCACCCAAAGACGACTACGCATCGTCGTCCCCGCTACCACCAGATCCTCCAGCGAACCGTCCGTAATCGCACCAGGCCCCATCAAACGCACCTGATACACATCCCCATCAGCGTCGACACCCTCCATCACCCCCGACAGCAGACAACGCCGCTCCAACGCCTCCAACCGCAAACTGCCATCCCGCTGCTCCCGCGAACCGATCCGCCGCTTCATCCACGCTGCCATCGCCTGACTCCCTTCTTGCCCCCCAAACACACACTGCCCCCGCCAACACCGCTACCATTTCCTTATCGTCCGATAACCCCTTTGCCCTCCAACCTTTCTCCAACCTTTCTCCAAGCCCCCCCATACACTCTGGCACTTGGCCCCCCTTTCTGCTAACCTAAGGGCCCAAAATGACCAATGTCCTGCTACGAAAGGCCCCCAAATGCCCATTTTCGCCGACGTCCTCACCATCGCCCTCTCCTGCCTCGCACTCGCACTCGGCGCCACCTGGCTCGTCAACGCCGCCGCCCGACTCGCCAAACGGTTCGGCGTCTCCGAACTCGTCATCGGACTCACCGTCGTCGCCTTTGGCACCTCCGCCCCAGAATTCGCCGCCACCATCAGCGCCGCCCTCCAGGGCAACGAGGACATCTCCGTCGGCAACGTCGTCGGCTCTAACATCTTCAACGTCGGCTTCATCCTCGGCGGCTGTGCCCTCGTCCGAGCAATACCCACCCGAAAAAGCCTCGTCTACCGCGACGGCCTCCTCCTGCTCCTCAGCTCCGCTGCCCTCTACCTCATGCTCCTCAGTCAACACCTCTCCCGCCTCGAAGGACTCATCCTCGCAGCAGCACTCCTCGCCTACCTCCTCCTGCTCTTCTACAAACGCGACCCCGTCCTCGCCGATGAACTGCCCAGCGGACCCCCTCGACCCTCCGACCTGCCTCTGCTCCTCGCCGGGCTCGCCCTCGTCAGCGCCGGTGGCTACTTCCTCGTACAAGCCGCCTCCAACCTCGCCCACGCCGCTGGCATCTCCGACTGGGTCATCGCACTCACCGTCGTCGCCGCCGCAACCTCCATGCCCGAATTCGTCGTCTCTCTCGCCGCCATCCTCAAGAAACACCACGGCATCTCCGCCGGCAACCTCGTCGGCTCCTGCCTCTTTAACACCTTCGGCGTCCTCGGCGTCGCCGCACTCCTCCGACCCCTCGCCGTCGAACAAACCGCCCTCATCAGCACCCTCCTGCTCATCGGCCTCTCCGCCCTCGTCCTCATCGTCCTCCGCACCCGATGGCGCGTAACCAAACTCGAAGGGGCCCTCCTCTTCCTCGCCGGCCTGACCATCTGGATATTCACCATCCTGCAAACCTACCACCAACAACAACCCGCCTCAAGCTGACGCCAAGGCAAAACAACACCAAAATGAGAACCCCATGTCCGACCAACCCAACGTCCACAGCAACGCCCACACCCCCTTCACGCCCAAAATCGCCCAACCCGTCGTCGACCCCGCCGCCTTCATACACTCCCACGCCGTCGTCATGGGCCACGTCCACATCGGCCCCAACGTCTTCGTCGGACCCTTCGCCTCCATACGAGGCGACGAAGGCATACCCATCCACATCGCCCACGACGCCAACGTCCAGGACGCCGTCGTCATCCACGCCAACCTACGCTGCGTCGACGGCCAACACTACGCCGTCTACATCGGCCCACGCGTCTCCCTCGGCCATCAATCCCAAATCCACGGCCCCGCCGTCGTCTACCACGACACCTTTGTCGGCATGCAGGCCCTCGTCTTCCGCGCCACCATAGGCCACCACTGCGTCATCGAACCCGCCGCCAAAATCATGAACGTCACCATCCCCCCAAACCGCTACGTCCCCGCCGCCACCGTCATCAGCGACCAGCACCACGCCGACAACCTCCCCCACATCACCCCCGACTACCCCTACCACCACCTCAACGCCTCCGTCGTCAACGTCAACACCGCCCTGGCCGCCGCCTATAACCAAAACCCCCGCCCAAAACCGACCTCCTAGCCACCCTCACCCCCTCTACAACGCCTCTAGGGGCCGGAAATCGCCTTGACGCCCCCGCCACTCACCTATATAGTCTTGCCAAACGAAAATTACCTACGCTCAGTTATTACCCAGGAGAACGAGTCCATGAAGCATCACGTCAATTCCCTGAAGCTCGCCCCAGAAGGAAAAAAACGCATCCTATGGGCCGACGCCGATATGCCCGTGCTCCAGCAAGTCCGCGAAAAATTTGACAAAACAAAGCCCCTCAAGGGGTTGCACATGTCCGCCTGCCTGCATATCACCGCCGAAACCGCAAACCTCGCTCGCGCCCTCAAAGCCGGCGGCGCCAACCTCGTCCTCTGTGCCTCAAACCCCCTCAGCACCCAGGACGACGTCGCCGCCTCCCTCGTCAAAGACTTCGGCATCCCCGTCTTCGCCATCAAAGGCGAGGACCGAAAAACATACTACAGCCACCTCAAAGCCGCCATCGACCACAAACCCGTTGTCACCATGGACGACGGCGCCGACCTCGTCAACGAACTACACACCAACCGCCGAGCAGAAGCAGACCGCATCCTCGGCTCCATGGAAGAAACCACCACCGGCGTCATCAGACTACGCTCCATGGAAAAGGCCGGAAAACTCCTCTTCCCCGTCGTCGCCGTCAACGACGCCGCCACCAAGAACCTCTTCGACAACCGATACGGCACCGGACAGTCCACCGTCGACGGCATCATCCGTGCCACCGACTTCCTGCTCGCCGGCAAACGCGTCGTCACCGCCGGATACGGCTGGTGCGGCAAAGGATTCGCCATGCGCGCCCGTGGCATGGGCGCAAACGTCATCGTCACCGAAGTCGACCACATCAAAGCCCTCGAAGCCGCCATGGATGGCTTCCTCGTCATGCCCATGGCCGACGCCGCCCCCCTCGGGGACCTCTTCGTCACACTCACCGGCGACAAACACGTCATCCGACCCGAACACTTCCGCAAAATGAAAGACGGCGCCATCGTCTGCAACAGCGGCCACTTCGATATCGAAATCGACATCAAGGGCCTCAAAAAAATCACCAAACGAGTCCGACGCGGCGTACGCGGCTGCGTCGACGAGTACCAGATTACCGACCGCAAACGCGTCTACGTCCTCGCCGAGGGCCGACTCGTCAACCTCGCCGCAGCCGAAGGACACCCCGCCTCCGTCATGGACATGTCCTTCTCCACCCAGGCCCTCGCCAGCGAATTTGTCGTCAAGAAAAAAGGAAAACTCTCCCTCGCCGTCCACAATGTCCCCGATGCCATCGAACAATACGTCGCCAAACTCAAACTCAAGAGCATGGGACTCAAAATCGACAAACTCACACCCGAACAGGTCGCCTACCTCGCCAGCTACGGCGAAGGCACCTGAACCTCCCTCAAAGCAGATTAGACGGCCTCCCCTTGCTGTGAAGCCCCCTACGTAAGTAGGGGGTCTCTGTGGCAACATTGCACCATCGCCCCCACCACCTCAAAACAAAGCCCCGCGATCTCATCGCGGGGCCAGACCTTCGCCCACCCTACCCCCCCAACACCCCAACTCTTTGCCCAAACCTCCCTCGCAACAACATATTGTTCTCCCAACACTTAGCATATGTCTCACTGGACACTCGAACCTGCCAAAAAAAACGCCCACCCGTTGCCTAACGAGTGGGCTTATTGCAACAACACCGCCTATTTGACTCTCGTTCATCTCAGCCGACTGCCCCCTTCCGCAACCGGCCTGTCCTTACGAATCCTCCGCGGGCTCCTCTTTCGCCGCATTCTCCCGAATGAAGTCCTTCGCATGATACGCCCACGAGAGAGCCTTATCACCAAACGACTCCAGCCGTTCGCCCGCCTGGCCTAACTGAGCTACCTGTGCCTGCGCATCCCCGTTGACCAGCACCGTCGGGCCCGTCTTACCCGGAACCAACAGAAACAGGGTTGCCAACACGCCCGCAAAAAAACCGAGCATTATTCGGAACATCTCTCCGCCTCCTACCGTCAAGTCTGCGGCCCCTTGTGACACCGCTATAATCTGGCTGCTGATGAACTATACGTTTTACTCTGCGCACTGGCAAACGCCCCGCCAGTAATTTGATAATTTTTTTCGCTACCTCACCGACCCCGTTGCAGGTTACGCCGTTTGTCGGCCTTGCAGCGTCCCGGCAAGATAAACACCACCGTCCGATAAACACAAACCTCTTGTCCACTAGCCTGCTCGACCTTACAATCTACTCACTGGCTCACGGCACGACCAATGCGCAACCTTGACCAACAGAGCCTTGCATGGACTACGACGACCACCCCCTGTCAGAACAAGGAGCAACAATGAGCACCAGAGCAGTCTCAAGCACCCTGCTATGCCTGATTACCATCATTCCCTTCTGTAATGCCGGCTGCTCCTTCCAATCCAAAAACCTCCTTCCTGCCGTAGACATGGACCACATCAAAACCCACCAGCCCACAACTCTCCCCCTGAGCATAAACTGCATGGCTTTCAAAGAAGACATAGGCCGTCACTACGACCCGCACGCACCTCTCTTCAAAAACGAATTTCTCGAGGTGCTCTCCCAGGCAGGCTATCTCCCCCAGGAAACGCCCCAGGGCGCCTCCACCCTCCACATCGATCTGCAAGTCACCGGCAAAGAGCACGTTGGGCCCATTGAAATTACCTTGGCCATTCTCTCCGGCATGACCTTTACTGCCATTCCCGCCGCCGAAAAAATCTCTTTCACCGTAACCTGCCAGGCCATCAACGCCCGCGAGGAACTCTTCGAGTACGAGGTATGCGAAGAAGCTGATTTTGTAATCTGGTGCGCTTTGCTTGGCTCTGAAATGACCAAAGACCCTAACAAGGTCTTGCTCGATTTTCGCCAGCACGTCTATCGAAATCTCATAAAACGCATACAAGACGACGGCCTGCTCGTTCAAACGCCGCAAATGCCCCTCCAACAAGTCTAGACACCACGCCCCTTACCCAGCAATATTCCCCGCAACCTGTTGCACCAAGAGGCAATCGCCCCCAAGCCCAACCTCATCTAGCGGCCCTGCCTGCCGCAGAGCTGCTCACAAAAACTCGCCCTTGTCCCTTGCCCGCGGTATACCAAAGAACGTCCGTTCCGTGGTCTTCTCAACATAGACACCGTGCCATTGCTGCTTACTCTCAGGCACCATGGCCTTGGGATCCGCAGAAAAAACGTCGCTGCCACGGCAGGGATGCCTCACATGGTCTTGAGCCAACACCTTCCCGGCTTTGGCCCGAATCCACCAGGCGTCCACTTTGCATACCAGTGCCTTGTCCAGATCCCGCCATGTTTCCCATGGATACTCCAGCCTATACTGGGCAATAATCACCGTCTCACAACCGGCCTCATGTCCCAACCGACCGATCTTCTTCTCGTCAATGTGCCAAAATCCGTTCGGAACGTGAATGTACACGTCCTTCTTGGCGATGCTCTCATTGAGTGCCGTGACCTGATAGCCCTTGCCACGCAGTATCGCCGCCACCTTGGCTTGTGCCACCATCTCCATCTCACGCCTGTAAGCTTGTTCTTGCTCGCCCCCACTCGACCCCTCCACGATTATGAAATAGCCCACAGGATCCAATGGCTCGCCTGCCTTTGGCTTGAATTGA
>Ga0180432_10008013_pt1 | contig 13304 bp, 14 predicted proteins | sample SS_ome_10_FD_132414 | JGI IMG/M metagenome (GOLD analysis project Ga0180432, IMG submission 132414) | Hypersaline lake sediment archaeal communities from the Salton Sea, California, USA - SS_1_MS_2 metaG | ecosystem: Environmental > Aquatic > Non-marine Saline and Alkaline > Hypersaline >...
CATCGGTTTAGCTGCCCGCATGGTCGCGATCGGGTTGGGGTAGAGTATCGAACCGGGCAATCGCCTTGTTCAAGTCGCTGTAGCGGAATTCGTAACAGGCAGACGACTCGATAAGCCGGGCCATTGTTTCAAAGCCTTGCGAGCCCAACAGGCAATAGTTGAACGCGTTTCGGGCGAGCCGCATCAGGGCCGTTCCGCGAGGGAGCCGCCTGGAGCGGGTGTCCGCGTCCGGCTGGTAGTCGAGGAATACTACCCACGCTGCCGGGGCTGTCTGGTCGGCGCGCAGCACGCTATCGGTTGGTGGAGCAAGGTGGGCCACCGTTCCCTTGGTAGTATCTTCCCACTGCCACGGGATGCGTGCCCCGGGTGCGAACCGGCGGATCACCTCGATCGATTCGTTTTTGAGGCTGATCGGTCGCGGCAACGGCACCAAGCGGAGGTCGTCAGGGCGGACCAGCGCGATCTCGTCCGAAAACAGACGCCACCCGTTGAAAACCAACGCCGCGCACAGCGTGCTCTTGCCGGCGCCGGGCCGTCCGACAAGCAGGACGGCGTGGCCGTCCCGTTCCAGAGCGGCGGCGTGGATCATCATGTACTGGTGCGCTTGCGACGCCACGCACCAGTTCAATCCCCATTCCAGCATGGGAACCGCCAGCCGTACGGGAAAGGGTTTCAGCGAGGCCCGGCCGTCGAGATAGAACTGCACTTGGGGACGAACCCAGCGGCGCAGGCCGGGCGGGCGTGCAAGTCGCACGTGGAAATCGGCAAACCCGCCCCGGTCCACCAGCGGAAAATCGGCGTACGCAAAATCGATGGCCTCGGCCACGTCGCATAGCGGCGACCGCAGGTGACAAACGAAGGGGCCGGTTCGCACAAACACTCCGCGGTGTCGGAGTTGCTGACGGAGGTTTTCGAACCCCAGGTCGCCAAGATTCACGATGGCACCAACTCGATCAGACCCAGTTCGGCTAGTTCATCCAAAAAGTCGTTGATCTTGGCGAGCAGTTGAGCATCGACTTGGATGTCCGTGCGAACGGCCACGCGACGAGTCAACTCGGCGGCGTCGGCCGGGGCTTCCTGAAGGCACCGAAGCGCTTCGCCTGCGACTTGATTCAACAGGTGGGTATCACCAGAAGCAGGATTGTAGACGACGAACTGGTTATCCCAAATCCGCCAGCGAAATTCACAGGCGTCGATTACCTTCCACGTTGTCTGGCCCGGGGCCGCCATGCCGTGCTCTTACCAGTCGTCGCCGTCGTCCTCTGGTTCGTCATAGTCCCAGGAATGGCCCCAAGCGTCGACGAAGGGGTTGTCTTCTGCAGGTTGTTCCGCACCGTCCAGTCCTGCGCCTTGTCCGCCCGGAGGAGTCGGCGATCCCACGGAGAGACCATCCGTGGCGTCCCCTTGTCCGAAGGCAGCTCGGCTACGCAAAGTCAACACTATAGGTACCGCGGTCAGCCCGGCTTTCACAAAACTACGGCGCGAGTTGCCAGCGCGCGTTTCTCCGCTGGACCTCTCATCGCGTGTTTCGGCTTGCTGTTGATCCGCAGTTGTGTGGAAAGCCTTCGGATGCTTATCGCGATCGCTCGTCATGTTAGCCTTCTCCAACTCGGCCGGTGCGCGTTCTCTTAGACGGAAAGCCGTAACACTACCTCTCGCCCCGCAATCCAAACGCGAGCGGCAATGTCGAGACAAACCAAACCGATTACCGAACTTAATTATAATCTCAAATTCGGCGATTGCCAGCATGTGGTAATCGCTGGGGCTCATTTTTCTCGAATTGCCCGGTCTTTGACGTAACTATTTTGCACAAAAAGCTTTACGCGGCACGAGTGTACCCATGCGGGGGGTAATTCGCGATCCGCTTTCTGAGTGGCCGGCCGGTTCGGGCGTCGTTTGCGCCCTTTGGCCGGCCGGCGGCCGCACCGAGTTGCCCGCAAAACCGATTCTCGAATATGCTGGTGACTTAACCTTTTGATTCGTGTAGGGTCGCCGAAGAGGCTTGGTTACGGTATATTCGCAAGGATGCGTTCCCCACTTGGCGATCCCCTTCCGCCTGACATCCCGTCAAACACGCGCGCTTGGCCCAGCCACCGCGAGATCGAACCTCACGAACCTCGCAACATTGTCCTCTTGGTCACGCACCAGATCGTGCTGCGCATCGGCTGGATCTTCAAAACCGAGAGCGTAATCATGCCTGCGTTCCTGGATACGATATCCGGCCCGGGAGCAGGTTTGTTGCGCGGCTGCATGCCGGTGCTCAACCGCGTCGGACAAAGCGTCCCGCCCGTCTTCTCCGCCGACTACCTCAAGGCAATACCCTACAAGAAGCGGGCGCTGGCCGCGTTCACCGCCTTGATGAGCGTGCCTTGTATTGCGATTTCTGCGCTCTGGTTTACGACCGGTGGGCAGTCGCGGGTTTGGGCACCATGGTTGTTCTTGGGACTGTACTTCGTGTTCTTCGTGTTTAACGGACTATACCATCTTTCCTTCGGCACGGTTCAAGGAAAGTTGGTACGTCCGACCCGGCGGGGGTTGCTGTTGTCGGTCTCCACTTCGGTGGGCACCATCCCCGCCATGGCTTTTGCCGCCTGGCTGTTGCCCGGTTGGATCGAAGTCCCCTTTCCAGGTTTTGTATACCTCTTTTCGTTTGTGGCCGTTTGTTTTTGTCTTTCCGGCTTGACGGCCATGCTGCTGTTTGAGCCGGCCGATACGAGTGATCAGAAGGAAGAATCCCAGTCAACGCTCGGACAGTCGGAGAATCGGGGAGGCCTGATCGAAACATGGCGCGCGCTCCGCCGCGACCGCAACCTGCGGCGCCTGGTGATCGTGGCGATGCTCTTCGGTAGCTGCCTGATCATATTTCCCCACTACCAGGCCCTGGCCCGGGAACGGCTGGGGTTGACCGGGGTACACTTGATGTTGTGGGTGGTCACCCAGAACGCGGCGGTGGGTATCTACAGCCTTTTCGTCGGGCCGTTGGCCGACGTTCGGGGTTACAGGCTCACGCTGCGGTTGTTGATCTTCGGCTCGGGGATCGCCCCCGCTTTTGCGATTTCACTCCCACATCTGCCGGGTTACATGGGCGCCAATCTGTTTTGGATCGTGTTTATCCCCTTGGGTATTACACCGCTGGTGCTGCGAACGCTGCTCAACTATACGCTGGAAATCTGCGAGATCACCGAGCAACCCCGTTACTTGAGCACGGTAAATCTCTGCCTGGCGGTGCCGTTTTTGTTTTCTCCGGCCGTCGGATGGTTGGTGGACCACGCTGGTTTCGAACTTGTCTTCTTGTCGGCCGTCGGCCTGATTATGCTCGGCGGATTGGTGACCTTCTTCCTCGACGAACCTCGCCTCCGCGCCCGCGACGGGAGGACCGGGGCAATCGGCGTCGGGGCGGATGAATGACTTGCCCGAGTGCAACGTAAGCAGAATAATTAAATAAAACGCTGGGGAGGGAAAGGACAGGCGCATTTTGTGCGAAGCACCCTTTGGGCCTTTCAGGCAAAATGCGCCTGTCCCCTTTTCCCGGAATCCCACATAGTCATTTAATCACTCCCAGAGCCCAATCCATTATGAACACTCTAAGAATCCTGGTGGCGGAAATCCTTTACCGGAAAGTCAATTTCGCCCTTAGCATGTTTGCCATCGTGATTGCGGTCACGCTGTTTGTGGCCGGGCCGGTCCTGGTCGACGGGTATGGTCGGGAAACGGAAGTCCGTGTGGCGGAACTGGAGGAGAAGACCAACACCAAGCTAAACGCCCTGGAAGACCAAACCCGAAAACTGATGCGCGACATGGGTTTCAACCTGATGATCGTCCACCAGGATACAAACATGAGCGACTTCTGGGCCGATGATTTCGCCACCAAGGAAATGCCCCAGGAGTACGTCGACCGCCTTGCCGGCGATCACCGCCTTACAATGGTCACACACCTCGTCGCCACGCTGCAAAAGAAGATAGAATGGAACAACCGCAAGGTCCTGTTGGTCGGCTATCTGCCCGAGGCAACTCAGTCGCACATGCGCAGGAAGAAGCCCATGGGCTACAATATCGAGCCGGGTAGTGCGTTTCTGGGTTATGAGTTGGGAGTCGGGAAGAAAGTGGGGGAAGTGATCGACGTCTTGGGTAAGAAGTTACGCATCGCTCGCCTCCTGCCCGAACAAGGCAGTAAAGAAGACATAACCATAGCCGTCCATCTGCAAGACGCCCAGGAAATGCTCAAGCTACCCGATCAAGTCAACCAGATCATGGCTTTGGGATGCCGCTGCGCGGGCGCCAACCTGCACGACATCCGCCGGCAGCTTGCCGAGGTTTTGCCGGAAGCGCGGGTCAGTGAGTTTCGCTCCATCGCCCTGGCCCGGGCCGAGCAACGCGACCAGGTTGAAGCGAAGCAGAAGCAGATTATGGCCGACACAAAGGCCTCCCGGAACGAAGTCAGCCGGACCATGGAAACGCTGGCCGCGGTGATTACGCCCCTGGTCGTGGTGGCCTGTGCGATCTGGCTCGGCCTGTTGGCATTGGCCAACGTCCGCGAGCGGCGTGCGGAGATCGGCCTTCTGCGGGCGTTGGGAAAGGGGTCCGGTACCATTGCCTTGCTGTTTTTGGGCAAGGCGGTCCTGATGGGGCTTTTGGGCGCCGCGATCGGTTTTTTTCTGGGCACGTGGACGGCCCAGTTGCTGGGCACGCAGGCGCTGGACGTGGCTCCGGACCGCTTCTTCGTCCACTACGACGTCCTCTGGTACGCCGTGCTGGGTGCCCCGCTGCTTTCGGCCCTGGCCAGCTACCTGCCGACACTCTTCGCGCTGGCACAAGATCCGGCCGTGGTGTTGCAGGACGTGTAGTTGGAAGGGGTCAGGGATAAGGGGTCGGGGATAAGGGGTCGGGATTTCGGTATCAAGGTGCCCTCAAGATACTGACCCCTGACCCCTAATCCCTAACCGCTGGCTTTGTCTGTGGCCGAAGGCCGCGCTGGGGCGTCCGCTGTGCCGGACTACGGTTCCCGGTGCCTGTCAAAATGGGCCCAGAGTCGGGCGAGGACCGTGCCGGTAAACATGCAGCCGAAGGTGTACAGGGCGGGTGGGATCGAAGTGGTGGGATCGCGGCCGAAGAGATCCATTGCCAGGACGGTCCCCAGCCCGGCGTTTTGCATGCCGACTTCCAGCGTCAACGCCCGGCGCATCGTGCCCGGCAGCCGCAGAAGAAGACCACCCAGCCCACCCGCCACGTAGCCGCACAAGTTCAGCCCGACCAAAGCCAAGAGCAGTCGGGCTTCCACCTGCGACATGTTGTTGCGGTTCTTGGCCACCACGACGGCGATAATCCAGAGAATCGTCAAGTTGGCGATGATTGCTCCGAAGCGACGTGCCACAGCTTGCCAGGCGGCGAAGCTCCGCGACAACAGATGTCCGGCCACCACCGGCAACACCACCATCCAACAAAGCTGCCAACTCACTTGGCCGGCGGGAAAGTCCACCCATTTGCCCAGCGCAAGCTTCAACGCAACCGGGACGACCAACGGCGAAAGCAACGTCGCCGACGTGGTCAGGCTGACCGAGTAGCTCACGTTACCCCGGGCCATGAGGGTCAGCACGTTCGAGGCCATGGCCCCGGGCACGCAACCGGCCATCACCACGCCGACCATGGCCGGACCTTCCAGCCCCAGCAGCCGGCTGAAGCCGTATGCCAACAACGGCATCACGGTGTACTGGACGGTCGTGCCTCCCAGCACCGTCGGCCAGCGATCGATCACTTGCCGGATCTCGTCGCGCGGCAGAAGCGAGCCGATGGCCAGCATGGTCACGGCAAACAGGTAGTTCAAGCTCGGGGCCGTGAGGAGAAACGGGTCCGGACCACTCGGAAACCAATCGGTCCAGAGGTAGGCAGCCAGTGAAAGAAGTGTCAACCAAACCAGCAGCAAGCGTTCGAGCATCATGTGAAGAAGTGTAGCCTTCTTGGCAACGGAGACCGCTTGCTTCCTTTTCCGCTCCCGCTCGATCCTTGTCTACTGGTCGGGACGTCGCGGTATGGGCTTGGACTTGAGCCAAGGAAGCAGAACCACAAAGACCCCGAAGACGCCGAACACACAGTAAGCCAACCCATAACGCAATGTGACGCTTCGGATCTTCTTCCACATGGTGCAGTTCCCGACTGGTTCCAAACGTGATCCGCAGGGGCCAACCGCCATTGCCTCAGTTTAGCCGGGCGCGGCATCCTAATCCAGCAGTCGCAGAAAAACCAACAGACTTCGCAGCCCCCAGTTCCCGATTGGCGATCTGCTTCAGGGGGGCTGCGTGTCGTAACCCCTTCTCCCACAATATGTTGGGGATAGCGGAACTGCACTTCTCTCCCACCGGTGAATCTGCGATACTTCCGCGGCTCTAAATCCCGCAGCAATGCCAACCTGCCCGACACGTTCGTTCCATTTTGCCGGAAACACGGAAATGGCTTCCCAAAAAACGTTGAGAGTCTTCTTCTCCGCCGGAGAACCGAGCGGAGATCTGCACGCCGCCAATTTGATCCGCGAGTTGCGGAGCCGGTGCGATCGGTTCGAGGCGATCGGGTACGGGGGTCCGAAAATGGCGGCTGCCGGGTGCCGCTTGCACACCGACCTGACCAGGTTGGCCGTGATGTGGTTTGCCCGGGCGCTGGCGAACCTCCACAAGTTCTGGGACCTGGCCAGCCGGGCCGACCGGTACTTTCGGCACCACCGCCCCGACGCCGTGGTGCTGGTCGACTACCCCGGATTTAATTGGTGGATCGCCCGGCGTGCCAAGGCCCACCGCATTCCGGTCTTCTACTACGCACCGCCGCAGATTTGGAGCTGGGCTCGATGGCGAGTGAAGAAGATGCGGCGCCTGGTCGACCACGTGCTTTGCAGCTTGCCGTTCGAGCAAGAGTGGTTCCGCGAGCACGGCTGCGACGCTACGTTTGTGGGCCATCCTTTTTTTGACGAGCTCGGCCGGCAGCAACCCGACGCCCGGTTTCTCGACCGGTATCGTCAAGAAGAGGGCCCGTTGGTTGTCATCCTTCCCGGCTCGCGGACGCAAGAGGTCGTGCACAACTTGCGGTGGTTTATCAAGGCGGCGGCGCTTGTTTGTTCCGAGGTTTCCAACGTTCGATTTGCGGTTGCAGCGTTCAAACCGTATCAGGCGGAGCTGGCCCGCCGCGAACTGGCCGCGGCAGGGCTTTCGGCCGAGGTTCACGTGGGCAAGACCGGCGAGCTGATCCGCCTGGCCGATTGCTGCATGGCCTGTTCCGGATCCGTGTCGCTGGAGTTGTTGTACCACACCAAGCCGACTGTGATCCTCTACTGGATCAACCGACCTGCCTATTTCGTGCAAGGGTTTTTCCGTAAGGTGAAGTACATTACCTTGGTCAACCTGCTGAGTACCGACGAGCTGTTTCCCGAGGATCTGACACCTTACGATCCTTCGCAGGAAGACACCGCCCGGGTACTGTTCCCCGAGTACCTCACCTGCGGCGACAAGTCGGTCCAGATTGCGACGCACGTGTTGGAGTGGCTCACCGAGCCGGAGAAGCGCGAGGCAAGGGTAGCCGAGCTGGCCCGGCTGAAGGCCGAAGTCGTTCACGGCGGCGCGTCTTCGCGCGCGGCCGAGTATATCCTGACCACCCTCGACAAGCGGCCCGTACCCGTTCCCCGCCCGCATTTCGTTCCCGGCAGTCGACGGCATGTGTCTCGTCGTTCCTAGGCTGGTATACTTGTAATCTGGTCAAGAGAGAGGCAATTCCCGGAAGAAGTGTGCCCCTGCTTCGTGGAAGCAGTGTTCTTGCCGAGCAAGCAAGATTTGGAAGAAACGGAAGGGAGTGGAACCGGTGCTACTGGGAGAACCTCCGAGAACGCAAGGCGATCTGAACTTCTCGCTGTTTGGGATTCCGGTCCGCGTGCATCCATTTTTCTGGCTTGTGGGGGTCTTGCTCGGGTGGAACAGCCCGAATCTCAGGAGCCTGTTGATTTGGATTGCCGCCCTGTTCGGAGCCATCCTGATTCACGAACTGGGGCACGCTCTGGCGATGCGGCGGTACGGGTTCAGCCCGTGGATTACGCTTTACGGATTGGGAGGGCTGACGTCTTACAACCAATCGCAGGCTTATCGGGTCGGGCAAACGAGATCGCTGGACCAGATCCTCATTTCGGCGGCCGGGCCGGGCGCCGGATTTCTGCTGGCCGCCGTTGTGATTGGCGTCGTCGGTCTTTTCTCGGGCGAGTTGGTCCGGCTCGAAGTGGGCGGCGCTTACCTGGTCGACATCGGGTTGATCCCCGTCCGCTCGCCGGTGTTGGCGGAGTTCATCTGGCGATTGCTGTTTATCAGCATCGTTTGGGGAATCGTCAACCTCCTGCCGGTCTATCCGCTCGACGGCGGACAAATAGCGCGCGAATTGCTCCAGCAGATCAACCCATCGGAAGGCATCCGTTGGTCGCTGATCCTTTCGACGGTCACTGCGTTGGCCCTGGCGTTGATCGGGCTGACCCAATGGCGCAGTCTGCTGGCGGCCATGTTTTTCGGCTACCTGGCCTACTCGAGTTACGCTACGCTGCTTGCCTACAGCGGCAGAGGGCCGCGGTGGTGAAGGGCAAAATCGCGGCTTTCAGAAGTCGTCCTCATCGACGGTGGCCAGCCGGACGTTCTCCATGCTGACGGCGTTGCCAGCGTCGAGGGCCATTACGACGGTTTCGTGTCGGGCATCGCCGTTGGCCAGCACCAACAGGCTGGTCGGACCCTTCGAACCGCTTCCCGGTACCCCTTCCCGCGCCTGACGGAGCTTGACCAACACCTCCTGCTGGCTGGGTGCTTCGCTGTCGTTGACCCACACCGTGTTGTCCTTGTCGATGCGGATGATCACGTAGTCGTCGTCTTCTTCTATCTCCTCGACGGTACGAGCCTGGGCAGCGCTCTCTTGCTGGTCGGGCGACGGAACCTCGATCGACTTCTGCAAGCTGAACGCCGCCGTGACCATGAAAAAAATCAACAGCAAAAAAGTAATGTCCACCATCGGCGTCATGTCCATGCCTTCGTCCGACTCGCGCTTCACCGTGAAGCGGACGGGCTCGAATTCCTCGGGCAAGTCGGTCGGGGGGTTTTTTGAATCAGGTTTGGATTGATCGGTCATGTTGAGCACCCAAGGGAAAAGGGGACCTCAATCATTCAATCTCCAACACGGCCAGGTGCAGCTTGATTCCTTCCACGCGTGCCGCGGCGGCGCTGATCCGAGATACGTCGCGATGTTTGACTCCCTTCTCCGCCTTGACCAGCACGGTCGCATTTCCCTCGGCGTATCCCGCCTCCACTGCCTGCTCGACGGCCTTCTCTTGTTCGGCCGGATTGTCGGGCAGCGGAACGCCCACCTTACCGTCGGCCAGGTAGACCAGTGGCGCGCCCTTACCGCCTCGCTCGGCAATGGTGACGATCACCGAGGTGCGCGGGTTGACACCCAGGCCGTATCGGGCAGGCGGCAGTTCAACGGCCGTCTGCATGTCGGGAATCGAGGCCACCAGGAAGAAGATCAACAACAGGAACGTGATGTCGATCATGGGCGTGATGTCGAGGTCGGCCGTGTCGGCGATCGGCCGGCGCGGCAGGACCGGGCCGCTGCTCTCCATGGTGGACGGTTCGTTCAAGTCTTGGTCGAGCATGGTCTACTGCACCTATGGAGGGGATCTATCCCAGGTGATGGCGGCCTTGAAGGCCTCCAGGAATCGAGTCAATCCCGACCCCACCAAGTCTTCCATCTTGCGGATCCGCACGTTGATGCTGGCCGCGCAGAGGACCAGGGGGATGGCGATGGCCAGTCCGCAGGCGGTGGTGATCAGTGCCAGGCTGATGTCGTCGGCCAGCACGGTGGGGTTGGTTTTTTGCTGGTCCTGGCTGGCCAGTTTGCCGAAGGCACCCATCATGCCGATCACCGTACCCAGCAGACCCACCATCGGCGCGCTCTTGATCACCGTGTAGACCCAACTCAGCCGGTATTCCAGGTCGGCCAGCACGTCGCGCTGGAAGCGGTCGGCCACCAGCGTGCGGATTTTGGCGTAGCCGACCTTGCGATTGGCAATAGCCAGGAGAGCCAACTGCGACATGGCCCGATCGTCTTGCTGGCACACTTCGGCGGCGGCTTCAAAATCCCCGGTTGCCAAATGCTCGTCGAGCCGGTCGAGGAACTCAGCCTGCTCGTCCTCGCTGCGGAACCGCGTCTGGGCCACCCGACGCCAAACCATGATCACGCAAAATGCACCCCAAAGCGCAATCACACCCAGGGCTATGTAAATCACAATACCTATGATTGAAGTAACGGCATCCATTTTTCGGGTTCAAAATTCAAGGGTTTGAGATAGGGGTCTGAAGGTGTGTGTGCCGGCCGCTTTTTTCGGCGGGCCGCCTGCTTTCTACCTCTTGTACGTCTGCTCCATCACGTAGAAGACGAAGCCATCAGCGTTGGACTGTATGCCGAAGCGGGTGGTTCGCACGTTGTCGGCTTCGTTTCCTGCTCGGGCTTTTTCCAGCCCGGCCAGGTGTGATTCCAGCTCGGGTGAGAGAAATTTCAGGATCAGCCGCCCCTCGGCGCGAACGCCTGCCCGGGCGAGCAACTCGCGGTCGGCCTGCTCCAGATTACCTCGCCGCCACGTTAAATAGTAACGCTTCTCCTGGTCGGCGGGAACGGTCTGGCGGTCGGGTTTCGGCTTGGACAGGTTTGAGACCAGGACGAGCTTGTTGTCGGGCATTAACACGCCTAACTCGATCTTGAAGAAGTCAAGTTGTCGGGCGTACATTTCCAGCGTGTTTCCTTTGAGGAACACTACCTCCCAATGCCGCCGGCGTCCGCCGCCACCTTTACCCGACCGAGTGCCGGCCATCCGCCCGTCGCCGTGGCCCGATTGCACCCCCTGACCGACCGCCGGATCGTCGAGCATGGCGACTTTGGACGACACGGCATCGGCCACAGTTGCCAGGGTTTCCTCCAGTCGAGGTTCCTCCAGGTCGGTCTCTTCGACGCCGGGTGCTTCCAACTCCGTGCTCTCACCCAGCGCGCCGTCGCCGGTGCCGAGCTCCTCCAAAACCACCGGCACGGCGGCCTGGCCGGCGAATATCTGGTGCGTCAACCAGATGATCAGCAACGTGGACACCGCCACACCCAACAAGATTACCAGCGAAAGCAGCATGCTGGCCACTTGATCGTAGCGAGAGACCCGCAATCGGTACGATCGGTAGTCGGGCCGGATGGTCTGGGCGTTCGGCGGTTGCTGGGTGTTCACCACGTTCAAACCGGTCAGTCTTCAAAGACGGCATCCGGACGGATCGCCAGATACCAGGCCTTCCACTTCTCGATCACTTCCGTACGCTCCGCCTGGGAAGGCTCGTCCGGGAGTCCGAAGCCGCCGAACCTCCGGCTGATTCTTCGCAGCGCGTCGCGGGCTTGACGAACTACCTCGGGGTCCGGGTCGGTCAAGGCATAGATGAGCGTGGGCACGTGGTTCAGATCACCCGTGCGTCCCAGCGCTCGCACGGCCGCGATGCGGGCTTCCGGAGCGCGACCCGCCACCAACTGTCGCAGCTTCTCCTTGTGTTTGTTGACCAGTACCCGGCTCTGTTTCGGCGGCAACTCGGCCAGCGCCTCGATTGCCTCGGCGGTCTTCGAGCCGCTGGAATCATTCAACGCGGCCAGCAGGGCTTCGGCCGGTCCCAGAAGCGGCCTGGGGACCACTTTTCCCTGCCGCAATTCCACCCGACTCGTGTCGCGCGGCAGCCCCCGCCCGCCAACCAGTGTCCCGGCCCCGAGGCCACGGGCGTGCTGAATGCTCTTTTTCGTCGACCGGAGCAGAAACAACACGGCAAACGCAGTGTCGGCGGTAGGGCTCGCCTGCGTGTGCCAGTGACCGTCCGACGCCTGGGAGTCGATCAGGTACCGTACCCCGTCGTTATACCACTTGGGCTCCTTATCCGACTTACCCTCGGCCGCCTCGCGAAAACTACAGTATCGTTCCAGAGCATATAAGTAATAACAGATCCACCCCCCGGGATTGATTTTGTAGTTTTCGGCCATCCAGCGGTTGCCGCGGGCCTGGGCCTCGCGAACCAGGCGGGGGTCGATCCGCGTGGTAAGCGGACCGGTCTCCTTCTTCGACTTCAATTCCTTCAAAGCCGACGGCAGGTCGTCGTCCTTTCTGGCGGGCTTGACCATTCCCAACATGTCGGCGCAGATGTAGAGGCTTCCCAACCCGGCGGCCACCATGCTGTGGCGTATGTCTTTGGCGATTTGTGCGACCGGCTGGAACGTATCCGACACCGTCCCCTGGTATGAATACGCCCCGCTGGGATCCTGGGTCTTCAACAACCAAATCGTCACCGCCTCGATCGACTCCAACGGCATGGGATAGCCCGCCTGCTTCGCCTCCCAGGCGCTGAGCACACCGTACTGCGTCATCGACGTGTCGCCCGTCTTCTTGGCCGGATATCCCCATCCCCCGTGGCTTTTCTGCCGAGCCAGGAGCGACTGCTGCAAGGCTTTGATCTCCGGACTGTACTTGCCCGCATCAAGCGTGACCAGAAAGATAATCGACAGGCCGGTGCTGTAAATGTCGGCGTTGAACTTTGCGGGATCGTCGACGTTGCTCAAGGCTGTGCGGATCTCCTGAACTGCCTCGACGACCTTGGGATGCCCAGAGCTGGCCCCGTGCTTCAACAACGCCAGGCCTATCAGGGCTCGCGCACCCAGGCGGCGGTCTTTGGCGGCGTCCGATTCCAGGAACTTGATTCCCCGGGCAACCGCCTTGGTAACCTCCGGGCTTTGGGGGGTGTATCCGTGTGCGGGTCGTAAACCGGCCGAAGCGGCCTGCACTGCAAATGCACCGATAAACAGCACACGTAGCCACCGATTGAAGACCGACCTCTCCATCGAGCGTTCCTTGGCGTTCGAGTTTGCGTAACTCGACGTAGCGCCCTTCAACCAAGGGCCGACTACAGGGGGGGTGTCGAACTGGTATAGAAAAGGCTCCACAACAACCTCAATCTCCCGATCGTAGTGGCGGAATTGCGACGTGTCAAGAAGCGGGCAGAATCCGTATTATCCCTATATTTCCCAATTGCATCATGGCTCTTCCCGCGGCGTCGGGCGTTCGGCACAGCCAGGGAGAGCCATCGTACCCGGTTGTAGACCTGTTTTGATTTGGGTGCATTCCGTGCTTTGTTGTATCAGACGGCTTGGCGATAGGCGTTGATGCCGGTTTGGCGGGCTTGGTGGCGGAGCCAGAACGACGTCAGGGGGGCGGAGTCGCTGAGGTGGTCGGCTCG
>Ga0180432_10008014_pt1 | contig 13300 bp, 11 predicted proteins | sample SS_ome_10_FD_132414 | JGI IMG/M metagenome (GOLD analysis project Ga0180432, IMG submission 132414) | Hypersaline lake sediment archaeal communities from the Salton Sea, California, USA - SS_1_MS_2 metaG | ecosystem: Environmental > Aquatic > Non-marine Saline and Alkaline > Hypersaline >...
CCTGAAGTGAATCTTGCCCGGCCAGAAGCGATAGGCGGTCGTCGAGCCGTTCACCTGGCCGAATACGTCGATCAATCCCTCGGTTTTAGGCTGGCCGAATAGAGGGAGAGAATAAGGATTCGTCAGCCAGAACGTGGACCAGCCGCCCTGGTATTCATCTTCGTGCCCCGTGCCGTGGAAACGCGGCTTTTCTTCGCCGTCGATATAGATTCGCATATCGCCCTCCCACCATCTCTTCCGGTCGGGCTTGACCGGTTCGACGGTCATGACCTGCCCTATGATCGCCCCGGTTCCCTCATAATCGAAAAGTACATAATCCTCTTCTTCGACGATGGGCCAGGCGGTATTGTAGTGAGCGCCGAAATAGCCCATCGTTGCATTTTTTTGTTGTTGCAGTGGTGTTGTGGTATATCCGATTTCGCAGAAAAATTGCCCGCCTTTGTCGTTGCTTCTGTTTTGCAGAGTGACACGTACGGCTTTACGATACGGCATCGGTATATAGCAATAATAAGTGCCCGAACTGGACATCCCTACGAAAAGGCCTCGCACATCCCCCTCACCGAGGCCGGACCCGAAGAACGGCCCGATGGGGACATCGACGCTCGAATCGGAACTGCCGTCATAGAAAATCCTGAGATGAAAGTGGTTCAGACTATAAGTGTCCGGGGCATAAAGGGGATTAATTTTAATGTGTTGAATACATCCGCCGCCCTCGACGGAGAGAAGCTCCGCTTCGGGGCGACCTTTTCTGCTTACAGATTCCAGGGACGCCGTCTTACGAGCGATATGGACTTTTTCATGCGTATCTTTCGGATCGCTGCCGCACCGCTCGAAGAGATTCACTAACGGCGCGACACGCTCTTGCGGCGTCCATGTAGTGACATTGACGTTTTTGTAAAGTTGGTAGTAAATGTTGTAAAAACCAACGGTCTTTTCGGTCGTGATTTTGAGACGTTTGGCGAATTCTATCGGAACGGAACAGCTAAAGCCTCCACTGGAGATAAACGAGTGCGTTACGAGCGGATAAGTAAAGGGAGGGTGTTGACCACTGAAGAATTCCTTCGCTTCATATTCGATTCGGGGCTTTTCCTCGCCGTCGAAGTAAAACCGGATCTTCCCCCAATGAAGGTTCCGCCCGCTACCGGTAAACCAGAGATTATAGACACACCCCGGCCCGTCTTCCTCAAAGATGACATGCTCGCCTTTGGAATCCACGTACAACTGTGAATACGTACCCCTGAAGCCATCGTCGTTACCGCCCGTGCGATCGTAGCTGGATAAATAATACGACTCGATATTCGGATAGATGTACGGCAATGCTTCGAGATCACGATAAAACTCGAGGCCGACCGGTTGGGCATTCGCGGAGGAACCGGTAAGAATAAAACACGCCACGGCCAAAATCATTTTTCTCATCATTGGTCACCTGCCATTCTTTCCTTCATTGACATCCCATCCCCGACTATCTATCTTTGGGACGGATATACCATATGTACGGAAGAATGCAAGCTTTCTTGGCGTTGGTTCGTGTGCTTCTTCCGGATTTGCTCAAGAATGAAGAAAAGGGACCACATCGTACCATGCAGTCCCTATATGAAAAGCTTGTCAGTAAGTATTGCGAAATCTTAGGCATCCGTCAGACAAGGGCAGTCGCCGTCGAGGCATGCGTTGAAGGCGTCGAGATGGTTTGTGGATCCTTCGAGTAGATTCTCGAAGACGCGCCGGATACTTCGCTGCGTTGTCTCTTCCAGCGCCTTTTCAAGATCGGCAATATCCTGCTCTTCGATCATCACGCCGACCTTGAGAGCTTCTTCCAGAGAGACGGAACCGGCCGCGACGAGTTCGTCATACATTGCTTGGAAGTCGGGATTGACAAACAAACCGACCGTATCATTAACAATGGGGTCCGTCAGGCCATAACGAGTGATCAAGTTTTCGATGGCGTCCATATGTTGCTGTTCGGATTCGCTAATGTTCGCGAAGATGTCCGCACCCCACACTTCGTCCAGGGTCAAGTACACGTCGCGGGCAACTTTCTCTTCCTGGCGCATGTACAGAATATTAAGTTCTTCGTCTTCGGTTAGCGTCAGCGCGGGCACTCTCGTTTTGGATCCGCCGTTTTGATTTTGTGCGCCCTGGTTATTATTGGCGGTGGTCATTCCTACCAGGACGGCCATCACCGCCCCGGCGATCAACAGTGTTCTGACTTTCATTGGTTTACTCCTAATCAGTTCGTTTTATTCAATTAGTTCGTGACATCCGTTCACCGTTCCGGAACTTCTTACGGTTATTGCTTAAACGACGGACCCGATAGGTCCCTGCGGTTTTTCTGGAAGATCTCATTTTTTTGAAACTCAATCGCCGCGAATACGTATAATAGGGCCATGCCCTCGGGTATATCGAGCAATGAGATCTTTTATATGACCACTAACGATTCGAAAGACGGCGAATTAATGGCTCGCCTTGCGGGCGGGGATATGTCTGCGCTCGGCGAGTTGGCCCATCGACATCAGGGGAGGGTTCTGGAGCTTGCCTTTCGGACGCTGCGATCGTGGGACCTTGCCGAGGACGTAGCTCAGGAAACATTTCTACGCTTACACCGTGCGGCCAAACGCTATAAACCGACGGCAAAGTTTACCACGTGGCTCTATCGGATTGTGGTTAATCTTAGCCTCGATGCGCAGCGTAAACGCGCCAAGGCGGGCGCCTCGCTGGAGCCGGAACTTTATGAGCAGCTCCCCGCATCAGACCCTAACACCACGGAAAAAGAAGAAATGGCGGCGTTGGTAAAAACGGCCGTCCAGGCGTTGCCGGAACGACAACGGATGGCCGTCATCCTTCATCGGTATAATGGTTTGAATCACGCCGAAATTAGCCAAACTACCGGCTGGAGCCAATCCGCCGTGGAATCGTTACTGGTCAGGGCATACGCCAATCTGCGAGGTAAATTGGCAAAGATGAAAAATCTTTTGGATTAAACCGCAGTTTGACCACTTTCAAAACGTTAAACTATAGGTGAGAACCATGGAACATATAAACGACATCGAATTACAGGAATATGTGTCAGGCACATTACCTGAAGCAAAGGCGCAGCAATTCCGTCGGCATATAGACGGGTGCGACGCCTGCAAGAACCGGTATCGGGATACGGCTAATCTCTGGAACGCATTAGGCCAGTGGAGTGTCGATCCCTCCGGCCACGAGATCGCGGACCGCATCGAGGCGTTGGCTGCCGAGAGCCAATCCAATCGAAAAGCTGGCCGCACGAAGATCATTCCATTCACGCGGTCTATTCCAATGGCCATTCGTGTCGCCGCGGCGATTATCCTGGCTATATGGGGAGGACATCGACTGGGTGAGTACGGCCAATCGCCGAGTACGCCGGACGTACCTTTTTCTAAGGAAGGGCCGAGATATGTCGCGGCTCTGGGATTCGAATGGTCGAGCGAATTAACCTGGACGGTATTGGATGAAGAGACATCGCCGGGTGAGGTGAATCCATAATGACTCGAAAAAGAGCCATCGCTTTTGTCGTGGTTGTTGCGACGTGCGGCGTGATTTCCTTCGTAGGTACACGCCTGGCTGCCACCGGCTCGCAAAAGAACGAACCTGACGGATCGATCCCGTGGTTAGCCCAAGCCGCACCTTCTGTCATTGAGCTTGAAGAAAGATTCAATAAAGAGGCGGATGGATTGATCGAGGACCTCCTGCGAAACCAAAACAGCCTGGCGTTGGCCATCGAGGATCCATGTACGCCCGACGAATCGATCCTCGCTGAGATCGAAAAAGCCATTGCGTCCCACGAGCAGTTACTCAGACGCGTCGGCGAGCACGTGGCGATGCTTCGTTTGAAGTTACCCACAGAGCAACGGGAGCGTTTGATGGGGCTTTGTGCGGATGTCGTCCGGGGTCCTCTGAGCCAGGGGCGTGGCCGAGGTTATGGTTTCGGTGGTGGAAGAGGTATGGGCCGTGGACAACGCGGCTGGGGTCGTGGTCGCGAAGCCACGGAAAGGGGTAACGGTCAGCGTCGCAGGCAAAGAGGCCGATTGGCTCAGCGCTTAGGACTCACCGGAGAGCAAATTCGGATCACACAAGAGCAGAACCCGGATATTGAAACGGATTTGACGCAGATGCGGAATACGTTATTAGGAGAACGGGCAAAGTTGCTGAGCATGTTTGAAGATCCGCAGACCGGAAATGAGCAATTGTTGGAGCAGATCAAACAACTGATCTCGGCCCATAGTCAAATTGAACGACGGCTCGCCGAACATTTGTTAATATTAAGGCCGCATCTGAACACCGAGCAGCAAAAGTGGTTGATTGGCTTGTGTAAACATCGGGGTCGCAATTATTAATGCACTGGCTGCAAAAGGCCCCGAAGCTCGCTTGGATGAACACCTTGGCTGTCGGCAATCTGACGCATCGTCATGGTCTCTCGCACCGCATAGCCTTCCTTCTTGAGGCGCAAGAGGGCCGATGACAGATCAATGCCCTCTTCGTCGCAGAATTGTTTGAGCGTTTTTTGCCCCATCCCGAATCCGCCTCTATTTCGACCCGCTCCCGGAGTTCCCGGCGTATGTTCTTCCTCATGAATTTCGACTTGCGGCTGCTCGCGAACGTCCGATTCAATCATAGATTCCCGCGTCTGCCCCGCCCTGCCCCGGCCATGCCCAACACCTCCGGGGCCTTCGTGCTTGAATGTTTCTTTCCACGTCATCAGCGATGAGAACGGCGGCACGGCAAAAGTCGTCCCGGCGTACACAATACCACAGATCACCAACGCCGCGATCCATTCGGAACGAAAGGCAAAACTCTTTGTGAGCTTTGACTTGAAATAATTCATCAGCGCCGCCCAATTAAAATAGATATGGAAAATCGACGTGACCACAAAACCAATACTAAACCACACATGTAAGGCAACCCACTGGTCCTTATCATATCCCAGGACGGTCCACGACGTGTCGCGTGCGATTCGGCAGGACGGAGCGAAAAACAACACCAATCCCGACACGGCCATCAAAAGAAATGAGATACCCACGAAAACAGAAACGAACGCTCTATAATTGAACGACTTACCTCTTGTTTCGACCATATTCAATTCTCCATCGTATCAAAAGCTCAAAGATCACATCGTTGAAAACTATACATTAAACGAAGGAGCCAACCATCTCCTGTGGACATTTCAATAAGATTCTTCGGAACCCGGAAAAATGCCGCTACTTTTTCTCGGCCATCGATGATCGCCGGCATGGCAAATCCTTCGCACACCTATACTTCCACCGTATCTTTCACTTGATCCTGCCACTGGTGAATCTTTTGGGTTAGTTTCAGGATGATGCCCTGATGCCGGCCGGAATCAAAAAGATTCGTGGCCTCACCCGGGTCTTCGCGCAAGTTGAAAAGTTGAGATTTATCTGCATCGCTCAGACATAGTTTCCATCCACTGGGCGAAATAATGGTTCGCGTATGTTCGTTCTCAATGCGCTTCTGTTCGGTCTTGGAGGCGAGCTGTGTGCCGCCTTTTTTCACTTTCAAAGCGCCGCTGTTCGGATTCCATTCGATAAACACGTCGCGCTGAACATTCGATTTGCCTTGAATCAGTGGAACCAGCGACTGGCCAGGAAGGTCCCGCTCGCTACGAGCGCCCAGTAAATCGAGAAGCGTTGGGACCATATCGATGTGACTGACCGGATGGGTTATGTTGCAGCGTCTTCCGTTCAATTGCGGGATGCGCATCAACCAGGGCACTCGAACGGCTTCTTCATACATCACGCTTTTTTCCACCATATGGTGCGCGCCCATCATGTCCCCGTGGTCGCTCGTATAAACCACCATTGTATTGTCCGCCAGACCTAAATCATCGAGTGTCCGGAGAATGGCCCCGGCACTGCGATCGACCTGGGCCACCAGCCCCCAGTATCGGGCGATAAGTTGCCTGATGTCCTCTTCATTCGTTCCATACTTGGCCCGGCAATACTCGCGGATCAAGCGATAACGCAAAGGTTCATTTTCTTCCAAAGGATCGCTGAAATTCTCAGGAAGTTGAACTTCCCTGGGATCATGTTCCCTATCGAGCGGTCCGAAGAAAGGCATGTGGGGTTCGAGAAAATTTACGTACAGGAGAAATGGTTCGTTACGATGCCGTCGCAGAAAATCGCACGCCTTCAATTCCAGAAATTTGGGCTTGCAGTGTTCAATCGGTCGCCGGGCGGCAAAGGACCGGCTAAATTTGCCGCCGCGGTCCGGCTGATAGCCCTGCTCAACGAGAAAATGGTGGTAGCCGCTTCGATCATTTCGATCGCGCCCCTGGCTATAATAGGACGAATAACCATCCTCAATAGCCACCCACTCCTGGAATCCATGCTGGGCGAAGATTTCATCCCCCAGGTGCCACTTGCCCATGTACCCCGTGCGGTAGTCCGAATCGTCCAGCAATTCCGACAGACAGGGCACCTCATTGGGCAGTGGAACATTGTTCTTGATGCAGCCCGTCGTGTGCGGCCACAAACCCGTCATGACAGTCGAGCGGTTGGGCGTGCAAACCGGTTGGGTCACATACGCTCGCTCGAAAACGGCGCTTTCCCGGCTTAGCTTATTCAGATTGGGCGTATGGATGCGCGTATTACCATAGGCCGCCATCGTGTCGGCCCGCTGTTCATCGGTCCAGAGGAACAGCACGTTCGGTTTATCGCGCTGTCGAGAGGTTCGTGAGAAGCCGGGCAAACAGTTCGTCGCGAATGCCGCCGCACCGGCGCTCGCGGCTTTGATGAATCCACGACGGTTCAATCTGCGTACCATCTGACCATCCTTTCGCGAACCAAAGGCAAGAATTTTGTCCATTAATTCGTTGAAACACGAAAACCTTTTCGATATGTTAATCGCTAGGCTCTATAAGAGCAAGCACAAAGGGCGATTAGCTCAGTTGGCTAGAGCACATGCTTCACACGCATGGGGTCACAGGTTCAAGTCCTGTATCGCCCATTATTTTCGATTCGTGCTTTTGGTTAGTTACAGTGCGTTGTTGTGAGCCAGTTTCTTAGCAAAATAATTCCCATAATGCCCATATTAATACTTTCATAATGAAGCCGCACTATTAGTGATTTTACCCTAAATAAACGATACAAAGGTGACCATAATGAACATGGAAAGTAAAAGGTCTTTTGTACTGATTTTAGGATGTGCCCTTCTATCCTCTTCATGCTTCGCATCCGATATCCCGGAGTTGGTTACGGATCGACCTGACCAGACTGAATCCAGTTCAACCGTTCCGCCCGGCTACCTTCAGATCGAGATGGGCTACGAACATTCGGAAAATGAGAGGGAAGACCTCGAAACGGATGTCGTTCCGCAAGCACTGCTCAGGGTCGGCCTGACGGAAAACCTCGAATTCCGCCTCGGTTTCGATGGGTATTTCTGGGAAAACGCCGTCGATCTCACGCAAGGCGCCGAAGATAACGAAGGGGCCGGCGATCTCGGGATAGGCTTCAAACTGAAGCTCCGGGATGAAGAAGGCTGGCTTCCAGAGACAGCATTTTTGACGAATGTGGTTCTCCCAACGAAAAAAACGCCCTTTTCAAGCGAGCGTTTCGACCCTGAATATCGCCTGGCCTGTTCCCACACGCTATCGGAGCGTTTATCGTTCGGCTACAATGTCGGTCAGGCCTGGGTTACCGAGGAAGACACCGCCGGAGACCTGGATACCCGACATCAGTTCATCTATTCCGCCGCCGTGGGCATTGGCCTGAGCGACAATTTAGGTGGTTTCGTCGAATTTTTTGGCGAGATCCCGACGGGCAGCGACGGCGGTCCGGCTAACAGTTTCGATGGTGGATTCACCTACCTAATCGCGGACAACGTCCAATTAGACATCGCATCCGGCGTCGGCCTCTCCCAGGATGCCCAGGACTGGTTTCTTGCAGCCGGTCTCTCCATCAGATTCCCCCAATAACCGGAATCCGATCGACGTCCAAAGGAAGAACAGAAGAAATATTCCGGCCGAGTCACCCGGCGTCTAAAACGGCTTGGCGCCCATGGTCCTATCAAGAAAGCGCCGAAAGAAAATTGCGGCATGGAGATCAAGCGCAAAAAGCAATAAAGATGAAGGATTGTAGTACAGATTGACACGGTTTCGACGACCGAATTCGGTAAGCTTTCACACGAATTCTTCTCTCATTTTTCTTTGCCTCCTCCCAAGACATGCCGTATAATTTGAACCCATTAACTTTACGAAACGACTTGTGACAAAAGTAAGAATGTGATGTGGGCGAGCGATAAATACACTTCAAAAATGAAATCACACCTTCCAACAAAAATACTGGACATATGCTCCTACTGGTAGAAATAAAAAGTCCCATAAAAAGAAAAGCCATTATATGAAGAAGCCTATAGTTCATCTCGTCTGTAATGCACATCTTGATCCGGTCTGGCAATGGGAATGGGAAGAAGGAGCCTGTGAAGCGCTTTCCACATTTCGCACGGCTGCCGATCTCTGTGAAGAGTCCGAGCGATTTGTCTTCAATCATAACGAAGGCATTCTCTACGAGTGGATTGAGGAATACGAGCCCGAGCTGTTCGAACGGATTCGCAGGCTTGTTAAAGCCGGCAAGTGGCATATCATGGGTGGATGGTATCTCCAGCCCGACTGCAATATGCCGTCGGGCGAAGGACTCGTTCGCCAGATTCTGGCAGGAAGAAAATACTTCCATGAGAAGTTCGGTGTCCGACCAACTACCGCCATCAATTTCGATCCCTTTGGCCATACAAGAGGCCTCGTACAGATCCTCGTGAAGAGCGGTTATGATTCCTACGTCCATTGCCGACCGTCGAGACAGGAATGCGGTCAGGAGGCTGATGATTACATCTGGGTTGGCTACGACGGTTCTGAGATCATCTGCACGCGCCCGCGCCTGTGGTACAATTCGCCACAAGGCAAAGCGGGCGACAAACTCAGAACTCAGCTTGAAGAAAGACCCGATCTCGGCGTCTGTCTGATGCTGTGGGGTGTTGGCAATCATGGTGGAGGAGCCAGTCGTAAAGACATTCGAGACCTTAAGCGGATCATCGCTCGGGAAAAGAACTGGACCATTCTGCACTCTACGCCCGAAGCTTATTTCAAGGATCTCAAGCAGCGCACCCCCCCGTTACGGCGTTGGGCAAAAGATCTTAATCCCTGGGCTGTCGGATGCTACACCTCGATGATTCGTATCAAACAGGGATACCGTGCGTTGGAAAATGCACTTCTCATGGCAGAAAAGATGGCGTCAACGGCCGCATCGCAGGGATTGATGCCCTACCCCGATGCCCAGTTGAAAACGGCAGAGAAGGATTTGCTCTGGACGGCTTTCCACGATGTGCTTCCTGGCAGTTCAACCCCTCCCGTGGAACAACACGCTCTGCAAAGAATCGGCCATGGGATGGAACTGTTGTCACGGATCAAGGCCCGGGCCTTCTTCTGTCTGGCAAGGGGGCACTCTAAGGCGAAAGCCAACACATTCCCGGTATTTGTGTATAACCCGCACCCGTGGGAGATAGAGACGACAGTGATTGCCGAGTTCAACCTGCCGGATTTTATTTTCTGTGCGGATACGTTCTGGGTTCCGAGCCTGATTCACAAGGGGCAGAAGATTCCCATCCAGGCAGAGCGGCCACACAGCAACATGCCCATGGATTGGCGCAAACGTGTTTGCTTCAAGGCCACGCTGGCCCCCGGCATACTCAATCGCTTTGATGTCACGCTGACCCGCAAGTCCAAACGTCCGGCATTCAAAAGCAGGGAAAAGGATGGGGTAATCCGTTTACGCGGAAAGAATGTTGACTGGGCCATCAACGCCCGCTCCGGCCTGATCATGCACTTGCGAGTTGAGGGAAGAGATGTTCTCCACAAAGGCGCGTTCAAGGCTCTGGTGATGCGTGACACATGTGATCCCTGGGGCATTACAACAGACAGATTCGATACGATTATTGGTCGCTTCCGTATTTTGTCACACACAAAGAGTGCAGAGGTATCGGGAGTTTCCGCCAAACGCCTCAAGCCCGTCCGGATTATTGAGGATGGTCCTGTACGAACTGTTGTTGAGGCATTGTATGGCTACAATGATTCCTTTTTGATCCTGACTTGGAGATTGCCAAAGGAGGGAACTGAGATCGAGCTCAACGTGCGGGTCTTGTGGAACGAAAAGGACAAGATGCTGAAACTGTCAGTGCCTACATCATTACGAAACGCTGTCTATGTCGGTGATGTCGCCTATGGCCGCGAGGTACTGCCGGCTACAGGTCGCGAGGTGGTTACCCAGAAGTGGAGTGCCGTTGTCTCAGAACATGACGATTTGGCTCTGACCATCGTGAACGACGGCACCTATGCTTCCTCGTTCACGAAAGGACAGATGCGCATTACTCTCCTGCGTTCTCCGGCCTATGTCGCCCTCCCATGCAATGATTGGTCCACCGTACCCGATAACCTGTTTCGTCCCCGCATTGATCAGGGCGAGAGATGGTTCACTTTCTGGTTCAACGCCGGCCCGGTCGATGCGCGAATGTGTGCGGTTGCTCGGGAAGCCCAGATACATAACGAGAAGCCCATGGTCCAATGGTTCAGCCCTTCGGGATGCGGCATCCGCCCCAAGCCCTTCGCTCTCTTGTCCAACAGAAATGTTCAAATGACAACCATCAAGCAAGCAGAGAACGGGGACGGCTGGATCATCCGTCTGTTTGAACCCACGGGCAGGCACCAGAAGACACTGTTGCGTATCCTGGCCGGTAAACCTATTCGGAAGACCGTAACTTTACAACCATTTGAGATCAAAACACTGAAAATTGACACCACATTCCGTACTATGGTCGAGACAAACCTGATGGAAGAAACCAGATAACAATTAAAGAGACTCAGCGAGAGCTACGTTTTCAGCACATCTCTCTCGCAGATTCTCATTGTGGATATTAGACATTACATAAGAATCAAGCAATTTGTGTTCAATCTGGGAGTCATTAAAGTGGACTATTATGCAGCAGAAACACGATACGAAAACATGATTTACCGACGTTGTGGGCGAAGCGGTCTGAAATTACCTTCTATTACGTTGGGACTTTGGTACAACTTCGGTGGCATTGATTCATTCGAAAATGCGCGGGCTGTGGTTCGTCGTGCATTTGATTTGGGCATCACGCACTTCGACTTAGCCAACAATTACGGCCCGCCCCCAGGTTCGGCCGAGGAGAACTTCGGCAAACTTCTTCGTCACGATTTGGGCCCCTATCGTGATGAACTGATCATCTCCTCAAAAGCCGGGTATCTGATGTGGCCGGGACCTTATGGAGAATGGGGCTCCCGAAAATATCTCGTAGCAAGTCTTGACCAGAGCTTGAAACGGATGCACCTGGAGTACGTCGACATTTTCTACAGCCACAGACCGGACCCGGAAACACCGCTGGAAGAAACGATGGGTGCTCTCGATTTCATTGTGAGAAGTGGTCGAGCCCTGTACGTGGGTATATCGTCCTACAATCCTGAGCAAACACGGCAGGCCGCCACAATCTTGCGGAATTTGGGTACACCTTGCGTAATTCACCAGCCTCGTTACAATATGTTCGATCGTTGGATCGAAGATGGATTATTGGATGTTCTTTCTGAGGAAAGTATTGGCTGCATCGGATTCTCACCGTTATGCCAGGGCATTTTGACTGACAAGTATCTCGATGGTGTTCCCGAAGATTCGCGTGCGGGTAAGTGGAAAGACCAGTTAACCTGGGGTGATGCCGTCAGCACAGAACGCATTGCCAGAGTTGCAAAGCTAAACGAATTGGCGAAAACTCGCGGTCAGAGTATGGCCCAAATGGCGATCGCGTGGGTTTTGCGGCACAAGGAGATGAGCAGTGCGCTCATTGGCGCCAGTTGCGTGAGCCATATAGAGGATGCCGTGGCTGCTTTGACGAATCCGGACTTCGATACTGAAGAGCTTAAGGCCATTGACTCGATCCTTGAGTAACCCGGATTAATTATAGTCCGGCCAGGTCGCTCTTATACTGCCTGTAAAAGGACAGATCCGTGATGAGGCCTGTGAAACTCTTATTGTCGACCACGCCAAGTGTTTGGTCGCCCTGCTCTTTTCCGATTGTCAGAGTTTTACTGCCAAAGAATTTCAAATACCTGCCCCTGGGAACCGAAGCCACCTTTTTACCGTCAACAAACATTTCCAACTTATCGAGATTGACCGTTGCAGCCAAGTGTGTCCATTTGCGAAGACAGCTTTCCATGCCATCAGCAACGGCAATGCGACCGGAATCCCTCACACCGAAGCAAGGCACACCGTCCTCAACAAACAATGACCACGCACCTTTGTACGCCTGCCCCTGTGACACTACAGTGCCATCCGCTTCTGCCTTAAACCGCAAACTGACCGACAACGGGCAATCGCTGATATCTATTGATTGACTCTGCTCAACCTTCACGGAGCTTTGCGAAGAACAGCTTAAAGCAGCCCCTCTTTCCGTTGAAACAACGCTGGCGTTGGAAATCTTTCCATGGTTAGAGTTTCCGCTGAGATCCTTTACGGTCTTGCCATCGCAACCTTCGAAATCATACTTGAGCATCAAGCCTTGCTTTTTGGTCTTATCAAGTACGGCATAGCTTTCCTTGTAATCGGTCTGCCTGGCAAGCCGATCAATTTCCTTTTGAAGCTCAATTACTTTTTTCCGGTATGCAGGCTTGTCAATGAGATTGTTCAATTCATGCGGATCGCTCTCCAAATGGTAAAGCTCAGATATCTCTTCCGTGTCGGGGTATGTCACAAGTTTCCAGTCTTCGGTTCGTACTGCAAGCGTTCTCGGATATTGCGGGTAGTTAATATCAACCCAGTACGTATAGAGAAAACTCTTTCGCCACTCTTTTGAATTCTTGAAAAGTCTGACCATAGAGTCACCCTGAACCCATGAGGGTGTCTCGATCCCGGCAAGCTCATAAAACGTCGGCGCAAGGTCAATATTCAGTACTATCTGCTCGATGGTTGTGCCGGGTCTTACCAGCTTGGGATAGCGGATCACCATGGGGATTCTTATTGATTCTTCGTAAGCACACCGCTTGTCTCCCATGCGATGTTCGCCCATAAAGAAACCATTGTCGCCGGCAAAGACGATCACCGTATTGTCAAGCTGCCCCATGGTCTCAAGTTTGTCCATAATTGCGCCGAGACCTTCATCAACGGCCAGTATCGCCTCATGATAGTCTCGCTGAAACGGCTTAAATACGTAATCTCGCTTCGGATAGGCGTCGGGAAGCTGACGAGCAGGATTTTCTTTGCGGTAGTCC
>Ga0180432_10008015_pt1 | contig 13300 bp, 7 predicted proteins | sample SS_ome_10_FD_132414 | JGI IMG/M metagenome (GOLD analysis project Ga0180432, IMG submission 132414) | Hypersaline lake sediment archaeal communities from the Salton Sea, California, USA - SS_1_MS_2 metaG | ecosystem: Environmental > Aquatic > Non-marine Saline and Alkaline > Hypersaline >...
AGAACGACGAAGGCGTCCAGGATGCTCAGGCCGAGTCGTCTGCGGCGAACAGTGAGTTCGATCCCTTCGACGACCTGGCCGGGCGGAAAACGAATCCCATCGCACCGCAATCGGAAGAGGCGTTCATAGCCGCTTATCGAAAGGCATATGAAGCGGGGGATCGTGAGGCGCTGCTCGATCTAATTTTCTGGGATGATATCGATCCGAAGTTTGCTAAGACGCATGCTGCGTCCGTGATCCAAGGTTTGGGTGAGGCAAAGATTCTGGAATTGAAGTTCGAGCCGTACGACAAACCGGAGATGAAGACTTTCGAGATTGCCGGAAGCGTGTACGCGGCGAATCTCGAGCCACGGCGAAATATCTCGATCAACAGAAAGGCCGCCGCGACTAAACTAAAACCAGAGCGAACCTATGGGGTCCGAACGCCTGTCGGAATCCACGATGGGCGGTATTACTTTTGCGGAGTTAAACTGGTCGAGGAAACCGACTCGCCCCAAGAGGATTCGCAGCCTGAAGAGTAAGTGCCGGCCGACCATTGGAAAACGATACCTTGAGGAACAACATGATCGCACGCCTAGTTACCGCGAGATGCCTACGCACGATGAGCCGGGCAACCGCACCCCTCTCGTTGGTTCTCGTCAGCCTAGCACTCTTCTTGGCCTCGCCTGCTGTTGCCCAGCCGCCAGAAGGAAGCGGCGCAGCTGAGAGCAAAGCGACCGCTGACATCGCGGACCGTATGATCATTCCGCCGCCGCTGGAGGATCTCGGTCGCGACTACAAGATCCGCCTCGTCTATTTCGTCCCCTCCGATTGCGAGGTGAAGGAGAACTATCGCCAAAAGATCGAGGTCCTAATGCGGGTCGTGGCCGACATCTACCGGCGCGAAATGAAGAGCAACGGACTCAACTCGCGCGGGCTCGACTTTGAATTTGAAGAAGAAGGGGAATCCGACGAACAGGGCAAGCTCAAGGTCTTTCTCGTGAAGGGGAGAGAGCCTGCGGTCTTTTATCGGGGCGAACCGGTCGACACCCGGCGAATGCGTAACACGCAGACTCAGGAGATCTGGGAGAACACCGGCTTCAGTCGCAATCGGGCGGTCCTCGTCTGGACGGAAGTCGGCAGCATCGCCGAGGCCTCGCCCATTCCGCAGCACTACTCCGGCTTCGCCTACGTCTCGGGCGATATGCTGCGTGACGAGATCACGGAACTGACAATCGAAGAGCAGATTGAGAACCTGCTGGACACCACTCCCGTTCAACGAGGTGAGGGAGACAAAAAACAGCCTCGCAACGCGGAACCGCAAGTTGCCAACGGCGTGCTGATTCATGAGCTGGGTCACATCTTCGGCATGCTGCATGACTCGGCGAACGTCAACAACGTGATGTACTACGGCTACCACCACCTGGGTCGCAGTTTCGATAGCAAGACGGCCGCGAGTCGTCCCGTCCGTTTCTCGCCTCCGCACGCCCGCATGGCGGCGGCGACGCGATTCTTGAGCGAGAAGTTTGACGCGAAGGACCGCGAGGGGCCCACGATCCACGAGTTCAGCCGCCTCGAGCCGCCGAAGGTCGGCGACGAGACGGTCCGTTTCAAGCTGAAGCTCAGCGACAATGCGGGGCTAAGCACATTGGTCTGCATGCAGCGGGGCGGGGAGTGGAATGATGCCCTGGTGGGAGACATCGACTTCAAAGGCGAGAAGGAGTTTGAGAAGACGGTGACCTTCACCTGCCCACGACCGCTGGGGAAGAGCAAGCCGGTCATGTATTGGATCAACGTCATTGACGTGAACGGGAATCTTAGCCAGCAACAAATCGGCTGGACGCAGGTGCTTCAGGAAGAGGAATCGGGGGAGGCGGAAGACGGGGGCTAGAAGCAGGATGGATGTGGGGACGAGTCGTTGAGCGCGTGGTGAGGGACGGGAGTCATTATCGCATCACGTTCCCTTTTTCACGGTCGTCAATTAAAGACTCCTGTCCCCATTTATTCGCTCGCGGTGGCTCGCGAGCGAAGGCCGCGTGCGAGACGGTGCCTTGCCGTTGCTGACGCCACTGGCAAGTTGTTTTTGCCGTCTAAATGGGCAGAATGCGTTAGACTAACACGCACCTGCTTATTAGGTGAGTGTGAATAATACGGGAAATCGCAGGCCTGTTTCCCGGCGGATGACTTGTCCGTGACATGCTCTTTAGGGGCTGGACGGCAGGTAAGCACCTGGCGGTCTACCGCACTGACAAGCCACTGCAGAGTGGTTTTTCTTCGCGAAAATGTAATGCAGGCCTGGACGCGACCTAGTCGCCTCCCTGACAATAGCATCAGGCATTCTTGGGCGGCTTCCCCGGCGTTCACACAAGGGCACCGAAAGCATGACTAATACTCGGCCGACTAACAGCGATTTGGCGGCGTTCGCCTGGTACCACGATATCGATAACGTTTGGATCGCGTACGATCACGCTCTATCGAAACTCGACGCTCTGGGCATTACGATCGGAGGTGGCGGGCCGTTCCTTCTCCCAGATTACGCCCTCTCCAATTGGGACTCTGCAAGCTGGCTAGTTTGGATTGAGTCTGTTGGACCAGATGACCTGGACGACATTCTTGCATTGAATCGTTTCGCGGAGACATGCAAGAGGCGACTGGAGCAACACGAGCAGGGCGGCTCGAAGTTGCCACATACCTCTTATTTTGCCGTCGAAGAATGGCCTCGGATGGCCAAGCGATTTCTGGCCTCCATGCAGCACTCGCACTTCGATGAGCAGGCCCTAGATAGCGACCTGGGATTAACCGAAGGCACCGTCGCACGCTGGCTGTCGGGTTCGCAAATACCCCCAAGTCGTCAGTGGCAGGATATGGCGGAGATGGTTGGCATAGATCTGCCCGAACTGCGCAAGGCATTAGACGCCGAGAAGAGCGATGCCGCAAACAATGCTAAGCAAACACAAGCGGCTGACGATGATCAAGCGGTTGCGGTTTTCGAGCAGGATCACCTTCTGAGTGAGCTAAGTTCCGCCTTCGAGTCGCCCGAACTCCGGGTTGTAACGATCAACGGCGAGGCGGAATTTGGGAAGGCGCGGCTCATTCATACTTGGAGCGAGCAATTACGAAACGAAAGCAATGTCAAAGTAAGTTGGGTTTCGACGGGGAATGGAGACGCGGCTAGAGACCTTTGGCTAAGCGTGTTGTTTGGATTTGGCGAACGTTCTGCCAGGGAACTATCGCAACCTACGGAGGACGTGTTGGCCGGCCTGCTAACAGGGATCCTAAGGGGATTGGAACGACCTTCTTTGCTGGTAATCGATGACTGCAATCGAAAGTTTGTTGATAAAGAGGTAGCCGACCGATTTATTGGAGTCATTAGTTCCGTCTACGAGCAATCAGGCGTTGAGCATTGTTGTATCCTTATCGATTCAGAACTTGACGGTTTGCCATCGGATAGAGAGTTTGTGCTTCGTCTATTCGTTGGCAAGCTGGGGATGGAAGAAGGATTGCACCTATTGCGCTCGCTTGGGGTTCGCCACGACGACGCGAGCCTGCGAGCGATTGTCGACGAATCAAAAGGAGAATCGCAAGCATTAGTGGCTTATGCCGCCTTGATTCAGGGAGATGCTGAGGATCACGCTAATGCACCGATGAATTGGTCGCCGCGGCCAGAAGAAGTCAGCGCGAACGTAAAAGCCGCCATGCAATCGCTCGGTAGTAAGCGTGAGGTGGCTGCGATTGCGCGGAAGAACGACAAGCAGCTTGGCAGGAACGGAGACGAAACACAATTGAAACTTCCGTCGACTGTCGGTGCTCGTGTCGAGGCCCGGCGTCGCGCCGGGGCCGACGAGCATTGCCTGGGAGTCCAGCAACAAGCAGCCGCACTGGCCGACTTCATTCGTTCCGCGTCGGGGGAGTTCTGCATGGCAATTTTCGCTCGTTGGGGGCGCGGGAAAACGACGTTGCTTGAGCATCTTGCCAGGATACTGCGTAGAGATCAGTATTACGTCACATTCTTCAATGCTTGGCGATACCGAACTACGCCGGAGCTGTGGGCCCACCTATACGAAACGGTTGTTCGGTCGATCACGCACGAACCTGACTTGAAGACCGATGATTTGCAGGCACCGCACAAGAAGCGATTTCTGCGAACGACGGCTTTAAGTATCCGCGCCGGCGTCGTTCGAGCCGGACTCTTGCGATTCTCGACGTTCGCGATTCCGAGTCTGTTCGTTATGCTACCGTTCGCCGCCTTCATGCATGTCACATATTGGGTGTCCTACGCACTTAGCATCGTCGGGCTCGGTGCCGTGGTATACGTCCTTATGCTGTTGCGTAAAGGAACCCGCGTGAGCTCAGAGCTGCAGCAGCAGTTCGGCAAGCTGAATTCGCACCGCCCTACATTGGGCCTTCAGGCGGCGATTGGCGATGACTTAAGGAATGTCGTAACTGCAGCCATTCCCCGCGAACAATTCGGAAAGAAGTGGGCGATCATAGCGATAGCGGCGTCACTGCTAGCAGTGGGCGTCGCATTATGTGTCAACCAGTTGCCAACCGTACAAGCGCCCGGCACTACCGACGGCTCGCAGTGGCTACCTGAGCTGAAACCGTGGACCTTGTATGTGAGTATCGGTGGCTGGCTGGCCATATTCCTCTTTATGGCTGGCTGTGCCACTTTCTTTCTGCCTAGCCGGCGTCGACTTCTTTTGGTTGTGGATGACCTCGATCGCTGTGAGCCACAGCAGATGCTCGAAGTAATCGAGTCGATCAAGCTACTGCTAGAAGAAGAGCATCTGCACGAGCGCGTGCAAGTACTGATGCTAGTGGAAGAAAGTCTTTTAAGGGCTGCCATCGAGAATAAGTTCGCCGCAGGGCGGACCGTCTCGGCTTCCGGACAGAACGGCGAGTTCGTCCTCGATAATTCGGGATCTGACGCTGCGGTCGCGAATGGAGACTCACTTGACGCCGGTCGCCGAACTGAGATCGCCTTGCCTGTACTGGTTGACGAGCATCTCGACAAACTGTTTCTGGCGTATTATCGACTGGGCGAACTGGAGTCGGATCAACTTGGGTTGGTCGCCGACAAGGTCATCGAGGCTCAGTTGAAACGTCGGCTGGAACAGCTCAAGCTGGATCCTGACAGCACCAGCGACTCAATTCGGCAGGTCGAGGAGGCCTTAGTTGTGCGTTTACTGCAGGACGGTGGTACGACATCCAGAGACTCGCTGGCAGGTGATGTCCCTAAGGAAGTACAAGTGTCCGGAAACGTCGGCGACACCGGAGATGGAGATGAACAGACAAGCGATGGGCCGAGTGAAGAAGTGCAGCCATCGCCCTATCCTGCTGGGATCTACGGCGGGCCAAAGCAGGAATCAATTCAGGAGGTGGAAGAACAGGGCCGTGTCGAGCGTTACCAACGAGTCTCTACACGGACGCAAAAAGTCGATGAATTGCCGTTCTCTCTTGAAGAGCGACAGCAGCTTGTTGCCGCCATGGGGCGACTTCCCCGGACGGTCGATAAATCGGGGCACAGCTGGGGTCCCCGCGCAGTGCGAATATTCCTGTGTCGCTACCAGCTGATTCGCTTGCTTCTGGACCAAGCCGGCAACGACGTCGCCTGGACGCCGGCCGAGATCATCGATGCTATGATCCTCGCCTACCGCGAACGAACGTTTGATGAATCGGTTAAAGAAGAGGAGTGGCAGCCAGTCGCTTCGCACGTACGGTCCGTTGTGCATGCGGTGGTGTAGCAGAGGCGCCGTTGCTGCGGCTGACCGTCAAAGAGAGTGAGTCGGGGCATCGCGTTGCGCTCGCCGTGATCATTCAAGGGTGGGTTCAAAATGACTTGATTTGGCGCGGTACTTCTGTATAGTGGCTTGCAGCTGTGGGAAGTAACACAGTGGCGAGCAACTGAGCACGACTGCTGCGTATAGCAGTCGAGCGCAAGGCGGTAGCTGGGGCGAGCACTGGCAAAGCCAGTGGCACCCAGCGTGGCCCTTGAATCAGTTGCACGCTCGTTCTTTGACAATTTGGATAGGTGTGAGACCTGAGGCTACAGGCTTGAGGGGGGCGTGAAAGGTTCACGCGGCGGTTGTTCACGGGTGCCACTGCTGGCTTGTCCAGCAGTGCATTACAGCAACACGCTTTGGTCGTGTCCCTCGCTGACGCGTCGGGTTATATGATTTCAAGGACGGTGTTTTTAGGCAGGATGAAGGGGGCCGATGAGATGAGGCATCCTGCTTCATCCTGTTATCTTGTCAGGACAGCGGCACACGAAATGACCCACAATGGGACGGCCGCAGCATGGCAACGCGTTTCGGTCGTGTCCCTCGCACTGGTTCGTCCACTTGCGGCGCGCTCAGCGGCTCGGCGGGAGCCTCGCCCTCCCGATTCCCCAGTCGATCTTCATCACCATAGCGGGGTCGTCGGCAGGCCAGAACGTGAACGACACTAGCCATGCGGGTCAAAAAAAATCGCACGATCGTGAAAATGTTCCGCACATGTTCGGCGTCGAACATCGATTGAACAAGCGTTGAACATCCATCGAACAAACGGTGAACATCCATCGAACAAACGGTGAACTACGGCCGAACATTCGTGGGAAATGCGTCGCACAAACGTTAGAAATTGCCCAGTCTTTGCCGCTATGCATGGGGTTTGTCGATGCGGGGTATTCTTGGCCGGAAGCGTGGGTGTGAATTGCGGCCTTAATTGCTTGACACTCGGCAGTAGCCCACTTAGCTTGAGGGGGAACGCCTCGGCCGCGGCACTTTTGGCGAGTACGGCCGGGTGCGGCTCTTCTTAACGCGAGGCCCTACTTCAACTGAGGCCCTGATCATGCCGCTGAAGATTCACTTCGTCGAGGGTGCCCGAGCGGGCGAGACGCTCGAGCTTGGCGACGACCAAGACCAGATTGTCATCGGCCGCGACGGGGGGAAATGCGATGTGGTCTTTCCGCCCGAGGAGACGAAAGTCGGGCGGGAACATTGCGCCCTTCGCCGGGTGCTGGGCCGGTACCGGCTGGTCTTAAACGGACGAAACTTGGTGCTGGTCGGTGGCAAGCCGGCCGTCGACGACCAGGAGGTGCTAAATCACTCGCGGGTGCAGCTTGGCCCCGATGGCCCTGTGATTCAGCTGGAGTCTTCGCTGAACGCCAGCTACATGGTCACGGAAGCTCAGGAAGCCATTCCGACCAAGGCCAGCGTGATTGAAGAACTTCAGCAGTCGGCACGCCGGGGACGCAACATTGCCTTGCTGACGACGACGATCATCGTAGCGATCGTGGTAGCGGGCGTCTTGCTCTGGAGGTCGCTGGCGGAAAAGGACGTGGCACTGGCATCGCAGGCGGCCCGCTTTGAAGAGCGCATTAAAGAGCTCGACGACCTCACCGAGGATCAGCAGCAGGCGGTTCGCGACGTTGTGGCGAAATACGAACAGCCTGACGACGACGAGCGGCTTGGTGCGGTTCTCCGTAATGCGGAGAAAGCGGTCTTCATGGTCACGGTGCAGAACGAACAAGGCGGTGAAAGCGGCAAAGGCACGGCCTGGGTCTGCGATAAGGAGGGGGGCGTCTTGGCGACGAACGCCCACGTGGCGGTGATCTTCAACTCGCTCAAAGAGGGCGAGAGAATGATCGCTCGTAACGTGGAGGGAAAGGAGGTTCGCGTGAAGGGGGTGCGGATCCACCCAGGTTATCGGGCCTTCACGGATCTGTGGTCGGAGTATGCTCCCGGCTCGCGAACAGGGCCGGCTAGCTTCGAGCTAGTGAAGACGCCTGGTTCCGGCGGAGACGTGGCCCTGCTTTACCTCGAAGAGACGAGCGACCTGCCAGCGGCGTTACCGCTCGCTTCGCGGGAGCGGTTAGAGAAGGTCGATCGGCTTACGCCGGTGGGCTACGTTGGCTTTCCCATGGAAGGTATGAGCCTAGTGAATTCGCGGACGCCGACGCCGGTTTCGCACGCGGCCTACGTGATCGCGACGACGAACTTCTACGGCTCTGCCGCCGAGGGCTTCGAGGATCGGCAGCTCATCCACCACGCACTTCCGGTGGCCGGCGGCGCGAGTGGTAGCCCAATCCTGGGCAGCGACGGCGAAGTGGTGGCGGTGCTGAACGCCGGTACGGTCATCGGAATATCGAAGACCGGCACGCGGATTACGTCGGGGGCGAATATTAACTTTGCGCAGCGGGTCGATCTGGTCCGCGAACTGATGGATGACTCCGCCGCAAAAGCACAAGCCGAGCGCACTCAGCGGTGGAAGATGGCCATCGCAAAGCACTATAAGCCGGGGCGAGCCCTGCACCGCGAAACACGGGTGCAACGGGTCATCGACGAATGGAAACGGCTCCTTTCGGTGCATGGTGATTTTGAGGTCACCACAACTGAGGTCGCCGGGGAAACGGCTACGCCGAAGTCCACCGGCGACGGCTTCGAGCTTCTGCAAGCCTTTCAATCGGAGCCGCCGCACATTGGTCTCGCCGTTGGTTCGACCGAGGAAAGTAACCGCCCCATTGAGCTTTCCATTCGTAAGGCCGGCGCCGCAGTAACCGGATTGCCGGATCGATTTGGATCCGTCGCTTCGACCAACTGGGTTAAGTTCCAAGTGCTTCCCTTCAATAACACTGACGAATACACCGCCGTTGTGACGGCCCCTCTCGATGACATGCCGGTTTCACTCCAGGTCTTCGTGGCCAAGCGTCGCCGACGCACGCAAGAAGAGAGGATGGAGTACGGGCTGGCTGTGGCCCGCAAGCATTTCGAGAGCTTGCGGAAGTACCGCATTGCGACCGTTTCTATGGTCGAGGCGGAGCGATCCCTCTCGACGCAGCGAGATAAGCTTTTTAGTGATTCCGCCAATGTGGCCTTGGCTGGCAAGGGCGATTACTTCTTTGCCGCGAATAGCCACGGCGACGAGCCGATTTACCTCGAAGTCACCCAGGAGTCCGGTTCGCCGCTCTCCTCAGTCAATCAAGGTAATTCGGCGATTGCTTTCGCCGCGAGCCCCTTTAGCCGCTCGTCGAGCGTCGTCGTCACGGTGATTGGCAAGGTCAAAGACCAGAAGTACGATCTCCGGGTTTACAAGATTGCGGAGAAGGAGTAGTCGGAAGCCCTTCGCCTACTCGTCTTTCTCCTTCGTGTATTGCTCGTACCGCTCGACGATCTTCGCTTGTGTCGCGTCGCCATTGTGGATGTAGAACCGGTAGCGGAATTGCAGCGATTCGCCCGCCTTGAGCGTGTGCTTGCCTGCCTGTCGCGGTCCTTTCTCACCTGTAAAGAAATACGTGCCGAAGGGATTTGCCGTGACCAGCCCGTAGTCGCGAGCGTGCCAGGTGGTGGGGTGCCGTAGGTTACCGGGGTGGTCAAACATGGCGATGCCGACTGTCTTGCCGTCGATGGGGCCCCAGTAGTCGAGCCATTTCGCGGCCTGGCCCCAAAGTGCCGCGTCTTTTTGACCGGCGGAGTTCAGCGCGGAGCCGGTGCCTCGTCCACCCTGGGCGTTCTTCACTCGCAGTGCCGGATTCACTCGCATAGCCACGAAGCCGTCCTTTTCATCGCCGAAGACGACGTCACCATGCGTGGCTTTCACGAGTACGTCAAAGTCCAGGATTCTCGCCCCGTCCTTCTCGAAGAACCGGTAGGTCACCTCGTCCGTCGCTAGGATCTCCTTCTGCTGCGGAGAGAACCAGCGATTACGAACCTTGAGTACGCCAACATCGCCACTCTTCATCTCCAGGATGTCCTGGTGGACGATCTGGCCTTTGCCGCCTCCTTGGTGCCATAGGTCGTGACCGCTGATGTATTGATGCCCGTGCCAGAGGCCACGGTGATGTGGGTGATCCTTCTGCTCGCCGGCCACGCCGTCCTTCATAGGCCAGCTCCGCGTCACCGATTCCCCGCCTGGCGCCAGTACCGGAAAGAGATACGGCCGCGGCCAATCCTGATAGATGTATTCCGTGAAAAGTTCGCCGTCGATTTCGACTCGCACCTTCTTGTCGACCTTCTTGACGGTAACTTCGGCCTGCAGAGAACCAGCCCACGCAGTCATCACCGTCGCTACCAAAAGGGCCGCCATCACCGGGGTCTGTCTCCGCCGCGAGGTCGTTTCTTCCGTCATTGCTTGTCGCATCTTCGCTGCTCCGTTTCTTTTTCTTTGGAGGAGGTCGTTCTTCAAAGGTGGTCGCTAGAGTCGGCTGCCGAAGTCGGGTCCGCTACTAACGCCGGGTTGCCATTCTTTCGGGTTCGCCATTATAGCGACTGCCGGCGGGCTTGGTGATGGAGGAGGCCAATGGTGCAAAACCGCCGGCGATTCGCCTGTCTCGAGGCCGTTTCCGCAGGAATTGCGACGAATGTCCACCGTTTGTTCCACGAATGTTCGGGATCTGTTCCACGGATGTTCATTGATTGTTCAACGCGTGTTCAATGCTTGTTCGCCGTTCCCGTTCCGTTCGATCGCCTGTTGATTACTCCAGGACACAGTTGATTACTCCAGGACACAGTTGCTCGGTGTCCGGTGGAAGGGCGAAATGCACGTGCGAACCGCTAAAATCAGGAGGGCGAGGCTCGCGGGCGAGCCGTGGTGGCGTCACAAGTGGACGTACCACGTAGCACTGCTGGGCGGCGATGTGACAACGGGGCCAGCAGTGGCACCCCTTTCGGCACCGTATCGGTAGCGCCAACCTCAAGTCTCGCGACTCGGGCCTGCCACCTATTTCCAAGTTGTCAAATAACGAGCGGGCAAAAAGTACGACTGCCGCCGTGGGGGCCACTGGCTCTGCCAGTGTTCTTGCACCTTGACTACCGCCCAGCGCACGGCTGCTATCCGTAGCAGCCGTGCTCAGTTGCTCACTCGGCCGCCATTGCTGGAGACCTGCGGTCGCCCATCTTGGGCGGGTCAGGAGCCCGCAACGAGTTGGTCGTGCTCTGTTGCTCGCCACTGCGTTACTTCCCGCAGCTGTGGTGCAGTATACAGATGTGCGTTATCATGTCAAGTGATTTTGAGCCCACCCAAAGAACAGCGGATAAAAGATGGCGGCTGGCCGCACACTGCCGCAGGCCCGCGAGGAGAGCAACTTAAGGGAATTAAAGGGGGCAGGAGTTATTGTCCCGTCAAATAATGACTCCCGTCCCCTTTGACTTTTAACTCTTCGTTCATTCAGGAATGAACCACGATTGATCCTCGACCACAAGGTTGATTCCATTGGCGGCCGATGAAACGCGCAATTCAAAATTGCCGATATGCGAATGCGCAATAAAACACGGCCCAGGGAAGCCATCCAAGCTGCCGATGGCGATTCGGCAATCGACGGCATGAATGTGCGAGCACTTGGCACAATCCGGACACCTGAATTGGAGCCATGATTGGTGAGGCCACGACCTGACGCAATTATCAAAGACTTCGGCCATCGTGAGCGGACGCGAACAATGCGGGCACGATCCTGTTAGGGTGTCAGGGCTCACGTAACGGCCTCTTGGAAGTCGCTCAATTAAGGCAGGCGTAACGGTGCGATTCTGGCCGCCGCTGGCTGGCGCGTGCGCGAATTGGCAGGTCGGTGGTCCCCTCTTCAGCGATTCGATTCCCAATCGGAAAGGATGCCCAGCAAGGTGCTCTTCTGGACTTCCCCAATTTCAGGATCGGCGGCCAGCTTGCGAAGTAAAGCGCGATTCTCCTGGCTGTCGAACCGATAGAGAGCGTTCGCGTGACTGCGCCATTGCATGCGAGTTGTTGTGAAGTGTTTGTCGTGCAAGTACTTGGGGTGCTGAACCTGAGCGACCAATAGCTTTTCGTAACTGGCGTCGGCCGGTACCAGGAAACCGCGCAAGTTTCCCTTGAATGACTCGCCAAGATTCTCCGCCTGCGCGTTGAGCGGTCCGACGAAGTGGCCGGGGTCGATCAACACGACGTCGAGTTGTTTGACGCCCCGATACTGCTCGACGAGTTGTCGCGTTTTCTTAAGGACGGAGTCTTTGGAGGCGACGGTGGAGCCGTCGGCCAACAAGATCGGTGTCTCCGACAACGGAATCAAAAAGAAGTAGGGCTCTTTTGCCAGGGACTGAAACTCATGGAACAGCAATAGTTCCCTCTGGCCTTCCTTGGCAGATTTCAGCAACCGCAGAGCCGAGTTGGTCGGCGATGTAAAGTCGACGCCCCAATACCCTTGGCCGTAGTATCGCAGACGCTTGACCGCGTTGGCATCGAGCGAGATCGTCTGTTTCTTGTCGACCTTAGCAACGGGATCGGGGGCTGGTCCGCCTCTTCGCGGTTTCCGTTTGGGAAGCACGCGCACAGGACGCTTGATCAGGTCAAGGACTTCGAAATCGACCGATAGCAATTCTCCTTGGTCGTTGTCCGAGGTGTACGACGGCACGCGAACGATCGAGATCTTTGGTGAGTTTCCGACGAGTGCTTCGAGGGAAGGGTTCGAGTAACCAGGGTTCTGAGCGGCTGCCGGGCTCGAGATGGCTACGCAACCTGTAAGGACCAGCAAACAGAAACAAGAACGGATGATCAAGTAACGCATAAACAAATTCCTTTTCGGAAAGGGCTTTTTAATGTTATCTCTGTGGTGCCTGAAAGAGACACAAAGGGGGGCAGGATCCATGCTTGCCAAATAATGATTCCCGTCCCCTTTTTCTTTTTTTCTGCCTTAGAGAAGGAGTGCCAGCGTCTCCCTTCAGTCTGAGGAGATGGGCACTGCCAATCTTCACCCCGTCATTGTGCCCGTCGCCAGAAGGACAGACAAGCCGTTTTCTGTTTCTCTACGCCGCTTCGGTGCTGGAAAAGTCGCAGCAGAAATCACCGCCTATGAAATTCCTCTCGACTTGGCAGTTCCGCTCGCGTTACGATGCCGCCGTTAAGGCAGATTTGGGGCGGATCTCGTTGAGGCTCGTCGAGACGCGTAAAGACGAATCGCTGTATTTGGGGAGAAGCTAGATGACCGGGCAGCCAGTTCGAATTGATTTCTTACGCACGTTACTGTTGCTGGTTCTCGTGCTGTTTCTCAGCTCGCATGCCTGCGTAGCTCAGGAGACTGGCGGCGCGAAGAGAGCGGCTCAACCTGCGGAGGCGATGACCTTCGCGATCGACGCGTATAACGGCGCGACGTTGCTAGAGGTCACCTGCGGAGAGGCAACCGGGACGTATCTGCTCGACTCCGGTTCCTCCAGTCACGTTCTTGACGATCGATTTGTGCCGATGCTCGGCAAGCCGGTCGCTCGCAAGACGGTGGCGACGGCGAACCAGCCGGTTCAAGTTGACGCCTATGCGTCGCCCCAGATGTTATGAACGGGCAAGTCGATCGAAGGAAAGAACCCCGTGTTGGTCAGGTACG
>Ga0180432_10008016_pt1 | contig 13299 bp, 2 predicted proteins | sample SS_ome_10_FD_132414 | JGI IMG/M metagenome (GOLD analysis project Ga0180432, IMG submission 132414) | Hypersaline lake sediment archaeal communities from the Salton Sea, California, USA - SS_1_MS_2 metaG | ecosystem: Environmental > Aquatic > Non-marine Saline and Alkaline > Hypersaline >...
CGGTTCGAGCAACAAATGATATTTATCCCTAAAAACAGGTCTTATATACCCAAGAAAAGTGTAAACAACTCTCTTAAAAATTACAGTTTACCTTATTATACTTACCGCACAGAACGCGGAGAGCGGAACGGGCGGTTCACGAACCGTCCCTACTGTGTTCTCTGAAACTTCCTTTATGGTCCATTCCGATTATCTTCCACGGGAGACGACTCGTATTTCATTAGCTTTCTGCGGACCATAGCTACGATAGAATCGTTCTCGGATGTCTCTATCATCCAAGTCCAGACCTTCTTGGCGTCCTCCAGCCTGTTGCGGAATTCCAATGATAACGAGAGGTCGTAAAGTATAGTCTGGTCTTCACTTCCAACACACGACAGGCTCTCAGGCTCGGTTGGCAATAATAACTGCATCGCCTGGTCAACCATTCCCAGCCTAACGGCTAATCTGCCCATCTGCTCCCCAAGCTCGCACCGGAATTGACCTGTCGCAAGAGTATCATAAACCCCTTTTGCCAGCTCGTATCCGCGCTCGTACTCTGCCATCTTATAATAGATGCCCACCAATCTCAACAGCGCTTGATGTTGCACCTTCACAGTTGCACCGGATTTATTCAATAAGCCTTTATAAAGAACGTTAGCCTCATTATATCGCCCCAAGTTTTCGTAGGTGACAGCCAATCTCAATTCTGCGATTGCTATTTGAGTAGGGTCTTTCGCATTTTCGAGGACTTCGTTATATGCTATCACCGCTCTTTCCTGCAAATTCTGCGCCATATAGTAATCCCCGAGCGCTATCATCCCGCGAGCGGCGAGCGGCGACATCGGAAATTGCCCCAACAGATGCGCGAATATCTCCGATGCTGCGAGAGTATCGCCCATCCCGAGGTAGCAATGTCCCAGCCTGTATGTGGCTTCGGCCCAGAGTGAATCCGGCACACTCCGCTGTCTGAGGCGGTCGAACGTTATCGCGCCCTTTTCGTAGTCGCCCACCTCGCAAAGATAGCTGCCGATTTCAATCAACAGCTCGCCCACAAGCGGCGAGTCGGGATATTTTTCGATAAACTTCTCCGTGATTTGGAGCGGGTCGTCGTATACACCGAGGTGATAACGAGCACGCTCGGCCATAATTCGAACCCGGTCGGCGGTTTCTCGAGATATGGCGTAGCTCTCGACGTTGTCTGCCAATTTTATAATCTCGCTATATTTTTCTCGAACCTCGAGAACATTAGCCAGCTTCGGAACGACATCCTCGGCCAAGCGGCTGCGACGGTAACTGGTCAGAAACTGCCACGACGATTCCTCGACATTATCGGTATCTCCAAGAGCTTCATAAGCTACTATCAAATCGTAAAGGGCATTATCGCAAACTCTCCCTCTGCAAGTAATTAGGAAATCTCGGAGTTCGCTCGCGGCTCTGCCGGCACGACCCTCGGCGAGAAACGTCTTGGCGTAAATCAATCGCGCTCTCTCGGCGAGGTCGTCATTGTGGCCGGAAAAGACCGTTGCAAAATATAGCCTCGCATCGTCGTAGTGTCGCCTGCGGTAAAAGCACCATCCAAGCCCCCAGCTCGCTTCGCGCCGCCTGTCCTCACAGTTCGAGGTGGCCTGCCCGAAAGCATCGGAGGCAAGTTGATAGTAACCGGTAGCTTCTCGATATCTCCACCGCCTATAAGCACATTCGCCCGCAAAAAGATAACATTCACCTATAATAAGACGGTCTTCGGCGACCTCCGCTGCTCGTAAAAAATGGTCTTGGGCACCACTCAATTCACCATCTTGCATAAAGAGATAACCGATTCTAAGAAATAGGTCGGCTGACAAATCCGGCGAGAGGCCGTCTAAAAGTGCGCTATCTTGTGAGGCCTGTGTAGCAAGAGCCTCTATCTCGCCCAAAAGTGAAAGATACGGCAACCTATCAACATACGGCGATTCGGGGAATTCATTTTGCAGTCGCTCGAATTGTTGCATCGCTAAGATATGCCGCTCCTCCATAAAATCCGTGGCGCCGAGCAGAAATGCCGCCTCGTCAATCCACCAATGCGCGGATTTCCGCACAGATATATCATAGAAAGACATCGCGCTATCGAGATGAGTTCGACAACCCTCCCAATCGGACTGGGCAAATGCGATAGTTCCTATACGGTAGTTAATTTCTCCGTCGAGGAGACTATTGGGATATCTTTCGAGCAGCGACTCGAATACGCTTCTCGCCGAATCTGTAGCTCCCATCCGATTAAGTGAAAGTCCTTCCATATAGCCGGCCATAAGCCACATAATGGTATGTCCACTCTTTCCGGTCGCCAGAGGTGAGAAAAGCGCCGCCGCCGAATCGTAATCCTCGATAGAGAAATGCCACACCGCGAGCCAGAACTTGCCCCACGGTGGGCTCCGAATACTGAAAACCTCTCTCAGGCGTTCATGATAACCTTCGGTAACTATCAGCTCGCCGAGCCAGAAAGCCGCCCAATTCTTTGCGGCTGATGGAGAACCGGACAATGTCATCGCATCGACATAACTCTTAATCGCACGCTCATCCCAGCCTGCGTTATCGTAACTGTAAGCGCTTATGAGTAATTCTTGTGCGGTAGGAGCGGAATACGCTTCGCCGTTACCAGAATGAGGAATAAAAAAATGCGCCGCTCGGGAATTAGACTCGATAAGACGCCTGGCCCAGAGGGTAGAGAAGTAGTTCAAAGACGGGTCAAGATGGTCAGAGAAAATAGATGTAGCAACGATGAAGAAGGAAATGATGAACCGCGCCCTTAAGGGTGCGGTTACAGGTGTGGTTACTTGTGCAATTCTATTATACACCTTCACACTGCCAAGACTATTTACACAGACAGTCTCTGTCTCAGTTCTCCTCCGGTCTTTCGATTGTTTGTTCCTTCTCATCTTCAGATTTCGGCGGGAAATATAAACGGGAAAGGCCGATACCTATCGAGGTCTCGTCTTTGCCCCAATAACTCATCTCCAGCGATAAATAATAAGCCTTACCCAGGTCTATGTCAAGCCCGATAACAGGTTTTGGCAACGATTCAGGATAGGTAATTAGTCCATCTTGCTGCGCAAAAACGCCCTCCTCGAGCGCCGACTCGGGAGTCCAATAAAAATGGCCAATCATATAGGTCCAGACAATTCCGATATATGGCCTGGTCCGGCCGAACTGCCAATCGCCATAAAGACCGTATCGGAAATCCTGAAAACGAATATCGAATACATCGCTTTCGTCATCCTGGTCGTCATACACCTCACCGTTACTCGCATAAGTGAGCCAGGATAGGTCGGCATACCATTTAATTGGGTAGCATCCTCCCCACTTACAGCCCAAGCTGGGATAAAACACGGCGAAATGTATTCTGGTACCCAACCCAAAAGCCATCTCCTTGCTGCCATTTAAATCACTTAAAAACGTATCTACGTCGTGCAGGGCCAGATTAAGGTCGGAAAATCCGATATAGCCGTAGATATCTACGAAGCGGAATACGCCGAGGGATGGCTTAACGAGTCCTCGCTGGCTCGTGAACTTATAGTCCGAGCCGGTCTCATCCATATCGCGCATCTTCCATTTCATAAAATCGAGCTCGATAGAAACACCGAATTGCTCATATGGCGTCTGGGGGGTCGGATTGGCGACCATTAGGCCCCATGCCGGCGTCGCGATGGCTATAAAAATTAACACAATTGTGCTCACAGCCGCATCCTGAAGGGTGCGGTTCAGTCGGTAGCCGCATCCTGAAGGGTGCGGTTCAGATACTATATATTTTCGCATAATTGCCCTTCTCCTTATCATTACTATCATTGCGAAGCCGCAGGCGCTGTAGGGGCCGAGTGTGTTCTGCCCGTTCCTTAAAATACACGCAATCTTATTATATTCGGGCGCAGCACGCTGCGCCCCTATAATCTCGCAATAACGGGGAGCAAAGCGTCTCGCCTTGCATACTCGTCTCTGTCGTCCAACGTATTTGTCTGGGGCGAGACGCCCCGGCTATTATAATCACCTATGTAGGGACGAGGCTGTTGATTAGCCTGTCGAGCCATATCTCGCCCCTACCCAAATTATTTTTCATCGGTCAAATACAACTCCGTATTTTTCGGCTCGACCGCGGCCTCGGGCGGTTTATTCGAATACTCTTCATCTTCCTCCATACTCGGACGCTTGCGCTTCGTTGTATACTTAATTGATGTGTTCAATACTGCCCCTGTGCTAACTATTTCTACCATAAGTACTTCGGTAGATGACGAACTCGTATCCGGGGCGGTTACCGACCAGCTCGCTTCACCGGTCTTGTTGGTCGTTGTCGGGTTAGGTGCGTTTACTGTGCCACCGGTAGCCGTGAGGTCAACCGACTCCCCATATATTGGATTATTCCATTGGTCAACAATTTTAACACTGACCATATAGGTAGCATTATAAGGAACCGACCCCGGCGCTGTAATCATAGAAAACTCCGAACTCGGCAAATCGTGCTTGAGATAGAAAGTAGTATCACCCGAGACACTTCCAATATTAGCCGTGACCTCGACCGAAATGGCGGTATCCTGAGCAGAGAAATCGTCACGGAACACATTCGCGCCGGTATATTCGCTTATCGCATAGCTTCCGTAGCATTCATTGGTGGTTACTGTTGGTGATGTTGCCTCACCCCAGGAGGCGATTACATTGACGCTGCTGCTGTCTGTAACCGGATTACCATTTACATCTTCCATCGAAACTCGAATCTCCGCGATTCCGCTTTCATCGGCATAGACTACCGGTGGTGAAATATCTATGCTGCTAATGGTCGCCGCCGGGCCACTGTTATAAAAGGCCACCGAATCACGGCGAATGCCCAATGTGTCTCTGGTCTCGGCGTAAATCCAAACAATGCCGTCATTCCGTGGGTCGGAGGAATACCATGTTCCGAAAGCGAAGCCGCTGTCGTTGGTGGTGGCCGACGAAGTAACCGCACCCTCTTCGGAGGTGAACCACACCGCTGTTCCCGGCGCAACCGGGTTCTCGAACGTATCCGTTACGATAGCCATAACGCTATTGGCAAGGCCATCCGTCAGCCAGCCGCGAATATTGCAGTCGCCTACCGATACGGAGATATGATACGGCAGACCGCTCGCAACTGTGATTCTCGGTGCGCGTGAGGTGAGTGTTCCTCCACCGGGAAGCTCAGCTCTCGCCTCGACCACTATCGAGCCGGACATGTCACCGGCGCGTAGCGTCACGCTCGCACGGCCGCCGATAGTATAGACTGTATCACTATATAGCGCTAATGTCGGATGGTTCGGGATAAGCTCCGGGTCGATGGTAACGCCTGCCGGATATACTACGATGCGGAATACCACTGCGCTGCTATCGCGCACCGGGTTGTCGTATTGGTCGTATATTACAGCCTCGAGCACCGATTGGTCTATTTCACCCACGCCGCGCACGTATATGAAGTCTCTGCTAACGGTTATGTCCATCGTGTGCGGCGGGCCGGCCTTAAGTAGTAGGTTTGTATGGGCAACCAAGCCGTCCACGGTGGCCGTTATGCCGGTCAAACCGGACTTAAGTCCCGGGGTGTAGAGCGTCGAGTAATACCCGCTGTCGTCGGTTGCCACGACCGGGTCGGCGACACTGCCCATACCAGCGCTATCTACAGATAAATATACGTAGGTTCCCGGCGCAACCGGATTACCGGACGCATCGGTAACCATACCGAAGACACTGCTTGTAACCGGGCTACCCACAGTCGCAGTGTCTGGAACAACATCGAGCGTAATTTCGTCCGGGGCGCCTGCCTCGTATGTAACCGTAACCTTTGCCGTCTCGCTCTGGCATATCGCAAATATAGTATCTACACCGCTCGTATCTGCGGATGTAAGAACCGCCTCTGCCATACCGCTCAACAGCGAGTCGAGCGGCGTGATAAGACCTAACTGCGCCGAGAAGCGCACAACAACGCCATCGGAAACCGGGTTGCCAAGGCTATCGGCCACGGTAGCGCGAACATCCGCCATCGAGGTGCCATCGGCGGGCAACCCGCGCGGTGAGACGGAAAGTATTATTGTATCTACCGTCGTCGGCAGATAGTCTATCGGCAGATAGCCGCTTACGCCGCCGCTCGTCGCCGTCAGATAGGTCGAACCTATCTTATTCGGCGAGGTAATCTTAAAACGAACGCCGCCCGTAGGACCGGTAACGCCAATCGGCGGTGTAACCGTCCCGTCGGCCAGAGTAAACGTAACCGCCGCACCGGAAATACCATTCCCGAAGGCGTCCTCGACCCACACCGTATCGGCGAGCGTATCCGAGCCGTCCGCGTAAAGCTGGGCGTAACTAGTGCCGAAGCGAACGACAGCAACATCTCCCGGCTGGAAGTAGACCGAAACCGTATCAGAGTAAATTGTATCTATGTATGCATAAACAAACGTGCTACCGGTAACTGTCGGCGCGAAGAGAGTTACAGCGGCCTCGCCATCGAGTGTGGACTCGCGGTTAGGATTGAGCAGCCCCTCGACACTCGCCAACGCGGTATCCTGGGCAAAGCGCACAATCGTTCCGTCAGCGATGTCCATCCCCGATGTGTCCGTAACGAATGCTGTAACATCGGCCGAGGATACACCGTCAGCCGGCAGATACCTATCCGAAATCGAGAGCGAAATCTCGGCGACATCGGTCGGGGTCAGCTCGATTTGCGTTACCCCCTCAGCGCTCTCGCAAGTTGCACGAATAATAGCGACGCCGGCATATTGCCCCGCCTTGAACGGTACCTCCACATGGCCATTGCTATCCGTAGCGGCCATAGCCCAAATTGTGCCGTAGTTACTCGGTTGGATGGTGAAGTAAACTGCAAGTCCCGCGCCGACGGGGTTCCCGAACGCATCGGTTATGTCACCGGATATCAAAGTCGTATCTGTCAGATTCGCCTGCATAACGCTCTTTCCGGGTGTTAGCCATATATACGCCGGAGGACCCGGAACAAATTTTATTGCAACTGTATCGGTCGTATCCCCGCTCGTCGCTACAAGACTGTCCCAACCGATAGATGTATATGATGTAACGGTCGCATTAGCTTCACCGTCGAATGTCGTGGTGAATACGGGGCTAACACTTCCGAGCGACAACCCGGAGAACCGCACCGTTGTGCCATCTGAGACTGGGTTGCCGAGTGAATCGAGGACAATAACGAGAACATCGGCATTGCTGGCGCCATCGGCGGTAAGTATGGTCGGGATAACCGTCATCATCACATCGGCGACCTTGGTTGATGTGAACTCGATAAGGATGCTCGCTTCGGCGTCGCCTGCCGATGCTGTAACGTTTGAGAAACCGCTGCTGTCGCCGGCGACGAGGCGTACGCTCGCTCGTCCCAGGGAGTCGGTATAAGCTGCCGGGATGATATTGCCGAGTGTCGCGCTGAAGCTCACCTCCTCGCCAGGGCTGACTGGATTGCCGAATTGGTCATATACCTCGACGAAGATGCGCGTCGTGTCCGAGCCGTTGGCGGTGATTATGCTGTCCGAAGCGGAGATATACATCACAGCTGGCGGTCCGGGGATGAACCGCGCGAGAGCCGAATCCAGGGCCGAACCACCAGCGCTCGCCGTGACCCAGACCGACTCCGCCGGCGTGGTTCCGGCAATTAGCGTGCTTGTTGCGACGCCGCCATCGGTGTAGGCCACCGCAGGACTCAATATACCATTGCTCGTCCCGAAACTGACCAGTGTGCCATCCGAAACGGGCAGACCGGTAGAGTCGAACACGACCGCTGTAAGCTCAGCATCATCAACGCCATTGGCGACGAGCTGCGGCGGGTTCACGACGAGTAGCAGAGAATCGGCGGCTAGTGCGAGGAAGTTCAGCGTTGCGTAGCCCGAAACACCGCTGCACAGCGCCGAGATACTCGCCGTCCCGAACTCCGTCCCAGACATTATTACCGCACTGGTGAAGCCAGTATCGTCCGTTGCACTCGAGGGTGTTATATCTCCCAGAGATATACCAAAGCTAACTGGAAGACCGGGCGATACCTCGTTACCGTAGGCATCAGTAACCTCGACCCAGACGGTTTGAGTGTCCTTCCCATCGGCATACATATTCCGAATCGGGTCAACGAAGTCCACAATTGCCGGCGGACCTGCGATGAAGTCCACGACCACCGTATCGGCGATGCCCGTGCCGACGGTCGCGATGACCGTATCCGGGCCGGTCGTAATCCCCGCGACGAGCTGTGCATTGACCTGACCATCAACTGTATAGGCCGTTCGTGGGGTAACGATTCCGCCGCCGCGGCTTTCGAAGAACACCGGCGTATTATCCGAGACAGGACGGATACCGCCCGTCGTATCCAGAACCGAGGCGAGAAGATTACTCGTAGAAACGCCGTCAGCTAAAATACGTATCGGATTCGCGACGAGGTCTATGATATCCGCCGTAAGTGGGTAGAAGTAGTATGGATGACTCCCGACTGCTGTCCCGCTGCTGGCCTGGACCAGCGCAGGACCTGTTGCCATGCTCGAAATAAGCGTGCGTGCCGTGCCGGAGTCCGAATCAACTACGCTGGTAGGAATTATATCGCCACGCGTCGTCGTGAAGTTCACCTGTGTCCCAATTTTTACAGGGTTGTGGTATGCGTCATAGACGCGCACGACGATATCGTAACCACCACCGTCCGCGGGAAGTGTATCGGCGTATGCCGTGTCGAACTCGATTGTCGCCGGTTCTCCTGGTTCGTATGTTACCGTGAACGTATCTGCGACCGTAGCACCAACAGACGCGATGATGCGCCCCGTGCCAACGTCAACAGGCGAGGTAAGCGTGGCTGTCGCCTGACCTCCACTCGTGAATGCGATACGCGGCGTGATGATGCCTCGTGGTCGTCCGCCGGTAGTATCCTGTGTAAATGTTACGCGCGTATTATCGCTGACGGGAAGACCACCAGCGTCGTAAACGTAGGCTGTAACATCGGCCGTACTCGAACCGTCGCCGGGCAGTAGCGCGGGCTGGACATTAAGCGTTAGCTCCGCAGCCGTGAGAGAATCGAACACGATATCCAAGAAATCTATTGCGCCACCGCACTGTATCTTAACCGTGGCAACACCGAACTGCGTCCCCGCCGTCAGTCGGCTGAAAGCGTAGCCGTAAGTATTCGTGTAGCCCGTCGGGATTATCGAGCCGAGCGTCGTCTCGAAGCTCACGGGTGTCCCGGGGCTGACCGGGTTCGGATACCGGTCGAAGACCGTGCACGCAATCGCCGTAACCGAAGCGCCATCAGCGTAAATCGTGTCATCCGAAGCATAGGATACGATTCTCGACGGCGGCCCGGGTTCCAATCGGATAGTTATCTTGCCTGTGTCGCCACCGGCGATTGCCCAGACCTCGATTCCCGGGCTCGCGATTGTGTCCGAGCGTAGGTCGATTATGGCCACACCGCTATCGGTATAGGCGTCCGCTGGTTGAGGGTGTGCGAAACCGCTCGGGACCTCGAACGTAACTTGTGTCTCGTCGGAGACAAGGTGGCCGCCGGCGGAATAGACATAAGCGCGAAGTTTAGTTTTGCTGACGCCATCCGCACGTAGAATCGTCGTGTCCGCGGTGAGAAGAACATTATCTACTGTCGTAGCGCGCATATTGACCTGACCATAACCAAGAGCGCTGCCGCAATACACCAGAATCACCGCGTCGCCGGGGGTCAAACCAGCCGTAAGCAGCGACTTCGCAATGCCCATAGTATCGGTGATGGTGGATGGTGTTATGCTACCGAGGCTCGTGCTGAACGTTACTGTCTCGCCAGCTTTTAGGCGGTTGCCATATTGGTCGAGAACCTCGGCGAAGATGAAGATGTCGTCGGCGCCGTCTGCCCAAATCGTGTCGCGCGGTGTGTGCGTCGTATCTGCCCAGACGTTGATTGTCGTCGGCGGCCCGGGCTTGATGAATATTCTGACGCTGTCGGTCAGAGTATCCGCCGGAACAGCAAACGTATCTATGACTTCGCCTATAATCCACGCCGAGCCACGCCCGACTATCGTGCTGCTTGTAAATATCGTAACGCAGCTGCCGCCCACGGTGAGTTTTGGCGAAACGACGGTGCCAGCTGTGTCTGTGGGCCGGACACGGAATGAAACCTGCGTGCCATCGGAAACCGGAGAGCCGTCCTTGTCGAAGACCTGCGCCGTAATTACCGACTGCGACATACCATCGGCGACAAGTTCGACGGGGTCTGCGGTCATCAGAATCGTTCCGATGTTGCTCTTTCGCAGAACGACCTGCGTTAGCTCGAAAGTCTCTTCACTCTGGGCATAAACTCTTGCGATGCCCGGCTCCGTGCCGGCTATGAGTATCGCGAACGCGTCTCCGGCAGAGTTCGTCATCGTGCTCGGCGGCCCGACGCTACCCAGGTCGGTTCCGAACTGCACCGTATTGCCCGATAGCAGTCGGTTACCAAAGTCGTCGAAGAGCGTAGCGGTAACCTGAGACTGGTCGCGGCCGTTGGCGGAGATAGTATCAGGATTAGCGGAGATGGCGATATATGACAAGTCTCCGGGGAGTATCTGTATGAAAACTTCATCGCTAACAGTTCCGACCGTCGCGCGAATCCAGACGCGGCCGCGCATAGTCGTAACGCGGAAGTTGGTGGTAGCGAGGCCGCCGTCAGTATAAGCAATCGTCGGGATTAACGAGCCGAGCGTGTCACTCGACGACAGCAGGGTATCCCAAATCGTATCAGGCCACATCGAGAATGTCACCGGTGTGCCATTCGATACGGGGTTCGACAGACTGTCTAAAACCGTCGCGCGGACTATCGTCTCAGAGTAGCCGTCCGCCTGCATAGTAACGTCGTCGACCGTCAACGCAACGGTAAACACATTCGTTGGGGTGAACGTAACATTGACTTCGCCGCGGGCGTCACCGGAGCGTGCGACAACTCGTGCCACACCGGCCTCGAACGAGCTACGCAAATAAACCTGCACCATACCCGCACTGTTGGTCTCGTCGGTTACGGGGAAGACCTCGCCGCGGGAGGTCGAGAAGCTGACCTCGACACCGCCCTCGACTGGGTTCCCGAAGCGGTCGAAGAGGTATGCGCGGATTGTATCTACGCTGAAGCTGTCCGCAGGGAGTGTGCCTATCGAGGCGACGAGGTTGATGCTGTCAGGCTCGCCGGGCGTCAACTCACAGCCCAGTGTATCTGAAACATAGAAACCGAGCGTGTCGCCGACATAGCAGACTATCTGACAACCGGCGGCGATTGTCCCAGAGGTCAGCGTCGTCGTGAACTGACCGCTATCGGTGTAGGCTGTCGCGGGGGAAATATCGGCAAGCTTTTGGCCGCCGGGGCCCGGCAGCGTATAGATATGCACCGGTGTCCCATCGGTAATCGGGTTTGCGAGCGTGTTCCGAACCATCCCGGAGATTTCCGCCATGCTGTGGCCGTCGGCGGTGAGTATGTCCGGTTCGATTGTAGCAAAAAGCTCCGCGACATTGGCCGGGATGAAGTCCACTCTTCCAACAGCCATCGCGTCGCCGGAGGTAGCTGTAATTAGCGCTGTCCCCGGTATTATCCCGGATTGGAGCTGCGTGATGGCCACGCCGGTCGTCCCAGCGGGATTCTGTGTAACGGCAAGGCTGTCTATTGTCCCAAGCGTAGTGCTGAAGCGCACGATGTGTCCCGGGTCAACCGGATTGCCCAGCGCGTCAAAAACATAAGTCCAGACATCGGTGCGGGAGTTCCCGTCGGCGAGTAATGTTGCAGAGTCGGGCACAACATCCATGAGGTATGGTTCTCCCGCCACAAAACGGACGTAGGCCGTGTCGGCAATATAGTCCGGCCCGCCCGGAGTGCCAACATACGCGACAACCGTCGCGGTATCGACATCGGAGCTCGAGCGCAGTTTAACGACGGCCTCGCCGCCGTTGGTATAGCCGACTCCCGGGAATACGTTCCCCGCGGTAGTCGTGAAGAATATTGGTGTCGAGTCCGAGACGCCTACGCCGGACGTATCGAGCACGATGGCTCTGACATTCGTCGCGGAGACGCCGTCGGCGGTGAGTCTCAGGCTATCGGTGAACAAATCTATCGCGCCGACTGTCAGCGGGATGAGGTCCACGAGCACATAGCCCGCAGGTCCAGACTCACACGTGCCGGTGATTACCGCGCGACCGACCTCGATACCCGCTTGGAACGTAACATCGCTCGGCCCGGCAACGTCGGAATATGTGTAGCTCGGGAACATCACGCCGAGGTTGGAGCTGGGACCAACATCGAAACTCACCCGCTCACCGGACTCGACGAGGTTATCGAACTCATCATAGACCCACGTCCTGACCGTGCACACGCTCGAACCGTTAGCATAAAGGACGCTCGGAATTGCCTGCATATCGACGTGATGCGGCGGCCCGGGCGTAAACGTAACCTGAATCGTGTCCGAAAGCGAGTCAACTCGTGCAGAGACGTAGGCGACACCGGTATTCGGCTCGGAATACAAGTCCACACTGGCGATGCCATCTACCGTCGTAGCGAGCGTCTCGATGCTGCCGAACGTTGCGCCGCTCGTATCGACCGAATGGAAGACCACCATCGTGCCGTCGTTGATGGGACGACCGAGTTCATTAAGAACCTTCGCGGTGATTGTTGATTTCGTAACGCCGTCGGCGGCGATTCTTCGTGGGTCTGCCCGTAGGGAGAGATACGCCGGTGGCGCGATGTCTAGCGCGATTTGAACAATCGCGTGACGTGTCCCGCTCGAAATATCTACACGTGCCATCGTTGGCACCGTCCCCGCCGTGAATATCGCATCTACCTGTCCCGCAGAGTTCGTCCACGTATCGGTCGGGTCTATAGTCCCACCCGTGGTCGAAAACTCAACTTTCGTGCCCGCACTGAGCGCGTTGTCGTATCTGTCATACAGCCGGGCGTGGACGATCGTGAACGCCTCGCCGTTAGCCGGCAACGCGTAGTCGTCGGCCCATGCCTCGATGCTATCCACCGGTCCCGCGATGAGGTCTATGAACGCATCGCCGCATCTGACGGAGTCGGTGCAGGCGGAGAGATACACTCTTCCTGTCTGCGTCCCAGCGCGAATCTGAACCGCCGCCTCACCGTCGTGAGTGAACCCAACGATTGGCGTAATGAGCGCCATATCCGTGTCCGCGGGTGAACCGGCGACGGTGTCTATGCTGAAGTAGACGGGTGTCCCATCTGACACAGGCATCCCTATACTGTCGCTCACATGCGCGCGGATAAATGTCGTAGATAAGCCGTTAGCAACAATCTGCGATGTATCGATTGTTACGGAGATGTATGTAACATCGGAGTTTGTGAGTATAATA